>SKEC01002728.1_pt1 | contig 11350 bp, 10 predicted proteins | sample 4826641 | NCBI WGS metagenome assembly SKEC01 (sample SAMN11008819, study PRJNA524170) | human gut metagenome | biome: Human fecal sample; material: Feces; isolation source: fecal sample from pouch patient p18, p21 | host: Homo sapiens | place: Israel: Tel-Aviv | collected 2015-12-22
AAATTGTATGTCGCTCGCACTTTACAGAAAGAAGAGTGCGGAAGGCGGGACTTGAACCCGCACGGTATTGCTACCACAGGCACCTGAAGCCTGCGCGTCTGCCAATTCCGCCACTTCCGCATATTATTTCTGTGAAGCTGACTCGCAACTCACAACGCATATACTACTACATGGATTGACGTTTGTCAACACTTTTTTTGAAAAAATTAAAAATATTATGAACCATTTATGATAATATCCTGATATACCACAAAGGAAAATGTCCCAATGTAGTATAATGCTTCCATAAACAGATGGAGGTAACGATTGTCAGAAAGGTAAAATTATCAATGGGCGAACAAAAGAAATATCAGGGGGATAATCGGGTTGCCAAAAGAAACAGAAAATTCTATAATAGTGGTGTCAAAATAAAAACCACGACATCAGGATCTGCCGGTACGGAAAGTGACGGCGCTATCCGAAGTGAAAAAGACAGACGACAGGAGGGAGAATGAGAAATGATCGTGATTGTTTGCACAGAAGACAGAGGTGGCATGCTTTTTAACAACAGAAGGGTATCAAAAGACCGGACGGTGATCCAAAAGATTCTGGAGCTGTCAGAAGGAAAGAAGCTCTGGATACATCCGTTTTCTGAAAAACTTTTTGAGCAGGAACATCCGGAAAACTGTTGCGTGGATGAAAATTTTCTGGAAAAAGCAGGAGAAGGAGATATCTGTTTTGTTGAAAATCAGTCACTGAAGGGAACGGAGGGGCGGATTGAAAAACTGATCGTGTTTGGATGGAACCGGGCGTATCCGTTTGACCTTAAACTGGATCTGGATCTGAATCAGATGGAGAAAACGGCGGAAGAGGAATTTGCCGGATATTCTCACGAAAAGATCACACGGTTACAGTACAGGAAGAAAGACCGTGCATGAGAAAGAATTGTTGAAGAAGAGGGTAGAGAGGTTCTTGGAGAAAGAGCGTGCATAAAGAGTAAGCGTTACAGAAGTAAAAAAGAAAGGCTTGAAAAAGATGAAAGACAACAGAAAGAAAAGAAAAAGATTTCTTCCCATTTGGTTTTTGCTGATTGCATTGCTGATTGGAGGCTGCGGATCGGAAACGGAGAGCCGGCAGACAGATGCCATAACGCAGCAGACACTGACGGAAACAGCAGATACGCTGGAAGAAACACAGGAGCAAAGAGCAGTCGTTGCTTCGGATGAAACAGAAAGTGCCGCGAAAACGCAGGATGAGATAACGGACTATGCGACGGAAAAAAGTTCAGTGCTTACCATGGATGAGATTCCGGCCTTTGCGGATGCACCGTATGTGGTGATCGATGATAATGAACCGGATTTTCAGGAAAGTGATTATTCGGAAACATCGTATGAATATTACAGTGATCTGGATGAACTGGGCAGATGCGGTGTGGCAGTTTCAAATATCGGAAAAGATCTGATGCCAACGAAAAAACGCGGTTCGATCGGAAAAGTAAAACCGAGCGGCTGGCATACAGTAAAATACGATTTTGTAGACGGCAAATATCTTTATAATCGCTGCCATTTGATCGGCTATCAGCTGACAGCGGAAAATGCCAACGAAAAGAATCTGATCACCGGTACGAGATACATGAATGTGGACGGGATGCTGCCGTTTGAAAATATGGTGGCTGATTACATCAAAGAAACAGGCAACCATGTTCTGTATCGCGTGACACCGATCTATACAGGAGACAACCTGGTGGCGGATGGCGTGGAGATGGAAGCGAGGTCAGTAGAAGATGATGGCGACGGTATCTGTTATCATGTATTTGTGTACAACGAACAGCCGGGTGTTGCGATCGACCATGCGACAGGAGAAAGTCATCTGGCAGAAGATGCTGAAGTTTATGCAAGTCAGGCAGAGTCGGGTGATGAACGTGCAGAAGAAATTCAGACGGAAGCACCGGCAGAACAGACACAGGTTCAGGAACAGACTGCAGCGGCGAGCGAGTATATCCTTAATACCAATACGATGAAATTTCATCGTCCAAGCTGTTCCAGCGTGAATCAGATGAGTGACAGTAACAAGTGGGTCTACGACGGAACCAGAGAAGAAGTGCTGAATATGGGATACGATCCGTGTAAACGGTGCAATCCATAAAAGTGTATCCGATGTGAGGTGCCTTCCATTTTGCCAGGTGCCCGGGGAACACAAAATCGTTGCAAAAATATGAAAAATAGAAAAAATTAAAAAAATTTCAAAAAAGGGGTTGACGAAAGGAGGGTAAGGTGCTATACTCTCCAGTGTCAAGCAGTTGTGGCGGAATTGGCATACGCGCTAGACTAAGGATCTAGTCTGGGATAACTGGGTACGGGTTCAAGTCCCGTCAACTGCATAAGAGAGTTCGATAGAAATCGAACTCTCTTTTCTTTTTGACGAGAGAAATAATGTAAAGAGAAAGTGCATTCGTGATTCTGTCAGGTAAATATCAGAAAAAAGAAAACGGTCTTTTATATCAGATACCTGAATGGATATAGGATCAAACACAGTAAGTTGTCTGAATCGTAGGAAAAATACAAAAAATATAAAAAAATCAAAAAATACTGTTGACAACCACAGAAACCTGTGGTATAAATATAGCTGTGATGCGGAAGTGGCGGAATTGGCAGACGCGCAGGCTTCAGGTGCCTGTGGTAGCAATACCGTGCGGGTTCAAGTCCCGCCTTCCGCACTTTTTTATCTTAGCCGGAAAAGACTCTCGCTTATAGAAGCGGGGGTCTTTTTTGCTATCAAGCAAAAGGTAGAGTCTTGCAAAGATAATCCCGGGATGATATACTGAATAAATGATTAAAGAAAATCTGCAAAACAGTAGGGTTTAAAAACAAATGCCATGTACAGGAGGAGTAGACATATGAAAAAACTGGAAGAATATGTAAGAAGTATACCTGATTTCCCGGAGCCGGGGATTATTTTCCGTGATATCACAACGATTTTACAGGATCCGGACGGACTGCATCTGGCAATCCAGTCCATGCAGGACAAGCTGAAAGATACCGAGTTTGATGTCGTTGTCGGCACAGAGTCCAGAGGGTTTATTTTTGGTGTACCGATTGCATATAACCTGCACAAGGCATTTGTACCGGTTCGAAAGAAAGGCAAGCTGCCATGTGAAACGGTCAGCATGGAATATGACCTGGAATACGGAAGTGCTGTGATTGAAATGCATAAGGATTCTATCAAACCGGGACAGAAAGTTGTGCTGGTAGATGACCTGGTTGCTACAGGCGGAACGATCGAAGCTGCGATCAAACTGGTTGAGGAACTCGGCGGAGAAGTTGTAAAGGTTGTTTTCCTTATGGAGCTGGCCGGATTAAAAGGCCGTGAAAGATTAAAAGGATATGAGGTAGAGTCTGTACTCTGCTATGATGGGAAATAAAAACAGTAGACAATAGATGGTTGCAGGGGCAGATTCAGAATCTGCTTTCTGCGGATTTCCGGAAAGAGGGTACTGGCTATGAGCGACGAAAAAAACAAAGTAGATACAACGACAGAAATCAAAAATTCAGAGATGAAAAAAGCGGAGATCAAAAAAGCCGATGCGAATGTAAAAACCATGGAGGATTTTACAAGTCCGGAGATCTTGTATGATGAACTGATCGCGAGCGTGAAGAAATATCATCCATCCACGGATATCAGCATGATTGAAAAAGCTTACAAGATTGCTTATGAGGCACATGAGGGTCAGAAGAGAAAATCCGGAGAACCATATATCATTCATCCGCTTTGCGTTGCGATCATTCTGGCAGATCTGGAGCTGGACAAAGAGACGATCGTTGCAGGACTGCTTCACGATGTGGTTGAGGACACGGTCATGACGACGGAGGAGATCACCAAAGAGTTCGGAGCAGAGGTCGCACTTCTGGTGGATGGCGTTACAAAACTGGGACAGCTGAGCTATTCTGCAGATAAGGTGGAAGTACAGGCGGAGAATCTGCGTAAGATGTTCCTTGCCATGGCAAAGGATATCCGTGTGATCCTGATCAAGCTTGCAGACCGGCTTCACAATATGCGTACGCTGAAATATATGAAGCCGGAAAAACAGAAAGAAAAAGCGAGAGAGACGATGGATATTTATGCTCCGCTTGCTCAGAGACTTGGTATTTCCAAGATCAAGGTAGAGCTGGATGACCTTTCGCTGAAATATCTGGAGCCGGAAGTTTATTATGACCTGGTAGAAAAGATCGCTCTGCGTAAAACAGAACGCCAGAAATTTGTGGACGGTATTGTCGCAGAAGTGCGTGCCCATATCGAAAAAGCGGGTATCAAAGCACAGATCGACGGCCGTGTCAAACATTTCTTCAGCATTTACAAAAAGATGGTAAACCAGGACAAAACGCTCGATCAGATCTATGATCTTTTTGCAGTGCGTATCATCGTAGATACGGTCAAAGACTGTTATGCGGCACTCGGTGTGATACATGAGATGTACAAACCGATTCCGGGACGTTTTAAAGATTATGTTGCGATGCCGAAGCCGAACATGTATCAGTCTCTGCATACGACGCTGATCGGACCTGGCGGAAGACCGTTTGAGATACAGATCCGTACGTTTGAGATGCATCGTACCGCAGAATATGGTATTGCGGCACACTGGAAATACAAAGAAGCATCAAACAACGGAGGAACCGTCAATGTTTCCAAACAGGAAGAAGAGAAACTGAGCTGGCTGCGACAGATTCTGGAATGGCAGAAGGATATGTCGGACGGCAAAGAGTTTATGAGTCTCTTAAAGAGCGATCTGGATCTGTTTGCAGAAAGTGTCTACTGTTTCACACCGGCTGGTGACGTCAAGAATCTGCCAAATGGTTCCACACCGATCGATTTTGCATACAGCATCCACAGTGCGGTCGGAAACAAGATGATCGGTGCCAGGGCGAACGGCAAGCTGGTCAACATCGATTATGTGATCCAGAACGGGGACCGTATCGAGATCATCACTTCGCAGAATTCCAAAGGTCCGAGCCGTGACTGGCTGAAGATCGTAAAGAGTGCCCAGGCAAAGAACAAGATCAACCAGTGGTTCCGCAATGAATTAAAAGAAGACAATATCACCCGCGGTAAGGAACTGATGGCAGCTTACTGCAAGAGCCGTAGTATTACATTAAGCGACCTGATGAAACCGTCTTACATGGAGAGTGTGATGCGTAAGTATGGTTTTCGTGACTGGGATTCTGCACTGGCAGCGATCGGACATGGCGGTCTGAAAGAAGGACAGGTTGTCAACAAGCTTCTGGATGAGTACAACAAGCAGCACCAGAAGGAGATCACGGATGAGCATATCATGGAAGCTGCTGAGGGCAAAGAAAAGATGCGGATCGCCAAATCCGGGAACGGCATTGTCGTAAAAGGCATCCATGATGTGGCGGTGCGTTTCTCCAAATGCTGTTCACCGGTTCCGGGAGATGAGATCGTCGGATTTGTGACAAGGGGGCGCGGTATTTCCGTTCACAGGACAGACTGCGTAAATGTGATGAACCTTTCAGAGACAGACAGGGCAAGACTGATCGAGGCAGAATGGCAGAAATCTGAGCAGGATAAAAACGAACGTTACACCGTAGAGATCAAGATTTTCGGATACAACCGTACCGGACTTCTTGTGGATATTTCCAAGATTTTTACAGAACGGAAGATTGACCTGAGTTCTCTGAACTGCCGTGTGAACAAACAGGGCGTTGCCACGATCCTGCTTACCTTTGATGTACAGGGCAAAGAAGAGCTTGCAAGCCTGACTGCCAAGATCCGTCAGATCGAGAGTGTGATCGATATCCAGCGTACTTCAGGCTGATCAGAGGAGGCGTTTATGGGAAATATAAAAATAGAAAAGATGGTGCTTGGCATGGTGCAGACCAACACCTGGTTTGTGATAAATGAGAAAACAAAGGAACTGATCCTGATCGATCCGGCGGATGATGCCGGGCGGATCATTCGGAAGATTGAAGCGGATGGCCTGAAATTGCAGGGGATTCTGCTCACGCATGGTCATTTTGATCATATCGGTGCGGTGGATGATTTAAGAGCATATTTTAAAGGTGTACAGTGTTATGCCGGCGAGAAGGAAGAGGAAGTACTGGAAAATGGCAGTTACAATCTTTCTGCTTCCTGGGCTGCTGCTCTGTCGATCCGTGCAGACCGTCTGCTGAGAGATAAGGAAACTTTGACTCTTGCAGGGTTTAAGATTAAGGTGATCGAGACACCGGGGCATACAAAGGGCGGTGTCTGTTATTATCTGTCGGAAGAAGGAGTACTGTTTTCCGGGGATACACTGTTTCGCACCAGCGTCGGGAGAACGGATTTTCCGACCGGCAGCATGTCACAGATCGTGCGTTCCGTGCAGTATCTGACGGAGAATCTGCCGGGTGATACAGTCGTTTATCCGGGACACCAGGAAATAACGACGATTGCCTATGAACAAAGATTTAACCCGTATTTATCTTAGCGGGAGTTTTGACTCCGACTAAGATAAACGCTCCGCGAGGCACACATTGTCCGGTGGATCATGGCTTTGTGCCGACCGGAACGTTTGCAAATAAAAATGAAATGAGTAGAACAGATGATAGCAATACAGTTCCAAAAGAGAGATTTTGAGTATGATGTATACAATCTGGTGAAATCGTTTTATCCGGAAGAAGAGATCGTTTTGTCTGACGATGACAGTCCGGCAGCGGAATACGATGAAAAAATCTCTCTTTTTTACGGGAAAAATAAGATAAGCATCCGCATCGAGCGTGTAAGCGGTGACCGGAAACGTCAGGAAGAAGGCGTGTGGCTCACAGAAGAGATGCACGGGCGGAAAGAAAGAAAAAATCAGACAAAAATTTTGCTGTACCATATGCTGCAGAAAAGAACCGGACAGGAACTTCCGTGGGGAACACTGACCGGTGTGCGGCCGACGAAAATACCGATGGCACTGATCGATGCCGGACATTCTAACGTGGAGACGGCAAAGATCATGAGGGAGCAGTATCTGGTCAGCAGGGAAAAAACGGCACTGGCTGTTTCAATTGCCAACAGAGAACGTCATATCCTGGAGGATATTGACTATAAAAACGGATACAGCCTTTACATCGGGATTCCATTCTGCCCAACAATCTGTGCATACTGTTCGTTCAGTTCCAGTCCGTTAAAAGTGTGGAAAAATAAGGTCGATGATTATCTGGATGCACTTTGCCATGAAATCCGGGAAACGGCGAGTATGTGGGCCGGTCAGGTCCTGGATACGATCTATATCGGAGGAGGCACGCCGACCACGCTGGAGCCGCATCAGCTGGAGCGTTTATTGTCTGAAGTGGAAAAATGTTTTGATATCAGCCACATAAAAGAGTATACTGTGGAAGCGGGCAGACCGGACAGTATCACATGGGAGAAGCTGGCTGTGATCCGAAAGCATCCGGTGACCAGGATTTCCATCAATCCGCAGACGATGAACCAGAAGACGCTGGATATCATTGGAAGACGGCATACGGTGGAAGACATCCGAAAGGCATTTGCCGATGCCAGAGAGCTTGGGTTTGACAATATCAACATGGATCTGATCGTAGGACTTCCGGGAGAAGGCATCGAAGAGGTGGAGCACACCATGCAGGAGGTGTTATCTCTTGATCCGGACAGCATCACCGTACATTCTCTGGCCATCAAACGTGCGGCACGTCTCAACCTGTTTAAAGATGAATATAGAGAGATGACTTTCACAAACAATCAGAGGATCATGGAGATGACGGAGCAGTATGCGGCAAAAGCCGGTATGTTCCCATATTATCTCTACCGCCAGAAGAATATGAAGGGCAATTTCGAGAATGTCGGATATGCAAAACCGGAAAAAGAAGGCATTTACAATATCCTGATCATGGAAGAGAAGCAGTCGATCCTGGCACTTGGAGCCGGTGCTTCGACCAAGTTTGTGATGAATGACCGTATTGAGCGTGCGGAAAATGTAAAGGATATTAAAAACTATATCGAGCGGATCGATGAAATGATAGAACGTAAGAAACAGGGTTATTGTGACTATGAAAAAAACCGGGTATAATATCATACAGTTCAGCCTGAGCAAAGAACTGCAGCATGGGATGATGGTCAGTATTCTGGCCGGAGAGCTTGCAAGAAAGGCGGGACTGTCAGAAGAACAGTGCCACGAGCTGTCGATCGCAGGACTTCTGCATGACATCGGGAAACTTGAGATGGCAAAATATGTGTATCAGAAAGGACAGAAGCCGCTTACGATCGAGGAGATCAAGTATGTAAGGCTTCATCCGACACTGGGATATGCGATCACATCGCAAAATCATTATTCAGATTTTATCATAGAAAGCATTTTATATCATCACGAAAATTATGACGGCAGCGGTTTCCCATCGAACCTGAAGGAAGATGAGATCCCCATTGGGGCGAGGATCCTTCGGATCTGTGATGTGTTTGCGGCACTGATCTCCGATCGACCGTACCGCAGAGCTTTTTCATGGGAAAAGGCGGTTGCCATTATGATTGAAGAAATAAAAAATTTTGACCTGAAACTGTTTTTGTGTTTTCTGGAGATCATTCATGATGAGATCATCTGTGAAAGGCTCCGGACATGTGAACAGATGAAATGGGATTTAGAGGAGGATACTTTATGGCAATGAAGAAGAAGCCGGTAACCGGCATGAAAGATATTACACCACGCGAGATGGAGATCCGCGATTACGTGATCCGTATGATCAAAGATACTTACGGAACGTTTGGATTTTCTTCCATTGAGACACCTTGCGTGGAGCACATCGAGAACCTCTCCAGCAAGCAGGGCGGAGAAAACGAAAAACTGATCTTTAAGATTTTAAAAAGAGGCGAAAAACTGAAGATCGACACGGCCGAAACCGAGATGGATCTGGTCGACGGCGGACTGCGATACGACCTGACTGTTCCACTGTCCAGATATTATGCAAACAATGCAAACAATCTGCCAAGTCCGTTCAAAGCACTGCAGATGGGAAATGTATGGCGTGCAGACAGACCGCAGAGAGGCCGTTACCGCCAGTTCATGCAGTGTGATATCGATATTCTCGGCGAGCCGACGATCCTGGCAGAGATCGAGCTGATCCTGGCAACTTCCACGCTGGTCGGCAAACTGGACTTTGAAAACTTTACGATCCGCATCAACGACCGCAGGATCTTAAAAGCCATGGCAGCATGCAGCGGTTTCCCGGAAGAAAGCTACGATACCGTCTTTATCATTCTGGATAAGATGGACAAGATCGGCAAAGAAGGCGTGGCAGAAGAGCTGGAAAAAGAAGGATTTGCAAAAGACAGCATCGACAAGTACCTGTCTCTGTTTGAAGAAGTGACCGAAGATGTAAATGGCGTACGCCGCTTAAAAGAACTTCTGGAAGGCTTCCTGGATCAGAAGATCGCAGAAGAACTGGAGACAATCATCCAGAGTGTTGACACTGTCAAGACAGCAAAATTCCAGATCGTGTTCGATCCGACCCTCGTTCGCGGTATGTCCTACTATACCGGACCGATCTTCGAGATCAGCATTGATGGATTCGGAGGTTCCGTCGGAGGCGGCGGCCGCTACGATGAAATGATCGGCAAATTCACCGGTCAGAAAACCTGTGCATGCGGATTCTCCATCGGATTTGAACGTATTGTCATGCTGCTTCTGGAGCGTGATTATCAGGTTCCGAGCAATGCAGGTAAGAAAGCATATCTGATTGAGAAAAATATGCCGGGTGACAAGCTGGCTGCAATTTTCAAAGAAGCCGCAGAAGAACGCAAGAACGGCAGCATCGTAAGCGTCAATATGATGAAGAAAAATAAAAAATTCCAGAAGGAACAGATGACGGCAGAAGGCTACACAGAATTCAAAGAATTTTTCTGTGACGGCATCAAATAAAGGAGGACAAAAGCAAATGGCTGAATCAATGAAAGGCCTGCACAGAAGCCACAGATGTGCAGAAGTCGTAAACGCAGCGATCGGCAGCGAAGTAACTGTCATGGGCTGGGTACAGAAAAGAAGAAATCTTGGTGGTATGATCTTTATTGATTTAAGAGACAGAAGCGGTCTGTTACAGATTGTTTTTGATGAGAATGATATCGGAACCGAAGGATATGAAAAAGCCGGCAAGCTGAGAAGTGAGTTTGTCATTGCCGTAACCGGTAAACTGGAAAAACGCGGCGGAGCAGTCAACGAAAATCTTGCAACCGGCGAGCTGGAAGTAAGAGCAGAGAGTCTGCGTATTCTTTCCGAGTCCGAGACACCGCCGTTTCCGATCGAAGAGCATATCCAGACAAGAGATGAACTTCGTCTGAAATATCGTTATCTGGATCTGCGTCGTCCGAACCTGCAAAGAAACCTGCTGCTTCGAAGCAAAGTAGCAACAGCGATCCGTCGCTTTATGGATGCAGAAGGATTTCTGGAGATCGAAACACCGATCCTGATCAAGAGTACTCCGGAAGGTGCAAGAGACTACCTCGTACCAAGCCGTGTACATCCGGGCAGCTTCTATGCACTGCCGCAGTCACCGCAGCTGCTCAAACAGCTGCTTATGTGTTCCGGATACGACCGCTATTTCCAGATCGCAAAATGTTTCCGTGACGAGGACTTAAGAGCAGACCGTCAGCCGGAATTCACACAGGTCGATATGGAGCTTTCTTTCGTTGATATGGACGATGTCATTGATGTCAATGAGCGTCTCCTGAAATACATTTTTAAAGAGATCGGCGTGGATGTACAGCTGCCGATCCAGCGTATGACCTGGCAGGAAGCCATGGACCGTTTCGGCTCTGACAAACCGGATATCCGTTTCGGCATGGAACTGCAGGACGTATCGGAAGTCGTAAAAGGCTGCGGATTCGGTGTATTTACCGGAGCACTGGAAAACGGCGGAACCGTTCGCGGTATCAATGCCAAAGGACAGGGGCATATGCCGAGAAAGAAGATTGATGCACTGGTAGAAGTAGCAAAGACTTATGGTGCCAAAGGACTGGCATATCTGGCAGTCAATGAAGACGGAACTTACAAATCTTCTTTTGCAAAATTCTTTGAAGAAGAACAGTTAAAAGAACTGGTAAAAGCAATGGACGGAGAACCGGGAGACTTACTGCTGTTTGCTGCGGACAAGAAAAAAGTTGTTTGGGATGTGCTCGGTGCACTGCGTCTGCATCTGGCAAAGAGTCTGGATCTGCTGAAAAAAGACGATTTCCGTTTCCTGTGGGTTACGGAGTTCCCACTGCTTGAGTGGTCCGAAGAACAGAATCGTTTCGTTGCCATGCATCATCCGTTTACCATGCCGATGGAAGAAGACCTCGATAAGATCGACAGCGATCCGGGAGCAGTACGTGCTCAGGCATACGA
>SKEC01002731.1_pt1 | contig 11341 bp, 8 predicted proteins | sample 4826641 | NCBI WGS metagenome assembly SKEC01 (sample SAMN11008819, study PRJNA524170) | human gut metagenome | biome: Human fecal sample; material: Feces; isolation source: fecal sample from pouch patient p18, p21 | host: Homo sapiens | place: Israel: Tel-Aviv | collected 2015-12-22
TTGTCTGAGTAATCATTGTTCCATCTTCTGATACTGCTTTTTCATCATAAGACACTTTATATTTTGTATCGGTATTATTTGCTTTTGCCACAATAATGTTATTTGCTTCTACTTTGACATATCCTTTACCATTGATTGTAAATTCTGCATTTTCATTTACTGTTACCGGTCTAAGCTCATAAACCAAATCAGATGAACTCACATTTCTAAAAACATCACTGTATTTATTATTTTCACTCAGTTCAACATAACTTGATGCTGTTCCATCCGCTTTATAAAGTCCTGCATATATAGAACTGTGCTTTATACCTCTATCTGACCATACTTTATTAACTGTCAGATCTACTTTTAATGTGTTTGTTATTATTACATGAGCATCCTTTTCCAAAGCAATCTTTCCGTCAGAACCTGTTACTGTACCACGATCACATGAACCATCTTCAACTTTTTTTATCGGATCCTTATATTTTGAATCATCTGGTTTAATTTCGTTTACCTTGAACTCAGTTCCTGAAAGAAGTTGATCAATTACAATCGTCTCATCCGGTGCTACGTCAGATATTATTCCCTGAGAACTAGCATTTCCTTCTCTAAGAAACTTGCCAGCTTTATTTATGACTTCATATCTTCCATCATAAGGGATAAACTGCCCATTCTGTCCTGTAAGATATACTTCAAAGCTGAATTTATCTGTAGTAGATAACCCATTCATCTGCTTGGTAATCTTTAGTTTGTTCAAATTCTTTGCATTACAGGTGTTTTTAAATTCTACCCTTGCTGCATTACCAGCAGTTTTCTCTTCACTTTGTGCCAAGTAAGTTTCAGTTTGCTCTGGTACCTTACCGTTGGATGTTTCAACTAGCTTTCCATTCAAATCGTGATATGTTACTTCCCAGTCTGTAATGTCAACCTTATCAAATTGATCCGAAAGGATACCAACTTCTTCCGCATAGAACTGGAGTCCTGAATCAATCCCCTCGAATACCGCTGATTCTCCTGCCTTTAAAGTAAATATATTATTTGCTCCCACATATCTTACTTCATCTGTAAGAGAATCATTTTTCTTAACTCTGTATGGTGTTCCTTCTGGAATTGCATTATACTGAACCGGCTCCTGCTTTCTGTCTTCTTCATCTTCAAGATATGCTTTGAACTGAAAATCAGTACTTGTATACTTTTCTTTATCTGAATTTGCAAGACTTTTTACTATTTCAATAGAATTCGTTGGTCTTGGTGGAAGATTAAATTTAATTGAACAGTTTGAATCACCTCGTCCACGCTCCATATAGAAGAGTTTCAATGAATGACTGGTATAATCTGCAAATGTATCACTATCACTATTAAATACACTCCCTAATGTTGGATTTGACTGGTTATTTACGTATACTTCACCATTTGCAAAATTGATACTTCCTGTTGCCCTCTCATGGACACCTCCAAGATCAAGCACCAATTTGTTATCTATAAATACCCAGACATCATCATCACCAGAGAAACTAAATACCATATCCTGTCCATTAATTTTACCATTTTTCGGTTGTAAGAACTCAAAAGATATCATCATACCAAAAGCAAATTTATTCTGAGATGCACCATCATCCCAAGAAGAATATGGCATGAATGAAGCAACGTGACGATTTCCCTCACCTTTGTCTTTACTTCTCTCATATACTATAAAATTCTTTTCCGTATTCCTACTACTATCAATATCATAATATGCATAATTCTTATCGCTATCATAGCTATATGTTCCTGTCCTTGAATCATATGAAAACAGATGATTCAATCCTGTAACATATGTATGTGGTATAACCTTATCCCAGGTACCATCAAAAAGGCCGTTTAATGATGTACCATTACCATTTTTTAATACCGGATATCCATCCTTAAGATATCCTTCTACTAAATTCTGTTTTACCGCTTCACTTCCTGTATAATCTGCGCTACCAAATTGAAAAGAACCTTGATAATTCTGGTTTTCAGAATAATTTGCCATACTGATATTGATAAGATTTCTAGTATCAGCTGTCTTTATTGTTTTTGGAACCTCTCCTTTAGCATCTGCTGTATAAATAAATTTCACAGGATTACTTCCAACATCCATCCAGTTTTCACCATCTTCACTATACTGTATTGGTGAATTACTTGAACTTGATTCCCGTCTTAGGGCTTTGACTTCAACTGATTCTTCTCCGATTCCTACAACTGTACGTTCATATGTATAGTTATTTCCGCTCAATCTCTTGTCACTGTCTTTTACACTTGTCGGAATTATATCATTTGCACTTGTTGTATATAAGATATCTATATTTGTCAAATTTACTGTTGATTGTCCTGATGCATATAACGTTATTCCGTTTTCTGAATAAAGGTTTGCCTTTTTTGTTAGTTCTGCATTTGAATAAACAAATATAACAGTCTGACCAATTTCCAGGTTTCTATAAGTTGTATCTCCTTTATACTGATACTTCATAACTCCACTATTGGAATCTTTTTCTTTTCTTCCCATAAGTTTCGTTACTTTATTGCTATCTACCAGACTATATTCATCTCTTGATGTTGTTGCAATGTATGCGCCTATAAAGCGATATGTTGTTTCACTTTCATAAAGTTGATACATTTCTTTATTTATTCCACTTGATGTAATAGTGCTCATGTATAGAACCGGGTTAGTATCTTCTGTTTCCAGAACCAGACTATTTGTTGCATATACTGAATTCTTCAAATCAGTATATGTACTACCATTCTGTCCATTCTGTCCATTCTGTCTTACCAAATGTATTATTTTGTCAAAGTTAAATTCTTCTATATTTCCGCTTTTTCTTTTCCATGTGATTGTAAATACTGAAAAACTCTCTGTATTGAATTCTGCTTTTTGAATTTCACCATCTGTAGTAGTTTCAACGTTTGCCTGTCCCTGTTCTGTCATATTAACAACGTCTTGAACTTTACCATTCTGATCTTCAACAAAATGCATGACATCAATATTTGTATTTTTTTCTTCATTAACTTCTTCATCAACAGATACGACACTGATTTCTGATACGGTTGCCGGTACGGATGGTTCTGTGTAGTGCATGGAAACTTTTACGGAACCATCAACTGGTTCTATTTTATTTCCTTCACTGTCCTGGAAGTAAATATCGTATGCCAGGAAACCTGCGATTTCGTATCCATCTTCCTCAGCTTTTTCATTAAGCTTTGTTTCTGTTTCTGCGTACTGGTCAGGGTCTGTTTCCTGTACGATAGGAGTTACAACAAACTCTGCATTTCCTGGAAGAACATCTTTTGCAGCTGTTGCAGTTACAACCACATTGCCGATTGTCTGAGAGTAGGTTACTTCGTCTTCGACCTGAACGTCTGCTTCTTCTTCATTTGCATCTTCGTTTTCTGTACCCTGCTCTTCAGTCTCAACAACTTCCGCCATATCGCTTCTTACATAAGCTTCTGCTTCTTCGTAGGAAACTTTGTACCAGGTGAATTCATCTTCATCAGTTACTGTTTCAATAAGTGGAAGCTGAGTGTCTGTATCTACGGTTGCAATCACTTCTGCTTCTGTGGAAGGAGTTACGCGAAGATTAACTTCGTCTGCGATGACGCGGATCATTTTGGTCTGTTCCTGATCCGGTGCTTCTTCCGGATTCTGTTCTTCCTCAGAGTTTTCTACATTATTCTCTGTGTTGGTTTCTTCTTCGTTCTCTTCGGTATTTTCGGTGTTGGTGTCTGTATTAACTTCTTCGTTATTTACTTCACCGTTTTCTTCTTTATTCTCAGTGTTTTCATTATCATCTGCTGCCGGTGTGCTGCTCCATACAAATGTATATGCTGCGGTAGCTGCTGACTGGAAAGCTGCTTTTGTGAGCTGTCTGCTTTCATTTGTTTCAACTGTAAGCTTGTCCTCTTCGGCTTTGAGCTCTGTCAGTTCCAGTTCGGAAGTTTCTTTGTTGGTTCTGATCATGGCTGCTGTCACTGTAGATGCTGCCGGGTCTGTCAGTTCCGGTGAAGAAGCTTCTTTATAAATAAAGCTGTAAGTAACTTTGTCGGACGGTTCAACCGGGTTGCCATCTGCATCTGTAAAAGATACGTTGTAAGCAAGGAAGCCGTCGAGGTTTTTGCCCTGGCTCTGAAGCTGCTCTGTAATCTTGGCTGCCAGTTTGTTGTACTGGTCTGTCAGCTCGGCATCTTCGGTGTTGTTCTCGACTGCTTTGACGATCATCTGTGTTCCGTTTGGAAGGACACCTGCAGGAGCTTCGGCCTTGACCTCGATTGTTTCATTTTTAAGCTTTACGATACAGCTTACAGGCTGTGCTGCTTCTTCAGCTGGAGCGCTGCTCTCGGATGTTCCATCTGTGAACATGTTCTCGCCTGATGAGAAGTCGGCATCGCTGGAACCGAAATCATCAGATTCGCTGTATGTTTCGGCCGAACCCTCTTCCGATTCCGATTCAAAATTCACATCTGTGCCGAGATCGTCTCCTGTATCTTCGGATGTATCAGCTGCTGCGGAATCCTCCTCAACTTCTACCATGTCTACCATGTCATCGAAGGAGCTTGCCTGAGATACATAGTCTGTATTTATTAATACAGTGGAGCAGAACAGCACGATTGCAAACATCATACTGAGCACCCGACATGTCAGGCTTCTGTTCTGATTCCGTTTCCTTTTTTTGAATTTTTTATTATTTTCTCTTTTCATATTAACATCCCCTATTATATGCATGATGATAATAAAAAAATTATCGTTAACTGCTTCACGTACAACTTATTTAAGATTTAACGACATTATAACAGGTGAACTGTTTCGTCACCTATTTCGTCAGCCGCTTTCAGCAACATTTTTAGTACTATTTTGACAATTTTCTATTATTTTGAGTAAATCGAGCTCGCTGTTGAAATCTTCCCGCTCGTTGTTTTTCATATGATAGACACTTCCCTGCCATGTAGCGTTCTGACGGTATCTGACATATACAGCCAGGGTGTCTATGCTTCCTCTCTGTTCAAGGATCTGTTCGCGGTTGCTGACCTCTGTAAAAGAGATTCTTTTTTCATTTGCTGGTTTCTGCTGTTTGTCTTCGTATGTCCGCAGCTCTGTTGATGACTGAGGAAAGTTCAGCTCGTTCATGAATCGCTCCATATAGCGGAAGAGTTCATGAATACTTCGGAAGAATATAGGATCTTTACTGTAATAACAGTAAAATCTTCCGGACCTTTCTACTCCGTCTATGTTGTCTATGCAGACATTCACGATATTGGAAGCAGAAACGTTGAGCTTTTCTTTCATCATTCATCCACCTCCAGTGCTCCATCAATCAATCTGATCAGTTCAAGTGCACTCCTGAAACTTTTCTTTTTATTGGCTTCCGCCCAGGTCACTTCGCCCTGCCATGTGGCATTGTCACAGTGACTCACATGTACTACAAATGTCCCTGTATGTTTTTTTTTGTCTTTTTCCATCTGCTCTGCTTCCTCCGTCAAGATCCGATCACTGTATTTTTGTTTTTAACCACACGATAACACGCACTTATTTCAGAGTATTTTTATTATAGCATCGGGGGTATTTCTTCAACTGTTTCGTGATTCTGCTTTTTGAACATTTTTTCATATTTTTTCGACAATGTTTCTGATAATTTGCGAGGGGGGCTGAGATTTTGGGGGGACGGGAGATTTCCGGGCGCAAAAAAACCCGGAGGGGATCTCCGGGCTGAATAGTTTTACTTCTATATTAATTATTAATGTTGTTTGTTTTAGTCGTTGCAGACCTCACCGAGTGAAGCAACGTAGTAGTCGATTGATACGTTCTTGCGGCGGGTGAGTCTTTTGTTGAATTCTTTGTTGATTCGTTTTGATACGAGTGTGCAGTTTTCCTGGGTTATCCCTATCAGCATTACGAGATACTGCTGGATGTTGTATCGGGTGTAAAAATCGCCTTTACGGACTGCTTTCTGAATGGACTCGCGGAGAAGTTCTGAATAGTATTTCTGATTTTCGTCGTCTGTCTCGATATTTATAAAGTTCAGGGTGCAGAGCATCAGGAATACGGACATGCCGGTTCGTTCCATCATGCGGCCGAACACGTGGTAAACGTCCACAAAGCTTGGATAGGTGCAGTAGTAAGCGCCTTCGATGGATTCTTTTTCGCGGAGGCGGTACTTGATGTCTTCGATTGCGCCTGCTGCCTGTGAGGTTCGCTCTCCCATAAGTTTGAATCGCTCGAGCATTCCGGCGGATGGTGACAGGCCGAGTTCGTCGAACATCAGCTTGGTTGTTCTTTTGTAGACATCGAGGCCGTCTTTGTAGCGGGACATTCCGATGAGGCTGTCGATTTCCCATATCTGCCAGTCATAGAATGGGTAGATTTCGGCTGCGCTGTGTGCGACACGGTAGAGTTCTTCGAATTTTTCTTCGGTTTTCAGGTAGTGGCACAGTTCTTCGACACAGTCGAAATACATATCTCGACATGCGATGTTTTCGACTGCCGCCCAGTCCTCGCCCATCATATCCGGGAGGAATTCTCCGGTGTAGAGTTTCCATGCTTAGGCGTAGATTTCCATTTTGGTCTTTTGGGATTTTTCGTGACGTGCTGATTCGATCGTCTGCTTGAAGTCGCATACGTCTACTGAAGTTTCGATATCCGGGTCCCAGGTACACATTCCACCATTTATATTGATGTAACTGCTTTCCGGAAGCCCCGCTGCGGTGAGCTGCTTTCGGAGCCTGAATATTGTGTTGTTGAGGCTGCCGTTTTTATTTTCGACATCGCTTCGGCCATACAGGGCATCGATGAGTGCTGCTTTGGAGATTCCTCCATCCTGTGTATGTAGAAGTAATAATTGAAACAGCTGTGTGGTCTTTGATACATTGTTACGGTCCAGGACCAGTTCTTTTCCTTTATATTCCAGTGTAAATCCACCTAACATTCGAACTTTCAGTATATTTTTCATACTTTTCTCCTTCAACAGATATTGTGCTCTGTTTCTTGTCTTTTCATTTTGATTAGACTTATCCTTATTTAGCATATCATTCAATACGTTAAAGTTCTACCACCAAAATACACAAAAAAAGACTGTTATTATTATTCAATCCGCTAATAACAACAGTCTTTTAAGCTCTATCTAGCAGATAATTCCTTTGCTATCTCATCTATTTTTTCCTGAGTATAACCGGTATACTCTTTTATCTTGTCCATAGTTTCATGATTCATAAGCATTTTCTCAATCAACTCTCTTCGTCCAAATTCAATTCCCTCCTGTTTTGCTTCCTCCCGTAATTCATCAATTGCAAGACACATACTTGTTTCCTCCTTTTCTTCATTGAATTTCAGTTTTGAGTTAGTAAGTGTATTCAGCATGACTACCGTTTCTGTCTTCATGTTCTGAAATCCGTCATCGGTTTGGATCAGGTCAACCAGTTTTTCTTTTTCCTTCGAATATTTGATATACAACAGTACTTCCCGCAGATCTGTGTGAAAACGGTTGATTTCTCTGTTACGACCGAACGGCCGAAGATAATAAGATACAGTTTCCTGTAAAGAACAAAAAGAAATGTGATGCTTTGTTATATTTTAGCACAATATGCTCCGCAAGTCCACGAGAACATTTTGCTCTTTTTTCGACATAAAAAACAATCCCACCGCAATTGTTGTAGGATTCTTAATATCAACTTGGTGATAGGCATCTGCAAATCCAATTCCAGCAAATTGCAGATGCTTCCAACCCCGACCAGGCATCTGCAAATCCAATTCCAGCAAGTTGCAGATGCTTCCGACCCCGACCAGGCATCTGTAGCTCCCAAAACAACAAATCAAAGATGCCCACCGGTGAATTTTCTTCTCAAATTCGCTGGTGGGCATCTTTATTGCATCTCTATTTCATCAAATAGCTATATATGTCTCTTTTTGATACACCGCGGTCTTTCGCGACCTGTTTCATGGCATCTTTTCTGGACATTCCCTGTTTTTCATAGATTTCCATATGCTCTTCTATGGAAATCTCTTCCCACGAGGCCACTGCTTCTTCTTTCAGTTCCTGACGGCTTTTGCCCTCGATGACCAGCACACATTCTCCGAGCGGTTTTTCTTTCTCATAATGTGTGATCAGATCATCAATTGTGGAATGAAAGGCTGTCTCATGTTTCTTTGTCAGTTCTCTGCAAAGTGTCATTCTGCGGTTTCCAAGTGTTTCCCTCAGATCACGCAGTGTCCTGACCAGTTTATGCGGAGCCTCATACAAAATGATCGTCCGGGTCTCATTGACCAGTTCTTCCAGAACTTCTTTGCGCTCTTTTTTGTCCATCGGAAGAAATGCTTCAAAAGCAAACCGTCTGGTAGGAAGTCCTGATAATGTAAGCGCAGTAATGCATGCTGCCGGACCCGGAAGGGATGTTACTTCGATTCCGGCCTCATAACACATAGCAGCCAGTTCTTCACCCGGATCCGAAATTCCCGGTGTCCCGGCATCCGTGATCAGTGCGATATTCATACCGTTCTGCATCTTCTCAATCAGCGTATATGCCTTTTCAATCTTGTTATATTCGTGATAACTGGTCATCGGTGTTTTGATTTCAAAATGATTCAGCAGTTTAATACTGTTTCGGGTATCTTCTGCCGCGATCAGATCCACTTCCTTCAATGTGCGGAGTACTCGAAGTGTAATATCTTCCAGATTTCCGATTGGGGTTGCACAAAGATATAATTTTCCACTCATCCGGGAATCCCCTTTCTCTCAGATTATTTGATTCTTTTATACTCTTCCGTATATTTCAAGAATATCACTGGTATAAACACCTGGTTTCTCATAGACGATCAATGGTCGCTCCACCGTTATTCTGGAATTTCCACCTTTTCGTGCTTCGATCAGAACCATATTAGGTTCACGATCTATGTACGGGTACACCAGCTGCATTCTCTTGGGTTCCAGTTTATATTTCATGAGAACCTGAAAGATTTCTGCCAGACGGAAAGGTCTGTGAACCATATAAAAACGTCCTCTGTCTTTCAGCACTGCTGCTGTCTGGCTCACTACATCTTCCAGTGTACAGAGAATCTCATGTCTTGCAATTGCTTTTGCCATGTATGGGTTCTGCAGGCCATGCTGTCCGATCATATAGGGCGGATTGCTTGTCACTGCATGAAAAGAAGCTGCTCCAAAAATTTCAGCAGCTTCCTTTATGTCTCCGCATACGATATCAATATCAGCTTCCAGATGATTGTACGATACGCTTCGTCTCGCCATATCTGCACATTCTTCCTGGATTTCAAGTCCTGTCAGATGTGAACCCTTGTCTTTGGCTTTCAGCAGAAAAGGAATGATTCCCGTTCCGGTTCCCATATCCAGAACCTTTTCATTCTGTCGGATATCTGCAAATCCAGATAACAGAACTGCATCCATTCCGAAGCAGAACTTTTCCGGATTCTGTATCACATACAGACCATTCTGAAGATCATCAACCCGTTCTCCCGGATATACCAGATCATTCTGCGGATTTTTTTCCATGGGATTTAGAATCTCCTTCTTTTTACTCAATGTCCCTTGTTTCTTTGTCAGTGTTCTTTGCTTTTTTCTTGCGTGACCGGAATTTCAGTTCTCCTACCGGATATTCCTGAATCTCCTTTTCATCATTGACTTCCACGATTACTTTGACTCTCTGTCTGAGAACATTTACACTGTGTACAATTCCCTGTAATCCATCCGGAAGAGTAACCGTATCTCCGGTTCCTGGAAGGCTCTTATTCAGTGCTTCGTAGGTTTCCTGCTCATTCTTGAGACAACACATCAATCTGCCGCAGACACCGGAAATCTTGGTCTGGTTCAGTGACAGATTCTGCTCTTTTGCCATCTTGATAGACACAGGTGCAAACTCGGAAAGATAGGTGTGACAGCAAAGCTGTCTGCCGCAGATGCCGATTCCCCCAAGAATCTTAGTCTCATCTCTTACTCCGATCTGGCGAAGTTCGATTCTTGTCTTAAAGATAGCTGCCAGGTCCTTGACCAGCTGACGGAAATCAATTCTTCCATCTGCCGTAAAATAAAACAGCACTTTGTTATTGTCAAATGTATACTCCGCATCAATCAGTTTCATTTCCAGACCATGTTCGCGGATTTTTTTCTGGCAGATTTTAAATGCATCTTTTTCTTTCAGGCGGTTCTGTTTCTCCCTGTCCTCATCTGACTGTGTGGCAACGCGAAGGACTTCTTTCAGCGGATGGACCACCTCATCCTCACTCACTTCTTTCGGTCCGAGTACAACTCGTCCGAACTCCACACCGCGGGCAGTCTCTACGATCACATGATCACCGATCTTCATTTTGTAGTTTTTCGGATCAAAATAATAAATCTTTCCGACATTTCTGAATCTTATACCAACAATTTTTGTCATTCTATCTCTCCCTGATCGTCAGGAACAGAAGTTCAAGTGCAAGTTCAAAATTAACGTTTGCACGAAGCCTTACTTTTGTTTTTTCCAGTGCTTCCAGAATCTTTTCCAGGTTCTCATAGGAACGCTGGCTCGCCTGTTCCTTTATATAATTGATTTCTTGTTTAAATACCAGGTTGTCAACCTCCTGAGTTGCCTTAAACATAAGAACATCCCTGAACCAGAACTGGAAAATATCCAGATAATCACTGATATTCTGCTTTTCATCAGAAAGTGCCTTGATCTCATCGGACAGTTCATATACTTCCATCGTATTTACATACTTGAGAATCTTCAGGGCTTTCTCCGTCATTCTGGAAAACTCTTCTGATGTAGCAGCTTCTTTGGCTCTGCCAATACTTCCCTGTGCAAAGGAAGCATCTATCTCTGCCTGATAATCCGGCACATGAAGCCGTTCCATCAGGTATTTCTTAACAAGGCTGTCATCAACCACCTTCAGATCCAGACGCACACATCTGGACTGGATCGTCGGCAGAAGTGCATCCACATTGCTGGTCAGCAGCATGATCACTGCATATTCCGGTGGTTCTTCTATTGTTTTGAGAAGAGCATTCTGTGCCTGTACCGTCATCATCTCCGCATCAGGAATAATGTAAATCTTGTGCGGACTGCTGTATGGCTTAATCGCAACATCGTGAATCACCTGTTCCCGGATCTCATCAATAGAGATTGTACCAGGTTTCTCATGATTGACCATAATGATGTCCGGATGATTCTTGCCCAATGCCTTCTTACAGGAGTCACATTTCTGACATGGCTCTGTTCCACCGGCTTCACACTGCAGTGTCATCGCATATGTGGTTGCAAGAAGCTTCTTGCCGGATCCGGGTCTGCCTGTAAAAATATATGAATGGGAAACTTTTCCCGTCTTCATGGCATTTTGGAGATGCCGGATAATTTCCTCGTGTCC
>SKEC01002737.1_pt1 | contig 11319 bp, 10 predicted proteins | sample 4826641 | NCBI WGS metagenome assembly SKEC01 (sample SAMN11008819, study PRJNA524170) | human gut metagenome | biome: Human fecal sample; material: Feces; isolation source: fecal sample from pouch patient p18, p21 | host: Homo sapiens | place: Israel: Tel-Aviv | collected 2015-12-22
CCCCAATAAGGCATATTTGTGGTCTCGGAGCAAGTGTTGGATGCGAGCGCGTGGAGCGAACATTCAACGCGCCGCGACTAAAATCACAAATATGCCTTATTGGGGGCAATGGCTTCGTCTGTAGTTCGCTTAATGAATTAAATAGTAAAAAAACTCTGGTATTTTCCTAAAAATGAGATACAATAGGGGAAGGAAAATACCTAGCGTACCGATTGGTGGTACATCAGAGCGTGTTTGAAAAATGATTTTTCAAATATGCTCTGGCATAAACGCATACATGCAGGGAGGACATTATGGAAGAAAAAAATTACAAGATTTATGACAGCTTATATAACGTAATCGGTGTTGCACCATACGAAGAAGTACATACACAGGGACTCTTACATCAGGTAGTCCATTTCTGGTTAGCAGAGAAAAAGGATGATCAGCTCTGGCTCTATTTACAGAAGAGAGCAGAGGACGATATAGTTTACAAAGGAGCATACGACATCCTTACATCCGGCCACATTGACCCGGAAGAAACACATGAAGAAGCTATGGTTCACCAGATTAAAGAACAGTTAGGACTTTCCCTGGAAAAAGAGCAGCTCACATATATCGGACATATCCATCAGCAGATTAAAAAAGATAAATACTTTGATAATACATTTGTACAGAGTTACCTGTATGTTACAGACCATGCAGAAAAAGACTTTGCTGATGCAGGTAATGTCGTAAAGGTAAAATTTGAAGAACTTGCTGCATTTACGGGCAACCCAGAGGGGAAAATAACTGTTTATGATATTCAGGGACAGCCAATCGAAGAGACAACACATGATCAGTGGTGGCCTAGAGATGAGGAATTCGAAAAAGTAATGGCTCCATATATTGAGAAACATTTCTAATTTTGGTACGCCTCAAAAATTTGGGCATAACTGACAAAAAATCTTCTCGCTTTGGGTGAGTCTACTCTTGCCTGCGCCAACCCAGAAATTACACAATTATGAAGATTTTATGAAGCTTTCGCAAAAGGCTACCGAAATCTCTTTTCTTATGTTATGATGTGTATGTATTAAAGGGAAGCATTGATTGGGGAGTATGTCATGCATTGCATGACGCGCATCTCGCAGCAAGAATGCCGAGGCATTCTTGAACTTAGAGAGTATACATTTTCTCTGGGGATTGAAGCAAGGGTGAGAAGGAGAATTATTATGAATATATCATTTTATTTGATTCCTAAAAGTGAAGTAACATACATACATCAGGAAGACACCGTAGCACAGGCATTGCGTGTCATTCATAAACATGGTTATCAGGCGGTACCGGTCATTGATGAGAAGGGGCGCTATGTCGGAACAATTTCCGAGGGAGATTTCCTCTGGAATCTCATTGAAGAGTATCATATGGATATGGAAGTAATGCGTAAGTCTCATGTGAAGTCTATGCGTCTTCGCTGGGATTACAAACCAGTAAGTATTGATGCGGATATTGAACAGTTAGATAATCATATCCTTAATCAGAACTTTGTGCCAGTTGTAGATGGACGTAACGTGTTTATCGGTATTATCACCAGAAAAGAAATTATAAAAGAGTTATTAAAACAGAAAAAAGATGTGTTAGCAAAAAGTTCTCTGGCAGAGCAGAATGTACATAATACACAGCAGGTGGGACGAACATTTCACTAGAGCATTTTTCAAACACGCTCTAAGAATAAATAACAAACAATAAGGAGATATTTCAATGGCAGATTTACCACAGTCTTTCCTTGACTCCATGAAAGAGATTTTAGGAGAAGATTATGAAGCGTTTCTTACCGGTTTTGACGGGCAAAGACAATATGGTCTGCGGGTGAATACTTTAAAGATGAACTTGGAGGAATTCGAAAGAATTGCTCCTTTTCATTTAAAAAAAGTTCCGTGGATTTCAAATGGATATTTTTACAACGCAGAGGATGTTCCAGCAAAGCATCCTTTTTATAGTGCAGGGCTTTATTATTTACAGGAGCCAAGTGCCATGACTCCGGCATCCAGACTGAAAGTGCAGCCAGGAGAGAGAGTTCTTGATCTTTGTGCTGCACCTGGCGGTAAGGCAACAGAACTTGGAGCGGCCTTACAAGGAGAGGGCCTTTTAGTGGCAAATGATATCAATACAGCAAGAGCAAAAGCGTTACTTCGTAACCTTGAATTATTTGGTATTTCCAATAGTTTTGTGACGAATGAGCCACCTCATGTCCTTGCAGAGCGTTTTCCAGAATTTTTCCATAAGATTATGGTGGATGCCCCATGTTCTGGTGAAGGAATGTTTAGAAAAAATCCAGCCGTTGTAGATTCCTGGAAAGAAAAAGGTCCGGAATATTTTTCAAAATTACAGCGGGAAATTATCGTGCAGGCAGCGGACATGTTACTTCCAGGTGGCATGATGTTTTACTCCACCTGTACATTTTCCCCTTTGGAAAATGAAAAGACAATCACATATCTTTTAAAGGAACGCCCGGATATGGAAGTCGTTCCAATGGAAGATTATGAAAATTTTGCGGAAGGACTCACATCCTATAAAGACGAAGCTTTTGACGAAAGCTGTAAATTCTGCCGTAGAATCTGGCCGCATAAAATGTCTGGTGAAGGGCATTTTATGGCACTTCTTCATAAAAAGAGCGGGGCAGAACAGGAAATAAAATCAGATGAAAAAGCTTCTAAAAAATCAAAAAAAGCTAAAAAGAAACAGCAAACAGAAACACTGAGTTCCGTTTGGTGGGAAAAATGCAAAAGTTTAAGCAAAGAGCAAAAAGCAGCCGCAGAAGACTTCTTCGCCCATGTAAACCTTGCTTATGATGTGGGCAGAATTGACGTGCGAGGCGATAATCTTTACTATCTTCCAGAACCACAATATGATGGACGAGGATTACATTTCCTGAGAAATGGCCTTTTCATGGGCGAATTCAAAAAGAAAAGATTTGAACCGTCTCAGCCATTTGCACTCGCACTCCGTGCACAGGATTTTGATCAGGTACTTGACTTTCCAGCAGATGATGAACGATTACAGCGATATCTTCGCGGCGAAACCCTTGACGTAAGCGATTTGATCAACGGAGAAAAAAAGCGAAAAGGCTGGCAGCTAGTTATGGCAGCAGGACATCCACTGGGATTTGGAAAACTCGTAAACAATAATCTGAAAAACAAATATCCAGCGGGATGGAGAAAGTGAGAAGTTGTATGATAAATATTATATCAAAAAGAGAGTTATCAAATAGTGTAATATATGAGTTAGATGATAATATATTGCGAAGCAACATTATTTCAATATTGAAAATGTTTGAAAATGGAAAACATAAGTTTGGAGAGTGTAGTTGTAGTACATGGGATGAAGATGGCCATGTAATGCGTCCATGTTTTCATAGTATTGATGAATTAGAAAAATTGAAGGAATATCCAAGTCCTGATATGTCTTTTAATGTTGATTATGTAAATTCTGATACAGGAAAATATAGCTATACCATAAGTGCTTCAACAAATAATAATATCATAACTTTCTTTATTGACAATAAAAAATGTTGATTTTCCTCAGTTTCATGAGCTTTTAAAAAAATAAGTAAAAATGCCATAAGACTTAAAATAATTAAGCACTATTTGTTATCATAAAATTTCACTGTCACAATATCATAAAATTTCACCCAAAGAACTAAAAAAGTTAAGTCAAAACTGACATTGACTTACAAGCCCAAAAATGCAAAAATAAATGCATGAAAAGCAAGGGCGCTGAAACATAATTGTTTTAGCGTCCATTTTTTATTTTATAAAAATTTATAAAATAAAAACACTTCGCGAGTGAGAAAGCATTTTCTTGAAAAAGCAGGAAAGACCTGCAAAAAAAGTTAGGAGTGAAAAGTATGGATATGAGTGTTTGGTACCTTTTAGGTGCAGTATTAGTATTTTTTATGCAGTGTGGTTTTGCAATGGTGGAAACAGGTTTCACCAGAGCGAAAAATGCCGGAAATATCATTATGAAGAATCTGATGGACTTCTGTATTGGAACAGTCGTATTCTTTGTTCTTGGTTACGGTATTATGAACAGTGAAAATTATTTCTTTGGACTGATCGGAAGACCGGAATATCAGATGTTCACAGACTTCGCAAACTTTGACTGGTCCAATTTCTTCTTCCAGTTAGTATTTTGTGCAACAGCAGCAACAATCGTTTCCGGAGCAATGGCAGAAAGAACAAAGTTCTCTACATATTGTATTTATTCCGCAGTTATCAGTGCAATCGTATACCCGATTGAAGCTGGATGGGTATGGAACAGTGCAGGATGGCTCGCAAAATTAGGCTATGTTGATTTTGCAGGTTCTTCTGTAATTCATATGGTTGGTGGTATTGCTTCTGTTATCGGTGCCGCAATGCTTGGACCTCGTATTGGTAAATATACAAAAGGAAAAGACGGAAAAACTGTTGTAAATGCATTTCCGGGACATTCTCTTACACTTGGCGCACTTGGATGCTTTATCTTATGGTTTGCATGGTATGGATTCAACGGTGCAGCAGCATCTGATCCTACACAGTTAGCACAGATTCTTGGAACAACAACTATCGCACCGGCAGTAGCAACTTTTGTCTGTATGATGTTTACATGGATCAGAAACGGAGCACCTGATGTTTCCATGTGTCTGAATGCTTCTTTAGCAGGTCTTGTAGGTATCACAGCCGGATGTGCGAATGTAGATGCCGTTGGTGCAACGATTATCGGACTTGTTGATGGTATACTTGTAGTAATAGCCGTAGAATTTATTGACCAGAAACTAAAAATTGATGACCCGGTAGGTGCCGTAGCCGTTCATGGATGTAATGGTCTTTGGGGTACAGTAGCAGTCGGACTTTTCGATTATAACAATGGTGTATTTTATGGTGGCGGATTCCACCAGCTTGGAGTACAGGTACTGGGTGTTGTATGTATCGCAGCATACACAGCAGTTGCAATGACAATCGTATTTACAATTCTTAAACATACAATAGGACTTCGTGTCAGTGCAGAAGAAGAAATCATGGGTCTTGATATCGCAGAACATGATCTTGCATCAGCATATGCAGATTTCCTTCCAATTTCCGCAACAACAATGGGCGGTGTAACAACAGAAACAATCGATGTAACAGACTTAAGAGACAAGAAACTCGCTCCAGTCATCGGCGGTGCAAAAGAAACAGGTGGACGTTATACAAAACTTACAATTATGTGTAAAGAAGACCGTTTTGCCATTCTGAAAGATGCCATGAGCCAGATTGGTGTAACAGGTATGACAGTATCCCATGTAATGGGTTGTGGAACACAGAAAGGAAAAACTGGACAGTATCGTGGTGTTAAGATTGATATGAACCTTCTGCCACAGCTTCAGGTAGACATTGTCGTATCTACAGTACCACCGGAATTAGTCGTAGAAGCCGCAAAGAAAGCACTTTATACTGGCGAGTACGGCGATGGTAAGATTTTCCTTTACGATGTAGAAAATGTTGTGAGAATCCGAACCAATGAAACGGGAATTGCAGCATTAGATAACGAAGAAAAATAGGAATTTGCCGGGGTGAATAAACAGACGAACCCCCAGAGAGAATATACCTTATATCTGTGACTTTAGTCGCGGCGGTTTGAATGCTCGCTTATGCGCTTGCATCCAAACCTTGCTCCGAGGCCACAGATATAGGGTATATTCTCTCTGGGGGTTCTGGTTGTTTCAATCCGGCAAATTTGTTGAAAGATTTGTTGAAGAAGTCAGGAGAGATAGAAATAATCCGGGAAATCAAATCTTACAGGATTGACACAACAATCCATAGTGTTTCCATCGAATAATACTGTGTTAATCTAAACTATATACCTAATGGTTATTTACAAGGAATATATTACCATAATTTTCTTGAAATGTAAATATGAAAATTAGCATTTTTTACATGTATAGTGTATAATTTAAAGATATATTTTCAGAAAGGCAAAAGATAAATGAGACGTTTTGACATTATAAAATGGCTTTGGGTAGCCGGAATTATATACACATTTTTGCAGGGATATACATTTTATATGCAGAGACAGGGAGAAATAGCAGTTGGCTGTTCTTTTCTGTGTGCTTTTTGCATTTTCCAGTTTATTAGACGATTACACACGCTTTACTATCTCCATATGAAAATGAAAAATATTGACAAATTAAATGGCAGAGCATTTGAACGTTATCTCACTGTCCAGTTCCGGCATCTCGGTTATCATGTTACACTCACAAGTTATAGCCACGACTATGGAGCAGATCTTGTTCTTCGCAAATGGGGAAAAAAGATTGTTGTTCAGGCAAAACGCTATGAGCGAAATGTGGGAATTGCGGCTGTTCAGGAAGTTGTTGGTTCTATTGCTTATTACAAAGCTGATCGGGCAATGGTTGTTACAAATAGCAACTTTACGAAAAGTGCCAGAGATCTCGCCAAAAGAAATGAAGTAGAATTGTGGGGAAGAAAAGAAATGCAGAAAAAATTTCATATAAAAGCCTGAGTTCTGCTCGTTGGAAGCTCGAGAAACCAGTTGGAGGGATTTTGGGGAGAGGACAGGAGAATACAGAATGTCTGGAAAATGAAAACTTGTTGGATTGACATTTAAATCATTATCGTAATGGCATATGATAATAGTTTTAGAGCATGTTTGAAAAATCATTCCTACAATCTGTATACCCCGTCAGATAGTTGTGATTTTTAAAAAGATTGAATATTCTGACAATAATAAAATGAATTCGGTAAAAACTAAAAAAACAGATGATAAAATATTGAATTTAGAAAATCAGAGAAAAATATAAAAATAGTGTTGACAAAATAAGAATCCTGCTTTATAATACAGACATAAACAAAGAACGGACGGCACAGTCCATCATATAGATTTTGAAATTACAGGTTTTGCTTTTATCATGAAAAAGAGGTGAGAGTGCAAACAGATTAAAATTAATTTCAGAATTTAAATAAGCCAGAAGGAGGTACGGACCACCAAAAACATAAGTTATAATTCAGATTAGTAACATATTAATAATAGGAGGTACAGACCACCAGAAAGTTAAGTTTAAGATTCAGGAAACGATACTAAACAGGAGGTACAGACCACCAGAAAGTTAAGTTAGGATTTGGGAAACGATACTAATATAGGAGGTACGGTCCAACAAAAACTTAAGCTAAGACTCGAAACGATATCATAGCAGGAGGTACAGACCGACAAAAACATAAGCTATCGAATTTAAGTGAGATTGCAGATTTGAAAGTTTGATGGTTGCGAGTGATTAATATCAAGAGATAGCACTTCAGGTAGTAGTAAAAAGAGAAGAACTTAGAGAATCCAGGGAATCAGCTTAGAATTCAGAAGAATAATTGCCCAAAAAAGAGATGAATAATATAACCGGAGATTTTAAGGGATTGGAAGCAGGTGTATTATAAATCATAATCCTTTTGTAGAAGATAGAAGGAAAACTGATAACGAATAATACAGACCACGGAAGATTAGCTTAGAGTTAAAAGGAAAATAGGAGGTATAGTCCGTTGGACATAATTGAAAATCATTAGCGGAGAGCATCTAGAATTAGTAGTCAGGATGCTCTCTTTTTTTGTACTCTTTTGCTTGATTCTATTATTTTCTTAGTAAATATGATATACTTTTTACATGATATCGCTATTGCGGAAATATAAAAATATTTAAATATAAGATATTTTATAAAGGAGGTGCTAGTATGACAATTGGAGATTTTTTTACGATGGCGGCAGTCATTGTTGCAGCATGTCTTGTATACAATTTTGTTAAGGCATATACTAAGAAAAAATAAGAACTATTGCAGAGGAGAATAGGAGAGAAAGATGAAAAAAAGCAACATAAAAAGAATCTTAAGCGGAGTATTTGCCATGTTAATGGTGTGCTGTATCGCATTTACAACACAGGGATTGACCGTTAATGCCGCTATTGTTTCTGGAGGAAAGAAAAATTATAGTTATAAAGAACTAAAAACTGATTTAAAACAATTGCAGAAAAAATATAAAGATCATTGTCAGGTAAATGTAATCGGTAAAACTGCGGATAAAAGGAATTTATATGAAGTTGTGATTGGAAATCCAAACGCAAAGAAGCATCTTCTTGTGATCGGGAATCTTCATGCAAGAGAACATATGACAGTGCAGTTATGCATGAAACAAATTGAATATTATCTGAATAATTATAATAAGAAAATAAATGGCAAAAAAGTTTCAGCTACTTTAAATAAGGTAGCAATTCACTATGTACCCTCCTGTAATCCAGATGGAACAGCCATTAGTCAGAAGGGATTTAACGCTATTCGTAATAAAAGTCTTAGAAATGGTTTAAGAAGGATGGGCGGAAGTTCCAGTAGATGGAAAGCCAATGCAAGAGGTGTAGATTTAAATCGTAACTGGAAGGTAGCATTTAAAAAGGCCGGTAAAAAAGGTTCCTCCGGTTATCGAGGTCCCAAAGCAGCCAGTGAAAAAGAAGTACAGGCACTTGTAAAATGGGTAAATCGTATTGAGAGAAGAGGGAAAATCGCAGGCGTTGTCAGCTATCATTCTACAGGTTCTATTCTTTATGGAAGATGTGCCAGCCGCGCAACTAAAAAAGTAAGAAATATAACAACAAGAATGTACAAATTAGCAAAAAGTCTTACAAGATATCATCTTATGCCAACTGAATCCATTTCTGTAGCAAGAGGATGCTCTCGAGAATACTTCCTCTATAAAAGAAATATTCCATGCATTACCATTGAAGTTGGAGTGGGAGCAGCACCGTTAAGTGGAAGAGAATTTAACTCTATCTGGAATAAAAATAAAAACGTAGTAATCAGAGAAGCTCAGTTATTTGATTAAAAATCCTGATTTGTGAGGCTGCGGAGCAGACGAACTCCTGAAGATAAATAAAGCATATTTGTGACTTTAGTCGCGGCGGTTTGAATATTCGCTTATACACGCTCGTATCCAAACCTTGCTCCGAGGCCACAAATATGCTTTATTTATCTTCAGGAGTTCTGCTCGTTGGCAGCTCAGAAAATCAGTTGGAGGGATTTGGGGAAGAAGACAGGAGATGTAGAAGTTCCGGGAAATAAAATCAAATAATTTAAAATGATAAGATAAGTGTTAGTCCTCCAGTATTTCAATTTCTCAAAAGGTCACAACTGTCTGAAGTCTCCCTCAAATCTTTCTCAAAATAAATCCTGAATTTGCATGGGCAGCCAACAAACAGCTTCCAAAGAGAGCCGATACCCTATATTTGTGGCCTCGGAGCAAAGGTTGGATGCAAGTGGTTAAGCGAACATTCAACCTGCAGCGACTAAAGTCACAAATATAGGGTATCGGCTCTCTTTGGAAGCGTCTCCTTTGCTGTGCAACGCAGGATTTAATAACTCTTATATGGTTTTTCCATCAATTTCACTACTTCATACAGCAACATTGTTGCTGCACCAGTTCCACCCTTAGAGTAAATCTCAGTATCTTCATCAGATTCCGATGTTCCAGCAATATCAAGATGTACCCAAGGTTTTTTCTCAACGAATTCACCTAAGAATCTTGCGGCGGCAGTTGCACCACATTTTTTACCACAGTTAGCGATATCTGCTACAGTAGATGCGTTCAGATTATCATATTCTTCATCGCCCATTGGGAGTCTCCAGATATTTTCTCCTGCAAGGATGGATGCCTGGACAATCTTGGACATAAGTTCGTCGCTGTTACTGAAAGCACCGGTGTAGCGGTCACCGAGGGCAACAACACAGGCTCCAGTTAAAGTTGCTACGTCAATTAATGTTGTAGCTCCACATTCACGGATTGCATAAGTAATGGCATCAACAAGTGCCATACGGCCTTCAGCATCAGTGTTAACAACTTCGATGTATTTGCCATTCATAGACTTAACGATATCGCCCGGTTTCATTGCCTTGCCGGAAATCATATTTTCACAGGCAGGAATAACTGCGGTTACGTTAATGCCAAGTTTCGCCTCTGCGATTGCACCCATAGCAGCGATAACTGCGGCTGCGCCGCCCATGTCACCATGCATGCCTTTCATGGCATTGCCAGGCTTTAAATTATATCCGCCGGAGTCAAAGCAAAGACCTTTTCCAATTAAAGCAATCTTTTCATCGTCTGTAACACGGCCGTTATATTCCATAACGATAAACTTAGCGGACTGTTTAGAACCACGGGCAACTGCCAGGTAGGAATTCATGCCGAGTGCTTCGCAATCCTGCTTTTCAAGAATTGTGCATTTGATATTGTTCTTTTCACAGATTTCCTTTGCCTTAGCTGCGAGAGCTGCAGGAGTCATCACGTTCGCTGGTTCATTTACCAGGTCACGGGCTGTTGTAACGGCTTTTGCCATCATTCTTGTGTACTGCTCTTCCTTTTTAAAGGATGCAGAATCAATTCCTGTCAGAATTCCAAGATGCAGCTCTGGAGATTCTGGCTTATCAGAAATGTATTTGTCAAAAGAGTAATCTGCGAGGAGAAGTCCCTTCATAGCAGAACTTAACCAGTAGGAAACATCTTCTCCGATTGCGGTCATAAGAAGGTTCTTTCCGTGGAAACGCTTTGCTTCCTTCATAGCCTGACCGAACTGTAACTGAAATCTTCTCGGAGTTGCCTTCTCAGGAATACCAATGAAAATCAGGTTATAATAAGGCTGTCCCTGATAAGAAAAATCCTTTCCTCGGAGACCGTATACCTTGCTTCCTCCAACGAGACCATCGGCCTGAAGACTTTCAAAAATCTCGCTAACTTTTCCAAGCTCGATACTCAGACGATTTTTATGATTGTATGTGACGAGCAATGTATCAAATTCGTAGTCCTCCAGATCTACGAGACGTTGTATTTGCATAAATGATACGCTCCTTTCTAAAAAATATTTTTATTTAAATAATTATAAGTTGCATTAAAATCGGGAAAAGTGCATACTATCCCCGATTATAATATGTAATATATATACGTTTTAGTGCATATATTCTTCAGCGTATATACAGTTATTTATAGTATAGCACAGTCAAATATTTTAAAACAGAAAAAACTTGTACACATTACATAAAATTTTGGTGGTAAGAGACACGGTTTTTGCGTAAACTACTTATAAACAGGGTAAAATCTTGTCAGAATAAATTGTAGTTAAATAAAGAGTGTTTGAGAAATCACTCCAGTAATATGTATGTCCCAATTTATGGGGAAAGTATTTTTCAAACACGCTCTAGAGCGTGTTTGAAAAATAAAAGTTGCACAAAACATATATTCCCACGCCCTTTTTCATGATAAAATAAAGAAAAAAGGGGAGTTTATTATGTTGAGACGATATGAA
>SKEC01002743.1_pt1 | contig 11304 bp, 8 predicted proteins | sample 4826641 | NCBI WGS metagenome assembly SKEC01 (sample SAMN11008819, study PRJNA524170) | human gut metagenome | biome: Human fecal sample; material: Feces; isolation source: fecal sample from pouch patient p18, p21 | host: Homo sapiens | place: Israel: Tel-Aviv | collected 2015-12-22
ATATCATTGCTTCTGCCGTAACTGCCCCTGCTGTCATCCCTGTCCGGTGTCAGCTCACCAGCAAGAAGCCGAAGCAGTGTGGTCTTTCCAGCGCCGTTTTTGCCAACTACAGCTATTTTTTCTTTTTCCTTTATATAAAAATCAATATGGGACAGAATCGTCTGTCCTCCTGCCGAAACTGTCCCATCCTTAATCTGGTATAACATATTTTACCTCTATTTTAAGTCCTTAAGACTCTCCAAAAGCTCTAGATCCGACTGCTGCACCTTGATATTGGAGGTCACAGGCTCCTGTCCCGGCTTTGTAACTGTGATTTCAATAACAGAGTCTGCCGGGATGCCGCTGCCGAATGCATACTGTAAAAAGGATACAAACTTTGGGTGGTTTGCTGTAAATGTATTTTTTGCTTTCATCATTTTCATTATGCTTGCTGGGTTCATGTATTTTCTCCGATCTTATCTATATGATATCTCTTTCGACGCACATATCTTTACGTTCGTTATATTATACCATGAGTCAATTCTATAATCTATCATTTTAGAATTATTTAATCAACAATCATTTAGTTATTTTCTGCATTTTTCTGCTGATATACTGCATAGGTGCCACAATATTTCCTAAATAAAAAATATGCTGTACCTCATATTTCAATATACTAAAAACAGATGACCCACATAACATATATGTAAGCCATCTGCTCTGATGCTAAAACTAATTAAATTGTTTACTCCTTCACGCCTCCAAGTGTGACACCGGCAATAATATATTTTGATAAGAGGAGATATACAACAATAATAGGCACAATAGCTACTGTTATCATCATATAGATTTTTCCCATATCGAAATTCATATAGTCCGCTCCTCGAAGTGTGGCAATCAAAATTGGTACTGTCATCTTGTTCTTTGACTGGATGATCAGGGCCGGTGTGAAGTAGTTGTTCCATGAACCTACAAATGTGAAAATTGCCTGTACTGCAATTGCAGGTTTCATGATTGGCAATACTATATGGTTGAATGTCTTAAACTCATTCGAACCATCAATTCGTGCAGCTTCTACAAGTGATAGAGGAAGTGATGACTGTAGATAGCTGTACATGAAATAGAATACCGCCGGCGATGCTATTGATGGAATGATAAGTGGAGTCCACGAATCATACATTCCCATATTTGTTATTAAACGCAGGAAGCCCATCGCAGTAACCTGTGTCGGCATAACCAGTATCGCCATGATAAATGTAAATGCAGCTTTCTTTAATTTAAAATCGTAAGCATAAAGTCCATATGCTGTAAGCGATGAAAAATATGTACATAAAGCTGCACATGAGCCCGATATAATAAGGCTGTTTACTATTCCCTTAAACATAGGGAAGGTTCCGTCATTAGCTACAGATTTCAGATTATCCAGGAAATGCCCGCCCGGGATAAATGAGAAGCCCTTCTGCAGCTGTGCATGCGACCTTGTCGCATTGATTATAAGTATTACAAAGAAGAACAGGCATAAAAATGATAATAATATCAAAACTATATGCGCTATAACACTGCGGACATTAATTTTATGTTTTGGTTTCATTATTTAGCCGCCTCCTTTTTCTTTCTTCTAGCTTGTTTTGCAGCTCGCTTTGCTGCTGCCTTTGATCCGTCAGGATCGCTGTCATTTGTCATTCTGTATACGATGAAGCACAGAATTGCGCTGACTATAAACAGATATACCGACAATGTTCCGGCCATACCATAGTTCTTACTCTTTAAGTGGTTGTTCAGGAACATGATAAGTGTCATTGACGATCTGTCCGGATTTCCCTGTCCATTCGTCAGAATCTGAGGTACATCGAACATCTGTAGTCCACCGATGATTGACGTGATGAGTGTATATGCAAGTATTGGTCGTATACTCGGTAAAGTTATATAGAAGAATCTCTGCAATGCATTACATCCGTCCAGATCTGCCGCCTCAAATACTTCTGTACTGATACCCATGACTGCTGCCATGAGCATAATAGTCGTATTACCGAACCACATAAGGAAGTTCATGAAGCCGATGAGTGATCTGGTTCCAAATACACTTCCCATAAAGTCGATAGGCTTGCTGATTACTCCCATAGACTGCAGGATTGAGTTCACAGGACCACTGTTCGAGAACAGTGTAAAGAACAAAAGTGCAAATGCAGATGCCATGATCAGGTTTGGCAGATAAATTACTACCTTAAAAAACTGTAATTTGTGAATTTTTAATCTGGCATCAGTGAACCAGTTTGCTAAAACAAGTGCAACCACAATCTGTGGAATAAATCCGATAACCCAGAGGATAAGAGTATTCTTACCATATGTGATCATATCCGATTTAAGAAGCTCGGCATAGTTAGCCCATCCCACAAAATTCGGTCCTATTTGTTTGATTCCGGATCTATAGTATTCAAAAAAACTAAACCTTACCGTATCTACTAACGGAATCAGAGAAAAAATTAAATATGTTATGAAAAACGGAAGAATAAAGATATATCCCCATTTTGCATAACTTACGCTCTTTCTTTTCTTCTTCATGAGCCAAATTCCTTTCTACCAGAGTCACCTCTGCGAAGCCCAAAGGCTCCGCATGGTGTTTTATTTATCTTATTTCGGCCATGTAACCTTTTCGATATCAGGATAACGCTCTTTAATTGCTGTCTCAAAGTTTTTCTTAGCCTTATCATAATCAACCTTACCCTGTAAGTAATCGCTGAATGAGTTCTGGATAAGCTCTACACATCCCTGATCATATGCTGAAAGAGGTGCAATCTTGATATTCTCAGCTACCGGTTCAAAGTAAGCAAATGGGTTCTGTCCGCCAAGGAAGTCTGATGCGAATGAATCATCTTTTGCTGCTTCCTTCATTCCTGATTTTGTATTTGTGAAATCAGAGTAATCCTTAGAGATCTTGAGTAAGTTGTCTTTATTTGCTGTTAAAGCAAGGATGATATCCTTAACATGCTTAGGGTTATCTGTTCCTGTTGCTGCGTGGAGGTAAGATCCGCCCCAGTTGTACTCCTGTGGTGGTGTTGTAACAGCCCATGATCCTTCTGCTCCATCCCAGTTTGGTGCAAGTGTGAAATCGATTCCCCATGCTGGGAAAAGGAATGCAAATACCTTTGACTGAGAACCCATTGCTTTGTTCCAGTCATCATTAAACTGGCCTTTAACTTTAGCATCAACATATCCTGCATCAAGCCACTCTTTTGAATCATCTACCCAGTTTGTAATCTTCTTATCCACTACAACCTCATCTGCTCCAGGCTGTACCCATGAGTTGTCGATTGAGTTTCCATATAAACGGAATGTATCAGCGTAAGAAGATAATGTGTAGTATCCCTTTGCCTTAAGTTCCGCTGCTGTAGCCTTTAATGTATCCCAGTCCTTTGTCTTCTCACCGATTGCTTCAGGATCATCTGTTCCGAATACATCCTTTGCAATATCGCGACGGTAAACTAAAAGTCCAGGACAGCACTGCCATGTTGAACCTCTCTGTACTCCGTCTGAATCAGAAGCTGTTTTTCTTGTGAAATCGAACTGATCAGCAAACTCTTTGTCACAATCAATTCCAAGATCCTTAAGAGGCATTGCTACGTCTGCATCTTTATCTGTATATTTGAATACGTAATCTGTCTCTGATAAGAACATATCAATCTTGTCATCTGCTGCTGCATCCGCCTGTTTTGAAAGAGCTTCATCAAGCTTCTGCTGGTAAACACCATCCTGATTAGGATTTACTATCCAATGAATTTCTGTACCATCCTTGAGGTATGTAATTGTACCATCTTTAGAAGTTTCTTTAACCTCCGGGTAAACAGCCTCAACTCTTGTTCGAAACTCGTCGTTCCATGAATAGATATTGATAACCTTTCCCTCTGCTGCATTAGAAGCTCCACCTTCTGTTCCGTTTCCTGCTGTTGTTCCACATCCTGCAAGGAGTGTTGCCCCCATAGACAGTAACAGCATTGTGCTAATCACTTTCTGTTTCATTTTTCATTTCCTCCCTAGAAACTGCTTTGATATCTTCTTATGAATTAATTTGATATCTCGTTTACAGTTGTAATATTACTCCTTAACCGTTTTCGTTTATATTAAATCAATTGTAAAAATATCAGATTCATGTCATAATAATAGAAAGATGACATAAATCTAATATTTTGTTGCAAAGGAGAACCTTTATGGCACTTTCAAAAGAATGGTATGACGCAGAATTTGTTGACAGCGAGAGCGAATCACTGCATCGGGCTCCAAGTATTGAATATAGTTTTTATAACGCAGTCAAAACCGGGGATATGGAATATGTAATAAAAAACTGCAAAGAAGATGCATTTATACACCTTGAAGGAACAGGTGTATTGTCCAGAAATACTTTACAGAATATCAAATATCACTTTGTTGTCACAACCGCCATGATCACAAGATACTGTATTGATGGAGGACTCGAGCCTGAGCAGGCATACCGTCTGAGTGACTTCTATATACTTAAGATGGACAGCTGCTCCACCGTACGCCAGGTTGCTGACCTGCATCACGAGATGGCAAAGGATTTCACAGGTAAGATGGTGCTGCAGAAGAAATCGTCTATCCTCTCAAAGCCTGTTACCCAGTGTGTTGACTATATATACAGCCACATAAAAGAGCGTATCACAATAGCTGATCTGGCTGCATGCACAGGTCTTTCCGAGAGCTATCTTTCAAGGGTATTCAAACAGAATCTCGGTGTTTCGATAAGTGATTATATAAGGGAAAAGAAAATAGAAAAAGCGACTCACCTGCTCAAATACTCAGATAAGCCGATTATAGATATAGCCAACTACCTGTCATTTTCATCACAGAGCCACTTTATCCAGATATTCGAGAGTTTTATGGGACTTACCCCAAAGAAATATCGCGACAGGTACTACAAATCCATGTGGTAGCCTGATGCCAAAAGCCTTGTACTACGCACAAAAAATTCCCACACAAACATGCGTGGGAATTTTTATTTAGCTGATACCCAATGATACGATATCAAACGCTATTAATTTATAAACTATCACTCTATGTATATCTCAACCATATGACATTTGTCTGTAGAAAGCATTTCAATAGCATGCCTTGGAATACGCACGCTGTTTCCTGTAACATTTTCCACTTTTACATCATCACAGAGTGCTCTTTTGACCTGCGCATCCCCAGGTTCGAGCTTATCAGGATTGTGAACTGAAATATCAAATCTATGACCTGCAAATTCTAACGAAACTTTTGCATCACCTTTTTCGTTATACTGCTGTGGCATGAGTGCAGGCTCAATAACAAGATCTCCAAGCTCTCCATGGACTCCGTATACAGATGTTATCATAGTAAGCATATACCAGCTTGCGGCACCTGTAAGGTATGAATACAGACCTCTTCCATCATTATCAAAATACTCCGGTACTCCCGGATACATCCTGCTTCTGTCAAAGTCCATCGCAGTATCAAGAAGCGTCTTTAATACCTTGTAACCCTCTTTTATAAAGCCCTGTTTATAGAGCGCATTGGCATACATTACAGCCATATGTGAGAATACAGCACCATTTTCTTTTTCACCATATGCAAATCCAAACATTCTTCCAAGATCAAACTTTTCTTCCTTAAAATCAGTGTTTAGTCTGTAGCCGCCGGCTTTTTGATCAAACAGATATTTGTCTGCGCTATTACAGATTGCCTTGATCTGTTCTTTTTTTGCGGTTCCACTCATGATGGCAAATACCTGTCCTGTAAGCATCATGCGCACATCTCCACTCTCACATCTTTCCACCGGTCTGCCGTTATTGTCATAATATCCGTTGAACCAGCCTCCATCCCTGCCATCTGATATCCATTCGTTTTCGCGAATGTTTTTCATCATCCACTCAGCCTTATGCTCCAGGTTTTCGCAAATCACAGCTATTGGGACAAGAGCAGTGCCTCCGCTTGTGCAGTTCTCACATGCCTTTGCATAGCTCATGAGAAGCTCCTGCTTTTTGTCAGGGCAGTTGTAAAGTATTTCGTCATCAGCAAGCAGCAGCTTAAGCTCCTCTAACACCTCAATCCTGTTTATTCCGCTTATTTTTTCCACATTTCTTAAACACTTTGCTATATCAAGCAGATTTCCGGCATATGCACATGTAAATGCAACACTTTCGCCTTTGTCCCATGCCATATCGAGCGCATCGTTCCAGTCTGCACCGTGCAGCTTCATCTCGTTGTGCTCCCCAACATCATAGAAAGCGCACAGATTTTGGATCAGAATATGCTCTAAAACTGTTCCAAAATATATCTGACCGCCTGCCGTCCTTTGTTTGTTACCATATGTAGTATTCCATGCTTCATCATGGCTTGTGCCTCTCATGGACTGGTAATCCTTAAAGTACGTCGTATGCTCAAAAAGTACATCTGTATCACCGGTCTGGTCAATATAAAGCTTTGTGGTTACAAATGGCCAGAATGCGTGATCCATCCATACACGTGTGATGTTATTTCTGTCAGCAATAAACTCGCCAGGCTCGTTTCCTATAATAGTCGCATTGGTTCCATCAATTCTCACACCGCCATAATTGTTTACAATCATCCTGCGGACATCCGAAGGCTCCATAAGTAAAAGTGCAAGACAGTCCTGCCATAGATCTCTCCAGCCTCTTCCACCTTTTCCATAATCATGATGTGGAAGGAATGAACAGCCGTATATTCTTCGTAAGATAGGTTGAAAACATATCCATTTAAGATAATTGTCCTCCTTGGCATTTCCTGTCTCAAAATCAATATTTACCTTGTCTATCCAGTGTTTCTTGACGGTGTTTAGTTCTTCTTTTACTTCAAGTACACTGCGGTACCGTCCGGTAATGGCATTTATGTCATTTCCTTTTTCCGTAAGACCTGCAAGCATGATATAGCTTACCGTCTCCAGCGGTTTTATAATACGGTTTGCAAATTTTATTGCTCCGACTGCTTCTTTTCCCTGAAATTTTTCTCCGGCCTTTGCACCTGCTTTTTCAGTTCTGACTGCCTCAGGAATAAGGAAAGAGCCTCCCTCTCCTATAAACTGCTCAACGGTAGGATAGAAACTCTCAGGACTTTCTCCGTTTCCGGATGATCCATATACGAAGTAGCTTATATCATTTTTCCGGTGTCCACGCTCATCAAATGAGAGGACAGGTGTAACCTCAATGCCGTATTGTGTGGTTTCTATTCTGTGCAAAAGTGATGTCACATGTCTGTGATCCCTGATATTGTCAGCACTTCTGCCATAGACTGGGATTGCCCCGATTGGGACTATCTCCATAGCCTCATCTGTCTTGTTAGTGATCTCCACAAGCATGACTTCCATGCTTCCATCAAGTGTGACAAATGATGTTGTGTCGGCCTCTAACCCATATATCTTTGAAGCACGGTGCAGCTTCTGCCACATTAAACCTGCCTCAAGCTCACTTTCATCCTGATTGCCTGTAAATCTGTCGGCCTCCTGCTGTGCAGATGATCCGCATACTGACCAGAAACCCTTCCCCACAATCCGACACCAGAAATTTCTGGTGCCTTTATTATTGTGGAGATTTTCTATACTAACAGGTTCCAGAAGAAAGGTATTCTGGCTTGTTTTACTGTCTCCGCCGAGAGTTGGTGTAATGCTTGATTTAAGCCCTTTTTCCCCTGCAAGCGGCAGATACAGTCCACTGTAGTTTTCGGGATTTTTGATCCTGAAGGTTCCGTATTTGTCTATAAAATCTATATCTTTCATATTTTCAATCAATCCTCTATACAATTACAAATCAAATTTTCACACACCATATACAATCCTATAGCAGTCATTATCCCACCTACGGAAAATTTACATGGTAAGCTCAATCTCTGTCTGCTCGCTAAGAAGCTCTTTTGGGATATAGTCTCCCTCAACCGCCTGTCCGTTTACAAGAAGGCTCTTGCATCCGCTCTCAACATGATCAGGATTTTTTACAACTATATGAAGATGGCATCCCCTGAAATCCTTCTCTATCTCAAATCCATCCCAGGCTTTTGGAATAGACGGAGCAATATGAAGTCCATAGAAATCAGGACGCATACCAAGTATTCCCTCTACACATCCAACCATGACTGTTGAAGCAGTTCCTGTGAGCCAGTGTACATGTGAACGTCCAAAGTTCGGACTTGCTTTTCCTTCAGTAAACTGTCCATAGCAGTATGGCTCAAGTCTTCTTATCTCCGCTCTGTCATTCTGTGCAGCAGGAGCATTTTCAATAAAATACTTAAAAGCTCTGTCTCCATGTCCTTTAAGTGCCTCAGCAAGAATTATCCAGCCCTGTGACTGTGAGAATATTCCTGCATTCTCTTTAGTTCCCGCATTGTATATCACTGCGAGTGCTCCGTCGAATGCGTGTGCATGATATGGAGGATCCATAAGAATGGCGCCATACTCGGTATTGAGTCTTTCATATACCATTTCAAGAGCCTTATCAGCCTGCTCATCACTTGCAAATCCACTTATAACAGCCCAGCTCTGTGGGTTGAGCCACATATTTGCCTCAAGATCATCACGCTTTCCGATAACCTGTCCATCCCCTGTAAATCCACGGATAAATCTGTCCTCGTTCCAGCAAAGCTCCTGAATGATCTTTCCGAGTTTTTCCTGGCTCTCATCAAGATATGTGATATATTCATCATCTTTCTTATAGGCCGCAAACTCTTTTAATATAGTCATTGCATAGTAGAACTGAAGTGCTACGAAGGTTGACTCTCCATCTGCACCAAGTCTCAGGCAGTCATTCCAGTCTGCGTAAAGTCCTGCAGGCATTCCATGTTTTCCGAGGTGGTTCATCGAAAAATCAATTGCTCTCTTTAAATGCTCGTAAACCGTTCCCTCATCCTTGTTGGCGAATGGAATGACCTCATCTATAAATGCTACATTTCCTGTCTCTGATACATATTTGTATACAGTTGGGAAAAGCCATAATGCATCATCAGCTCTGTAAGCCGGATGTCCTGTCTCCTGTACATAGGAAGCGTCGTCAGGAGTATCCTCATGTCCCGGATTGTGTGTAAACTTGACAAGCGGAAGTCCTCCACCGTTATCAACCTGTGCTGAGAGCATGAATCTGATCTTTTCAACAGCCATCTCTGGTGCAAGGTGTATAACACCCTGAATATCCTGGACCGTATCACGGTATCCGTATCCGTTTCTGAGTCCACAGTATGTAAATGATGCAGCTCTTGACCAGATAAATGTCATGAAACAGTTATATGCGTTCCATGTATTGATCATTGTGTTGAACTCATCACTTGGTGTATTAATCTGGAAATGTGATAGCTTTCCATGCCAGTATGCGATAAGCTCCTCAAGTTCTTTGTCACAGACAGCTTTTGTATCCGTGTAAGAAGCAACAATCTTTCCTGCTGTCTCATTATCTATCATTCCAACTAGGAATGCTATTGTCTTTGTCTCGCCCGGTGCCAGCTCCAATACTGTTGTGATTGCTCCACAGCTATTCTCGTTGTAGTTGCCGTGGTTGTTAAGCTTTCCGCTCTCTACTCCGACAGGATTGCCATATCTGTGATATTCTCCGAGGAATTCTCCCCTGTCACCGCACCAGCTGTCAACAGGTGCTCCTGCAAGTCCGATAAATCTGTTTACCACATCCTTGTTGTCAATTTCCTTGCCATCCTCGATGCGGTCAAGATTGGCATGGATCATCTGACGCACTCTGTTCTCCACAAATACTGTCTTTGTAATATACTGTGAATACTGCAGATTCACCTGATCCTGCTCATAGTTGCTGTTGTTTGTAAACTCAGCGTAACCTGTAATATTAAGGCTTCTTGCCTTATCAGAATTATTCGTCACACTCAAATTCCACACTTCGTATGTCTTGTTCAGTGGAACATAATATCTTACTTCTGAATGAATACCGCTGTAATCAGCCATCATCTTTGTGTATGCTGTTCCGTGATGACACTCACTCTTGTATTCATTCAAATCCTTTCCTACAGGCTGCCACGAAGCTGACCAGTAATCCTTGCTGTCGTTGTCTCTGATATAAATATATCTGCCAGGCTCATCGAACTGATTAAACACATATCTCAAAAGCCTTCCGTTTGCACCTGACTTTGCAAAGCTGTATCCACCTGCATTATTGGAAACAATTGCTCCATACTCCGGTGATCCAAGATAGTTTACCCATGGTGCCGGTGTGTCAGGTCTTGTAATAACATATTCTTTTTTTGATTCATCAAAATATCCGTATTTCATATTCCTTGCTCCATTCTCTACTTAATTATATGATCTGCGGTTGCAACTGCCTCCAACGTATATTTAGCAGTGAGCCATTTTCGTAATATAATATACATTTTTGCAGCAGTGTATTATACAAAATTATTTCTTAAAATATCAGATTCATGACATAACTAAACTTATCTCACAATATAAGTGTAACTTCCTTTACCGGGACGTTTAACATCTTCATCGTAGCTATCCTTCTGGTATACACGGACATAATCGATCACATATGGATTATTCTTAAAGCTTGTCTCATCGTTTGGATTTCCAACCCAGCTTCCACCAACAGCAAGATTTAAGATAACGTAAAATGGCTGGTCAAATGGTGCCGGATATGCAAGTGTTCCCTTTCCCTTTGGAACCTTTGCACGGCATTCAAATCGTCCATATATGAAGGTCTGCTTATTCTGTGTTGAAACTCTTCCTGATGTATATGAAGCTGCTTCTTTTGTTGAGCCGGTATCACCATCAATAACTTTTTTGACCGGATTTATTATTAATTGTCCATCTTTTACCTGAATGTTTTCAGCCGAGTCTACATACTCCTGCAGCTCATTATTTACCCATCCTTTTTCATGTGTCTCCACATTCCAGTCAGCACGGTTTAATGAATCACCATTAAACTCATCGCTCCACACCTTTTTGTAGCCATCATAGCTTAGTTTGCCTGTCTGCTGCGCCGCATCCAACGCTCCCTCTGCAAACGTCTGTGACGGCATGGCTGATAATACTCTTTTTTTCATAAAGTACCCCTTTCATTTATAGTTATTTGCTATCTCACATCATGTTACTGTCCACACCTTTCAGTGTAACACGTAACCACAGCATTACTATAACGATTAAGTACCCTTAAAATATACAAAAAAAAGCACAAAAACATCCAATTCATGACATTTTAATTTTCCTGTAATTTCCGCAATTCCCTCGGTGTCATGCCAAACTGCGCCTTAAACATCCGGCTGAACACCTTATAATTCGTAAATCCATTGTGCTCCAGTATGTCTGTGATGGAATCCTCAGTTGCCAGAAGC
>SKEC01002751.1_pt1 | contig 11282 bp, 8 predicted proteins | sample 4826641 | NCBI WGS metagenome assembly SKEC01 (sample SAMN11008819, study PRJNA524170) | human gut metagenome | biome: Human fecal sample; material: Feces; isolation source: fecal sample from pouch patient p18, p21 | host: Homo sapiens | place: Israel: Tel-Aviv | collected 2015-12-22
CTATCCTTCAGATCATAATGTTCTACCATATAGTTTCCAAAATAATTCGTAAACTTTTTCTGTCCATACAGATTCAGATGATGATTATTATAAAAATCATCCATCATGCTCAGTCCGATTTCATCCTTTTGTGTTTCAAAGTTCACATAGGGAAATCCATATTCTTTGATAATCTTTTCCGCTTCATTTGCTCTTTGATAAAATGGATAACTCTTTTTTGTAATTCTGTGCGGTGTGCGCATGAACAGAACATTGTCAATTCCTTCATCTTTTAAATACTGAAGAAGATCTCGCAGATAATATTCTGCCTTTTCAGACAAAGGAAGTACTGAGGTATCGCCCTTCACATCTATTACTTTACTTTTTGTTTCTTCTGCTCCGGATATTGTCTGAAATCCCTTCAGTCGGCTGCTGCCTTCCAGCATCATACGTGACTGAAGGTAAAAATTAGCTATGCACAAATCCAGACTCTGCCAGTTTGAATGATACTTTAAAAAAGGTATGAAATACTCTGTCTGCTGATCTTCGGGTACTATCTCCTTAATTGTGTTTATCTTATTTACTGACCATGGAATATTATCTATGTACTTTCTCAATCGTTTTTCATTTATCTGATATTCATCATCCTGTAATGTCCCGTTAATCTCTATCACAATTACTTTTGGATCCTGGTTAGCCAGAATCTCCTTAACCTGTGATTTTACTATTGAGATCGGACTTCCGGCCACCGAATAATTATAACTGGTAAATCCGAACTCTTTCCAGAGCAAGCCTGGTGCTATTGCCGTATAAGTCTCACTTGCTCCAATCGTTACCATATTCAGACTATCTTTGGGTTCCAGATAAAATCCCTTGATACGCACACTGTCCGGTAAACTGTTCACCTTAAGAAATCCGGCTGCTCCACTTAGGAATAACATAAATATCAAACCAAAGCAACTTAGTTTTAAAATTCTTTTTTTCATCATATGTCCTATCTGTCTTATTACCTAAAGGCATTTTTCAAACACGCTGTACTAGAACTGCATATACACAAATTCTGCTGCACTGCATCCAGGTCCGTACATTCCAAATATGGCAATGCTGAGAAGCCCTGCAAATAATACGATCCACTGAAATTTTGGATATTTCTCCTCCAAAAGCTTCCGTATTGTTGTGTCAGAATGACGTTCCTGTATCAGACTGACATAAAAGATCAAAACAGTCATAAATATAAGCAGCATATAATCATACAATGTCATACCGCACGACGTAATCTGCTCTATGATCTGAGTTATATCAAAACTGAAATCCCTAACACAACGTCCCAGCATATCTATTGCAGCAGAAAAATTATTGCCTATGTCAAACATATATCCTATCAGTACGATCAAAAATGTCCGTAATATTTGAAAAATACGCCATGACGTTTTTTGAGTCTGAATATGCAGACCGGCAATTGCTTTATTAAATAATGGCTGCATCAAAACAGATAACAGGATCACGCTGCCATTCCAAACACCAAAGGCAACATATTTCATATTTGCCCCATGCCAGATTCCCACAAGTAAGAAAGTGATAAAAGAAGCAATTCCTGCCGGAAGCACTTTTGCAATATGCGCTCCAACCGCATGATCACCATATTTTTGTTTCAGGTTTTTACCCATTTTAAAAAAACGTTTTGACATTGCAAGAGAATAAAACACATAATTCTTCATCCATGCGCCTAATGTAATATGCCAACGTCTCCAATAATCGTTAATGCTTACTGCAAAATATGGTCTGCAGAAGTTCTCAGCCATTTCAATCCCCAGGATTTCTGCAAATCCTCTGGATATATCGATTCCACCTGAAAAATCCGCATATAATTGTAATGCATAGATCAGAACTGTTATAAAAATAACAGTTCCATTATACTGCATATAATCTGGTGCAACCATTTGGATCAGGCTGACTGCCCTGTCTGCGATCACCATTTTTTTGAAATATCCCCAAAGCATCAAAAGTGTACCATGTTTTAGATTTTTATAAGAAAAATTTCGTTCTGCATAAAGCTGATGCGCCAGCTGATCATAAAAGCTGATCGGGCCTTGAATGAGCTGTGGAAAAAATGATACAAACAATGCATATTTTGCCGGATTTCTTTCTGGTTCAAATTTTTCTCTGTAAACATCAATCAAATATCCGATAGACTGAAAGGTATAAAAAGAAATCCCTAACGGCAATGCCAGATGCAATATTGGAATCGGACCAGTCATTCCTGATTTTTCAAGAAAACTGTTCATTCCTCCGGCAAACAAATTAAAATATTTTAAGAATATAAGTATCCCAAAATTCAGCACAAGTACCATGATCAGAACTTTTCTTCTCTTCCTTTTCATTTCCTCTTTGTACTGCTTTTTCTGTTCCCGATCCCATTCTCCGCTATGAAGAACTATCGTTTCTTTCGCTGTTTTGCTGTTTTTATACATAATAAGTGCTGCAAAATAAACTGTAAATGTAGTAAATAAAAGAAAAGCAGCATATTTCCAGCTTGCCCATAAATAAAAAATATAACTGGCAACCAGTAATACGGTCCATTGATATTTTTTTACAGGAAACATATAATATGCTGCTGTTACCAGCAGCATAAATATCATAAATGTAATTGTCGTATATCCCATACTTGCTACCCCTGTCCTTCTGATAAACATCAGTATACTTTTGTTTAGGAAATACGTCAATCATATAATTGACATATACCCTCATACAGGGCATTAGAATCGATCAGGCGACCGTCAGAGCTTTCTCGGATATATGATATCAGTGTAGCAAACGGCAGACAGGATTTTAACCTGGGAATCGTGCGCAGACATCAGAAACATTGTTACTGTTTACTCCGTTCACAGTAGTGATGTGTGAACAGTTACAAACATTGTACAACCTTTACAAATTCGTCCATTATCATTGCTATTTTTTGGTAAAAAGAGTATACTTTAAAGCACTAAACACCAGAAGTAAAAACTATGAACACACACTCTTCCGGATATTACAGCATAGACAAAGACTATAATATCCTAAGCTATAACGACACTGCTAAACAGCTGTACCCCAATCTCCAGCCGGAGGTGAAATGCTATAAGGCACTTATGGGACTTGATTCCCCATGCCCGCCCTGCCCTGTAGCACTGGGGATACAGTGTGAAATTTAAATGGTCAGGTGGAAAAGAAAGTGGCGGAAAGAAACATCCTTTTAATATGAATGAAAATTTGATGGGACCACTTAATGATTCAAAATTATTGAAAAGCACATTGAATAACAACAATAATTTTGAACTTGATTCTAACGCTACAAGCTCAACAATGGTTCCTACGATTTCAACATTAATAAAAAATGATAGTCTGCTAAAAAACGGTACCTGGGCATATCTGGACAGTGGAAAGAATAAGAATAGACGTTATCTTTTCTGGACTTCTGTAAACGTTAGTAACTTTCCGACAGGGACAAAAATTCCTGTCATTATCTGCAGAGCAGATAATGAATACTATGTTTCCGAGTCAACAACTGCCGAGCGAACCGGAGATAAAATAACAACACTATACAAGGTAATTGCAGATCATCAGTATAATGCTGAGAGTTATCAAAAAATTGCTGATAAGGGTACGAAATATGATAGTTTACAAGCTGCTTATGATGCATACGTAGAGAAAATTACAGAAGATAGTAATTATTCACAATTCAAAGATACATTGTCGAAAAATTAAATCCCATAAGACAAATACACCAGTTTATGAGAAAAAAATCTCTCGTAGACTGGTGTATTTTTGCTTTTAATAGAATCATCCTATTCAATCTCAACAACAAGTCGATGCAGTCCAGGTCTCCAGCGCATCCATATCAGGCGTATACCTCAAATGTCTGAATATAACCGTTCTATTCTTTGGTTTCTATCCTTATATGATGCAATTCACGTCCGAGCAATTAAGACATTTACGATCAAGTAAAAATATGGCTATTCCTGGCTTAAATTGTAAATAATATAACCATGATCAACTATAAATATGATTCGACTTGACTTCCTTTAATACAAGTGCTGTTGCGGTCAACCTGAAACTTGTTTCAACTTGACTTCATTTAATACAAGCGCAATCTCAGTCAACCAAAAACTTGTTTCGACTTGACCGTATACTGCATATGCGCAATTCCAGTCAACCAAAACTTGCTTCAACTTGACCGTATACTGCATATGCGCAATTCCAGTCAACCTGAAACCTGTTTCAACTTGACCGAAAATAATAAAATTGCGCTCGCGGTCAAATCATACATTACTATTTACTTGGAAATTACTATAATCTAAAAGAAACTGTCGGATCATACCGCATCCTTATACACTCTCTGGATATGCATTGCCAGATATCCTGTCTCTGTTTCATCCAGCTTATGTCCAATACATTCTTCCAGGTTTTTACAGATGTCAGTGGCAACCTTATAGGCCTGGGGATACTGATCCAGCATATATTCATTCATGTCCAGATTCAGCTTCTCTCCTGTAGATGCACGCGCTACCATATACTTCATATGGTTCATCAGGCGATTATAGGACAGTGACAGTACATCGATTGGCTTACCTGTTGCTTTCTCGAGCATATCTATACACTCTCTCACTGCTCTCGCAGTCTGCATGGCAACAGATACCTTCTCGTCACCAATTGCAGAATGAATATGCAATGCCACATATCCAACCTCATGATCATCAATCTCTATCTGAAGTCTTTCTCTCAGAATTGTTTTCAGTGTTTCCGCAACTTTAAATTCACTGTAGAAAAGAACCTTGATATCCTCTGTCAGCGGATTGCTGATCTGCTCATTTCTGCGGATTCTTGCGACTGCAAAAGAAATATGGTCAGCAAGTGGAAAAAGAATCCCTCTGTCTATGGAATCTCCAAACACTTTCTGTGACTCTGTCAGAATTGCATCTGCAATCTCCAGATACTCCGGCTCTATTCCCTTTACCAGTTCCTTCGCAGATCCACGCTCTGTCTCCTGTTCCAGACGATATGTAGTGCATCCCTCCGGCTTATCAAAACGCTGGCTGACCTTTTTTCCAAAGCCAACACCCTTGCCAAGAATCACATACTCCTTATTTTCATCCATATCAATGGCTATAACACCATTATTATTTAATACCTTGCTAACTCTGTACATCTCTGTCGTAATCCCCTCTATAAAAATTTATTGCCATTATAATAATTTTCCCTTTGGTCATAAAACATGTTTAAAAATGCTTTACGCAAAATAATACTACAAATTGTAATGTACATCTTGCGAAAAGCATTTTTCAAACACGCTCTAGTAAATAATGCATTTAAGACAGTTCAGCAGAATACGAAAGACAAGGAAAATATCTGCAGGCGTGCTGACGCACAACAAAGATATCTGACGCAGGATTTCATACTCTGATGGGCTGGATTAAGATGCATTATTTACCAGGACTGCTATAGTTTACCATATTTTGAATAAGAATCCTATCTGTCACACAAATTTGTTACATTTTTGATTCCAAGATCCCTCCTGCAAAAAAGTCATCCTTTTCAATTCACGTGCGTAAAAAAACAGTCAGATAATCAAGATATCATCTCTTTTGATCATCCAACTGTTTTTTGACATGTTTAACTTCGTTATTTCTATATTATAACAATATTATTCCAGTGTCTCCACCGCAAACAACGGTTCACCGGCCTTGATCTCACCGTTTGCCAGAAGTCTGATTCTCTGGTTGTCTTCCGGTTCAGTATCAAGGATAGGGGAAGTGATAGACGGAGCATTAGCAGTTAAGAACTCCAAATCCAGTTTCATCATCGGATCACCTTTTTTCACTTTCTGACCCTCTGTTACCAGGATTTCGAAGCCTTTTCCTTCCAGTTTTACAGTGTCGATTCCCATATGAAGAAGCATAGGGATACCGGAATCTGTCTGGAAACCTATAGCATGTTTTGTATCAAAAATAAACTCAACTTCACCGTCTGCAGGTGCATATACAGTACCTTCTGTTGGTGTCACCACTGCACCGTCACCCATCATTTTTCCTGCAAATCCCTCATCCGGTGCAGTAGAAAGATCTGCTGCGATTCCGTCTACAGGACTGTAAATGATTGCTGTTTTTCTGATTTTTTCTTCTTTTGCAGGTGCTGAGGTCTGTGCTGTACCTGCATTTTTGTCCTCAACCTCTGCACTGTTCTGTCCATCTGCATTTCCTGCTGCAGCATTTTCCTGTACCTGTACATTATCCGGGGTCTCATCTGCGAATTCGTTTGGAGCAGTCTCCAGATATTCTTCCAGCTTCGCCTTGATAACAGTTACATGAGGTCCATAGATAACCTGTACGCCCTGTCCTTTTTTTACGATTCCTCTGGAATCTGTCTGTTTCAGAAGTTCATCACGAACTTTTTCAGGCTTTGCAACTGTGATACGAAGTCTGGTCGCACAACAGTCAACATCTACGATATTTTTCTTTCCGCCAAGACCTCTGGTGATCAGTTCACTTACCGGATCACCGGAGGTCGCTGCAGCTGCACCGGCTGTCTTTCCGGCTTCTTTTCTTGCATTTACATCAGCTTTTGTATAAAGCTTTGTCTCTGTATCATCATCTTCACGTCCAGGAGTCTTGAAATTAAATTTCCTGATCATAAATGTAAAGATCACATAATACAGGATAAAGTAAATAATACCAACCGGAATGATCCTCAGCCAGCTTGTTTTTGCATTTCCCTGCAGGATACCAAAGAGGAACAGGTCAAGGAAACCGCCTGAGAAAGTAAGTCCTACTGCAATATTCAGCATATGCGCGATCATATAAGCCGCACCTGCCAGGATCACCTGAACTACGAACAATGCCGGAGCTACAAACAGGAATGAGAATTCCAGCGGTTCAGTGATACCAGTAAACATACATGCCAGCGCTGCGGAAAGAAGAAGTCCGCCTGCTGCTTTTTTCTTCTCAGATTTTGCACAGCGATACATAGCCAACGCTGCTCCCGGAAGACCAAAAATCATAAAGATAAACTCACCAGAGAAATATCTGGTTGCATCCGCACTGAAATGTGCTATATTTGCAGAATCAGCAAGCTGTGCAAAGAAGATATTCTGTCCGCCCTGTACCACCTGTCCTGCAACTTCCATAGTTCCGCCCACTGCTGTCTGCCAGAATGGCATATAAAATACATGATGCAGCCCAAAGGGAATCAGTGCTCGTTTAATAATACCAAAAATCAGAGTTCCCAGATATCCACTGCCTGTTACCAGACCGCCCAGAGCATAAATACCGTTCTGAACTACCGGCCATACAAAATACATCAGGATTCCCACAAACATATATACGATTGTGGAAATGATCGGTATAAATCTTGAGCCGCCAAAGAATGACAGCGCATTCGGAAGCACAATTTTGTGGAAACGGTTATGAAGTGCCGCAACACCAAGACCTACGATAATACCGCCGAATACACCCATCTGCAGAGACTGGATCCCGCATACAGAAGTAATGGTTCCCTCCAGTACATCTGCTGCTATCTGACCGTCTGCTGTGATTTCATTGTTAATAAGAAGCATGGCACTGACAGCCACATTCATAACGAAATATGCAATCAGCGCAGAAAGAGCAGCAACCTCTTTCTCTTTCTTTGCCATACCAATGGCAACACCAACCGCAAAGATCAGCGGCAGATTGTCAAATACAGCACTTCCAACCTTGTTCATAATGATCAGAAGAGAATTAAGTAATGTTCCACTTCCCAGGATCTTCTGCAATCCATAGGTAGCGATAGTTGTTTCATTTGTGAAGGAACTGCCGATACCAAGCAACAAACCTGCAACAGGGAGAATTGCGATCGGAAGCATAAAGGATCTTCCCACACGCTGCAAAACTCCAAAAATCTTGTCTTTCATGTTCTTTTGTCTCCTTTTCCTTATTCGTGCGAATAAACCGTCTTGTTTCCGGGAGATTAAAACCTTCTGACATATGATTATTCCGCGTTTTACCACATAAAATACATCAAAAAAAGGCACTAACCCCCATAAACATTAAAAAATAACATTTATGACCGGTTAATGCCTGCCTGTCCAGTAACACACCAAATCTGTGTTATACTATAAAGGATTATTTATTCCCTGTCAAGATACTCAGGAAAATTTTTTACAAAATATTTTTGCATTTCATGAATCGATCTCTGTAATGACCATTTATTATTTTCAAAGCCGCAACATTCTCTGCATCCTTCTGATCTGATAGAAATTTATTGATTTCCCACTGCCGCAGGCTACACGTTCAACTTGATCACTCTGTCTTCTCATTTTAATCCATTCAGATCTACAGAAATGTACACCCATTCATCGCTGAGTTTAGGCTCTTTTCAGGGGGATTTTATCTGTTTCTCTCTTCCAGATATTCCAGACATTCATTCACATCTTTAATATCAAGTTCCTTGCGTACTTTATCCTGAATTTCCACCAGACATTCCAAAAGAAGAGGATTAAACATTCCGCATTCTCCATTTAGGATCATCTCTATTGCCTTTTCATGAGAATATGCTTTCTTATATACCCGGTCACTTACCAGGGCATCATACACATCTGCCAGTGATACCACCTGGGCAGATATAGGGATTTCTTCTCCCTTCAGGCCATCCGGATATCCTTTTCCATCATAACGTTCATGATGCCAGCGGCATATTTCATAGGCATATTTCATCATCTCTTCATCATGATACATTTCCAGCCTGTCAAGCATCCGGGCACCTATGATCGTGTGCTGCTTCATGGCTTCAAATTCTTCCTTTGTAAGCTTTCCGGGTTTATTCAGAATTTTTTCGTCAATTCCAATCTTACCGATATCATGAAGTGCGGAAGCTGTGGCGATCATATGCTGCTGAGACCAGGAAAGATCGTAATTCTCTGATTTTCGCATCAATTTCTCTAGCAAAAGCTGAGTCAGAATATTAATATGCAACACATGAAGCCTGCTTTCACCATTTCGGAACTCTACAATCTGACTGAGAATCCCGGTCATCATACGGTTGTTTTTCTCTTTCTCATAAATCTGATCTGTTACCAGATGGATCAGACGCCTTTGCTTGGCATAAAGCTTGATCATATTGATAACCCGCTGATATACCACCTTAGCATCAAATGGTCTGCTTATATAATCTGAAGCCCCCAGTTCGTAGGCACGGCGGATATAACTCTCTGATCCTTCACTGGAAATCATGATCACCGGTATATCCTCGATCCATTTATCTCTGTTCATATAGGCGAGTACTTCAAATCCATCCATTTTGGGCATAATAATATCTAACAGGACCAATGAGATTTCAGTTCCATACTGCTCTAACATCTTCAGAGCCTCTTCCCCGTCACAGGCCTCCAGTATCCGGTATTCTTTTCCCAGAATTTCCTTAAGTATCTCTCGGTTCATTTCAGAATCATCAACAACCAGAAGCTGGGGCAGGTTCCTTTTTTCCATCTTGTCTGTATTTTGCTTCTGCTCCCACCGGGTCACTACTATATTTTTATGTCCCTTGGCCATATACATAAGTCGGTCTGCTTTGGTGAGTGCTTCCTCCAATCTGCCATGGGTAAACATAGCTCCACCAATGCTCACTGAAAGCTTCAGACGATTAAAACCCGGAATATGCGTCGCATGGATCTTCTCCTGGATCATACGGAGCTTCTGTGAAAAGACTCCCTTCTCAATTCCGGGCAGGATCAGCAGAAATTCATCTCCTCCATAGCGCACCAGAATATCCGTACGACGGATATAATGCCGAATTACATTCACTACGGTTGTCAGTACCAGGTCTCCTCCATCATGACCATAAGTGTCATTGAACAATTTGAAATCATCCAGATCGATAACTGCAACTCCGGCATTCAAAGACATATTTTTGACTTTTTCCTCAAAATATCTGCGGTTATACGCCCCTGTCAGCACATCCTTATACAGCTTTTCGCTATATACTGTCAGCTTTTCCGTCAGTTTTTCATATCCTTCCTCATCTGTCAGCGTGTTCTCGTCCAGCTTTTTCAGCATTTCCATTACATAAGGCTCATTATCAATCTCCAGATACCTTGCAAATACCTGATACATATCAGAATCAAGAAATTCAATTTTGGATGTCTGTTTCTTCTCCTCCAGTGCTTTAAGGGAAATGCAATTCTCACATCTTTTATCTTTATTCCAGAAAGCATAACACTGGCAAAGATTTTCTCTTCCTGCAAGCTTACTTTCCATTCCGGCAGCCTGCAGATCACTCCCTTTCAGGAGACGAACTACATCAAAAATCTCCCGAAGCACCTCCATTTTATTCTCTGCTTCCTGCATCGTCATTTGTTTCCACTCAATCATTATTCCCAGCCTCTCACGAACAACAGCTTTTTTCTGCAATATAAACTTGTATTATTATACCACTTACTCATCATGCAGTACAACAATAATATTTTTTCCTAATTTCTTAATTTCATAAAGGGAGCGCCTCAAAAACAGTCCTTGAGGCGTGCTCCCAACCGGTTCTGACTCCAACTGCCTTATAAACATGCTTCAGCTTGACCTTATATAATAAAAGTGCAATCGCAGTCAACTATATTTGTAATTATGATTGACTTAAAATAATAGAAATACAATTGCAAGTCATCTATAAACAGGATTAAACTTGACCGTACATAACAAAAACGCGATTAAAGTCAATTATAATCATAATTATTCATGACTAAAAAGCCACAGACTGAGCGGATTCCAGTCTGTGACCTGATTAGATTTTTATACTTTCTTTAGAGGACTTTTAAAACATATTTTGTTTCTTTATTTTCCCGACAGGGGTGCGACCCCGCCAGACCTGTTCAGTATTAATACCAGTCCCGGCAGAGGGTTCTCCCCTAACTGCCTCTATCAGTTAACTCATGCCAGGTTTTACTATTCCAATTTGTTCTAAAACATGTTATACTCAAAAAGCTGTCGAACCTCCAGCAGAAAAGAGGTGGACTCCATGGAAGAAATTCTCACCACATTTCTTGTCTCTGTTATAGCAGGCGTAGTTAGCTACTACATATGCAAATGGCTGGACAGCAGACGATAGACAGCAACAGTCTAAACGGAATAGCTCACCGTAACGAGCAAGAAAGCCCCCAGAGCTGGCACTCTGAGGGTTTTTGTTTTGCTTCAAGGAATCTCACCACATTCCTTAGCTACTGTTAGTATATGCGCAATGTGCCAAAAAGTCAACTCAAAAATAGTGGGTGAAAAAGCCGCAGGCTGGATGGGTGCCAGTCTGTG
>SKEC01002766.1_pt1 | contig 11247 bp, 16 predicted proteins | sample 4826641 | NCBI WGS metagenome assembly SKEC01 (sample SAMN11008819, study PRJNA524170) | human gut metagenome | biome: Human fecal sample; material: Feces; isolation source: fecal sample from pouch patient p18, p21 | host: Homo sapiens | place: Israel: Tel-Aviv | collected 2015-12-22
AAAAAGTGTTGACAAATGCTCCAGTATAGAGTAGAATACTCATTGTTGTGAGGGACACGAGATAAGAACTTCACAAGGATGTGCGTTTAGCTCAGCTGGATAGAGCGTTTGGCTACGGACCAAAAGGCCGGGGGTTCGAATCCTCTAACGCACGTAAAACCGCTAGAAATCAAGGTTTCTAGCGGTTATTTTTTTACTTGACAAAGCTACTTGACCCTTTGGTTAGTTCCGAGCGCATAACCCCGAGAGTAATATGACCGGAAGAAAATTCCATCTAACTTATATACATCTGATCCCATTCTCTCATATGTATTTGCAAGGTGCAGATAATTCTGAGTTGTATCATAGCTATTATGTCCAAGATAAAGTCTTAATGATTCCAGATCACCACCGCCAAGAATAAAAGATGTTGCAAATGTATGCCGGAGCAAATGCGGTTTCAGACGGGAAAGCTCTGTCTCCTTCCTGATCCGGCTGAAAAGTGACTTGATTGCATCTAGTGTGAATGGTTCTTCCGGATTATGCAAAGAACAGAACAGGGAATCATGTTCTGAAGTACGAGGCCTGTAAAATGTCAGATATCTATACAATGGCTGCCGAAGTCTTTTCGCCAGAGGAACAATCCTGTCTTTATCACCTTTTCCATTCAGTATAATAATATAAGATTCATCAAAATTTATCGAGCTGGTAGTTAAATTCACTACATCACCTGAACGCAATCCCTCATCTAACATTAAATGAACAATACAGTAATTGCGAAGTCCGGTATAAGTCTTCTGGTTAAAGCAATTGTCAATTTTCTTTACTTCACCATCAAACAGCGGTAATACTAATTTAGTTTCAGACTTAATGATCTTAAATCCCTTAGTTATATCAATCGGTATGTACTCCTCATAATACAGAAAATGAAAGAAAGTTCGAAGATCTACAGAATAGGTTCGGATAGATCTCTTGGTTATAGGCTGATTTACTGTAGGTTTTAAAGGATGGGATTCAAGTTTATTCCTGGAACGCAGGAAGGCAACATATTTTTTTAAATCCATGGTAGTAACAGAATCAAGCATGATCTCAGATATAGGACAGCCCCGGTCACCTTCCAGAAACTTAAAGAAGTATGAAAGCGTATTCTTGTAATTCTGGATAGTCTTTTGTTTACAGTAAGTTGCACGATCAAAAATAAACAGATCATAAGCTTGTTTTAAAGATATACTCATAAGTCCTCCTTTGTATCTCACTTCTCTCTGCCGGTGCAGCGGATCCGAACGCTGCAGCATGGTTTTTGAGATACATGATTGTAATTGTATTTTTCAGATGCTTATGGTATTATGTCAGTAGATACTTCACCAGTATTGATATTGACTATCTGATACTCATGAGTAACACTACTTACATAAGTGTCCGCCAGTTCACTGCTATTGAATTGGCGGGCTTTTTTCTGTTTGTAGCGTAATGCGTCATGAATATCATTATCATTCAGCTGGCAAAGTGCTTCCACACAATCCTGCACCACATTATCATTGTTGATTCCCCTGGTATAAATTCCAAGAGTAATAGCTGCATTGATCACACGCTTTTTCATAATATTGCTGTTGAGCTGCCTGCAGTACTGCCGGATCAGTTTCACATCCTTTGGACGGACATTGACATCAATCATTCTGCAGCTCCGGAGCGCAGACCAGAAAGCACACAGTTCCCGTCTTGATTTGTTGCTGTCCCCCTCAGGGCGAACCATCCGGAAGACAAAGAATGTCAGATAATCGGCAATGATCTTCCTGTTATCAAAATAATCATAGATACGCTTTGCCGTTTCTTTAGAGCTGTTATCCCGGAAAGGTACCAGTTCATAAGTCTTGGTGTGTTTCCTCATAGTCTGATATTCCACGTTCATGATCAGGTTGATCTTAGGTGTTAATGTATCTGCAAGTTTATGCAACGTATCCGGGGACATAGTTACTTTACCTTCTACAACATGACAGCACTGCTTCCGGAGCTCCGGATCAGAACCATATTCACTGTAATATTTCAACCTGGCAGTATCCAGGTATTCCCAGGAGTGCCGCTTATAGCATTCCTCATAACAATACAGATCATAACGGTTGATCAGACCGTTGAACAGCCAGACCTTGAAAAACCATGGTTTATAATTCTTCTCAATAACTTCTTTGCTTTTCAGATAGATACGGATAAACACTTTATCCGAACGTTTCCCCATAGATACATAATCAATCTCATAGCCCTCCGAACCTACCTTGGCAGTATGGATCAGGGCATCCTTGAAGCGGTCAACCCTCATTTTGTAGAAGTTCTCAGGAGAAAAGAACTTTTCCGGATTACTTAAGTAGTTGCTGTGCCAGCAATAGTCAATCCTGTTTTCCTGGCAGTAAGCAATATGTAAACCAAAATAATCACAGATCAGCTTCACATAATGATAAGACCTCTCAAAGGCTTCATGCACTCCATACATCCATAACATATAAGATCTAATCTGTACCACAATCTCAGACGTAACAGACAGCCCGCCATCAGAAGAATGAGGGACAACAGGAGCAATAAATACGTCAAACCATTCCGGGCACTGTAAGCAGATGTTGAAAAAACCAGCAAAACTGCCAGGGCAAAGGTTAAGACTACGATCAAAACCATCAAAGAAGACCGGGAGGGATTCTCCGTATCTGGAAGCAAGAAAAGACTTTTTCTTCTCAAAATACTTTCTAAACTGTGCCACATTTGGATCATTGGAATCATCAGTAAAATCCTCCACTAATTTCACGGAATAATAAAAGGTATCAATGTTATGCAGGAATTTCTTTTGTTTGAAATCAAACCAGTATTTTTGGTTTTCATCATCCAATTCCTGGTATATTTTAGTTGTGTTTAAATGTTTCTTAATATCCAATTTCACACCTCACTTTACCTTGCTAAAGTTTTTCCCCAAATGGCAGTTTGGGGAAATTTTAAAATTGCCATTTTCGCCAGTATTTACAAGGGTTTCGCATGAATTTTGTATGTATTTTCAGACCACGTATTACAGGCACGTGGCAGGGGGCAGGACATGCCCTCCGGAGACTCTGCCGCGCGGTCAGACGGGTCCCCCCAACCCCCGTCTTCCCACACAGCAGAGACAGCGGAGGTTACGGCCAGACACCAGCTCCGGGAATGCCGTACGTTTCTGAAATGTATCTCAAAATTTCTGCAGTAAGTCTGGCAGATCCGGAGGAAATGAGATACATCACTCCGGGGCATCCAGCATTAAGTAAGTATCATACAGGGAATAATATTTCCGCTTACACTTGAAAAACTCACTGCTTACCTTCTCCTTCATAGGGTACCAGACTTTTACACTGACAAAAAGCTTCGGGGACAGCATGACCGCACACAGGAACATTCCCCGGAGACCAAAGTTACTTACCTTCCTGTGAATATATTCATACTCGATCAGGCTCCGGATCTGACGGTCTATCATCCGGTCGAACTGGGCTACCAGGATAATGTCATAACCATAATGTCTGTGCAGCGTAAAAAATGACAGCCACTTATCCCGTCCGGATTTGCTCCAATCCCTGGCATTGAACATCAGCTGACACTCATCAATGACCAGGAGCAGGGAGCCCTCTTTTACTTTCTTATCCTTAAAATGTTCCTGGGAGAACTGGATCAGGAAGTCCGGTGTTATTTCAAGGTTACTCTTGTAACAGAACAGATCCCGTTTCTTCTTAGGGATCCGGTTTAAGTTAATGGGGAAGTTGCACACAGTCGGACGGCCAGCACGGAGCAGATGATATAACCTTTCTGCTACATGCAGGCTCTTCCCTGATCCGGGAGTCCCGGAGTATAAGAAAATCATCAGATCACCTCATATATTTTACCTTTTTCTCTTCGCTGCATATTTCCGGCATATGAATAAACGCACAATCATCACAACCGCCATAATAGAAACACTCCGCACAGCTGACAGGCTCAAAACCATACTCCGGATGTGTTTCACAGATGATATTCGGACAATCACCATTTACACAAGCTAAACCGCAATAATCTGGACAAAACATATTTATACCTCCATCATTCAATCAATTTAATCCAACGGGCTAATACACTATACAGATAAAAAAGTGCGATAGCAGCTAACCAAGCCTCACCGATCTTAATAAAAGTCCCCACTGGAACAAAATAATTAAGATATGCCAGATAGGGAAGCTGGGTAAGATTATCAATAGCATCTGCAAAAGGAGAGAGCGGCAAAAGGTGCAGAAGAACAGAAAGCAGAGCATCTAACATTTGTTTCATCCAATGAATCATATAATCACCCCTTAATCATGTGTTGCCGTGTTATCATTAATAAGCCAATAATGAAGAAAATAATCTCAAAAATCCGGAAGATCTTAATCACTGGTTCATAGTCTGACATATCAAGTTCAAATGTATGATGATAGTCCAGGATCTTTTTACCGGTCCAGGGATTTTCTAATTCCAGATCTAAAGGAAACTCAAAAACAGGTGCCTGAGCTTCTGCTTCAAAAGCCTGGATCAAATGAACTAAGTCAAAAGGAATACAGAACGGAAAGACTAATCGGAGATCTGCTTTATAATCATCCGGATTTACGTCAGTATCTTCTTCCGGAGCTGTTGTTGGTTTAGGATCAGGTTTCGGATCGGGTTCAGGATTCGGGTCAGGATTCGGGTCAGGATTCGGATCAGGATTCGGTTCGGGTTCAGGATCGGGGTTTGGATCCGGATTTGGATCGGGATTCGGGTCAGGGTTAGGATTCGGATTCGGATCAGGATCAGGACTCGGGTTTGGATCAACAGAAGGAGTTGTATAATGATTTGTTACAAAGTCCTGGATAATAACCGGACGCTTTTCATCATCTGCATTATTAGCCTTTTTCTGCAAGTCCTTAATTTCATCCATAGTTGGAACTTTAATAGCCGGAGCTGGAGGATTGTCTGGAAGAGTTGGGGAAGTGTTTTTATCATAGTCATTCTTTAAACTTGTAGATGGCCAAAGAAAATTTTTTTCATCATTACGATTTAATGGTTCATCGGAATCATCAACATAAACAGGAAGATCAGAACTAAAACTATAACCATATCCTGAACCAATAACAGGAGAATATAATCTCAAAAATGATTGATTAGTTTGTTTTTTAGTTTCAGTCTGACCAGTATTGTAATATAACACATCATAACGAGTTACAAGAATTTTTCCCAAATTATCCTTAAACTCATCATAATAATTTCCCTTTTCTAATTTAAGTGAAGTAGCATCTGGAGATGCATAGATAGTAAAATAGTTATAAGCTACTCCATAAGGATTAGAACCACCCAAAGGACAAAAAGAAACCGCTTTTCCAACCTGTTTAAAAGTACCAGAAGTAGTAACAAAATAATCAGAATCCCAATCAGGAATATAATCATCTTGAACAACTGTTTTATTAGTAACAAATTTATCCCACCAGTTACTAACCGCCTCTTTCAAGCACCAATAAGTAGCCGCCCCCAACGCTAGGTACTTATTTTTTAACGCTGCTCTTTTTAGATCATTCCATGCTGGAGGTGTTACGCTGTCGGGATCTATTGGAGGGACTGTTACAGGAGGGGAGACCTCAGGAGGTTTTGTTGGGTCTGGTTTTGGTGTTGGTGACAAACTCTCTTGGTATTTTTTCTTCCAGGTTTCACTAGCATTTCCATATAATTCGTTAATCCATTTTTCTGTCTGGTCAATCTGATCCTGTGCAGCCGGGCTATCAAGCATATCTCCCCAATCATAATTATCCCAGTCAATAGACTGCACACCTAAATCCTTTTTAATCTCAGCTTCCCGGGGTCTGAACAATTCTTTCAAACTGATTGACATTCCCATACCAGCCATAATTGAAAAAATAAACTGCAATGATTCTTCCGCAGCTGCAGCTCCGCCTATAAACTCTGCAGCCTGGGCTGTTTGATATGATCCGGAAAGTACACCTGTCAGCATTGTCATAGACAAAAGCAAAACAATTAATTTTGTTCGTATCCTTCTCAATTTTCCCCCTTTCCTGTATCTCATTCCTTTGCTGCAGGAATCCGGATCCGGCTCATGCTGCGTTATTTTTGAGATACATTTGCATAAAAAAGGTGAGGAAGGTGTCTCCCTCCCTCACCTTACACCATGTAAGTAACCCGTTCTGAAAACCCTCAGGCTTTATTTGCAACTTTCTTAAATGCTTTGATACCAAATCCAACAAGGAGAAGAGCTCCCATGATTGGAAGTGCGATCGGAAGGATCTTTCCGACAACGCTTGTCATAGAACTTCCAATGCTGGTAAAGGATGTTGTCAGTGCTGACTCAACAGAAGAAAGACCTGTGCCTGCGCTTTCTGATGCAAGTACAGGAACAGCAGTAGCAACTGCAAGAGCTCCGCCCATTAATACAGGGGCAATTTTCTTTTTCAGATTCATCATAGTAAAAAACCACCTTTCCTTAAACTTTTTTAAATATGTGAACAATCCCAAGATATGCGAACCCTATTATCATGAAGATGGCGCCGCTTAGGGCTCCGATCGGGATTGATTTCACCGCTATCATGTTGTAATCCTCAACAGCAAGCGTTAAACTTTCTGTCTGCTGAGGAGCTTCTGAGACTTCCGGGGCACCGTCTGTTATGTCAGCAGTGCGAGCTGTCTCTTCCTCCGGACTTGTCAACAGTTCTTCATTTTCCATATCATTCTCCTATGGCCGGATATAAGAAGCCAGGATATGAACCAGGAGCACACCAATGACCACTCCCAGCATACACATCACTGCAGGCATGGCATTCTGGACATTTTTCATATCATGCTCAATCTGTTCATCTTTCAGGACGATCTGCATCAGTAATTCCTGCTGGCTTTCCAACAGTTCATTCTGCTTTGTCAGCAGATCTGTATAATCAACCTGGTTTACTGGATCAGCGTCCGGAACCTCTTCCACTCCTTCACCAGGTTGACCGCCTGCAGTGTCAGCGGGATCGCCAACAGCAGAAGCTTCCCCATCCAAAGGATCCTGCTCAGCCGGTACTGGTACCGGTGTTGCAGTCGGTACAGGAGTTGCTGCCTGGATGACCTGCTGCTGAACAGTTCCCTGATCCGGTGTAAATAATGCATCCTGTCCGTCCGAGAATAAGTCTGCCATGTCATCTCACCACTTCCTATTTCTTCTCAGGCTGCTCCGGTAAGATCTGCACACGGCTGAAAAAGTCCAGATCTTCCACAGTAAGGACAGGCTTGCCATCGCTTCCGATCTTCATGCCCATCTTTGCCTCATAGATGCCAGGCACAAAAGAGATCTTTTCACGTTTGGAAGCTTCCAGGGAGCATTTTGCACGCTGCTGGCCTACAGCCCCACCTGTAGCGTCCATGCATGAGATCATCTGCTCACCATTTTCTCCATACATGAAATAATTGATTGTCATGCCTGACTGTCCGTTGTCCATTTTCCACACGTTTGCAAAAGTTACAAGAATCTTCATTTTGTCCATAAGTCAAAGACCTCCTTAAAATTTGTATGCCAGACCTGTATAAGAGCAGGAAAGGCACTGGTTAATATGTAATCCCTCAATGGGGTTGTTACCATCCCCGGAAGACCGGGGGAAGAAGATAGTGTATGTTAACCCTCCACAGCGTAAGGCTGTGCATAAGGGGAGGGTTCCAAAGATGAGTTTCCCTGTCCAGAGCTTCCCGTCCCTCCCATTAAAACACCTTTTCCTTCCTGACTCATCCGAGCCAAGGAAAAGACGTTTTAAAGGTCAGTCCGTGTATTTTACCGGAATAACATAGAGACGGAAGAGGAGGAAATCTATAATTGTCTGTCCCTGGTATGCAGAAGAGTTTCAGCAGATGAAAAGAAAAAGCTAAAATTCCCTGTCGTGCCGGGGATAGACTACTGCCCGTTCAACAGAGCCAAAAGTAAAGGTTAAACCCTTCGGGCTCCTGCGGAGACCTTGACTTTTGTCTCCTGAATGATAGAGACAACGGCCGCTGAAAAGCTGGATTTGTTTGTCCTGGTATAACAATATCCATGATAAGGGGAATGCGCTCAGGACAGGAGTACATGAGGGTAATCAAGAAGGATGCTCACCCTGCAGGCTTCCCATCCTTCCTGTCTGATTCTCTGTACTGGCTGTGTCCAGTCCGTCAAGGGTCAAGATGAATGAGCTTCGCTCACCCTTGACTGACTTACTGCGCAGAATCAGGAGAAGGGCAGTTCCGGATCAGCGTTTTTATCTTCCAGCAGTTTATCCATAAGGTCAGACAAATCATTTGCCTTCCATTCCAGATTGGTGAGAGCCCCGCGGACATCTCCGATCTTAGAGGAAATCTGCTGGAGAACATCGAGCTTCTTATACTGCTTGGCAATCTGCTGATCTAAAAGGGTAATCCTCTGTTTTTTGGATTCTTCCTGTTCCATGCAGAACAGGACAAGGTTTTCGAACTTCTGGTTAAAGCCTTCACCTTCAAAGTTGATCACATAATCCATCACCTGATCAGACAGGCGGACGGATTTCAAATTAACTTTCTTTGACATCATGCACCTCCGATTATCCAACGATCTGTTCAATTTCCGCATAGGAAAAGGTTGAACCGTTTTTATTTAAAATGCAGGAGATTCCCCACCAGTCACATTCAGAGATAAAAACAGATTCCTTTTCTTCCAGGCGCATAAATGTTAAAAGGTCTTTAAAAGAACCAAAATTTCCATACTGAGTTGAAAGAACCATGATTACCTCCTTACTGGTAATTTAGAACAAAAACGGTTGTTAAAAGCTGATTGTAATGGTAAAATTTAATATTAACAAAGTAACAAAGGTATCAGTTTTTACATTTTTGATTATAGTCCACAAATGAAAACTTGTCAATACAAAAATACCACAAATGAAAACTTTTCATATGGGAGGATATATATGTTAGATTCGACTGCAATAGGTAATAGAATTAAAGAAAAACAGGAAGAACATCATTATAAACAAAAAGAAATTGTTGAAAAAACAGGGATTTCCAAAAGTGCAATCAGTAATTACATTAGCGGAAATAGAGTTCCTGATACAGAAACCATTTTAAAATTAAGTTATATTCTTGAAACAAGTGTTGAATGGTTATTAACAGGAAAGTCTACAAATGAAAACTATACAAAAGAAGAGCAAAATATTATTGCTGCATATAGAGAAGCTGATCCAGCAGAGCAGGGAGTTATTAAAAAAATTTTGGATATTAAAGAACCGGAGGAAAAATTATCTCAATCCAAGATTGGATAACAAAAAAGACCTGATAACAGGTCTTTAATGTCCAATGAACTCCCAGATATCAAAGTTAGCAAGATCTGGACAGTTAACAAGAAGAAAAATGAAACCAATAACAACAAGAGTAAAAATAATCACGGGAACAATACTTGATTTTTTCTGTTTGGATGAAGAACTTGTTGAGCTGCCTTTAATTTCATATGAACTATAATCAGAATATGTAGCGGTTCGAGCCATATAGACCCGATTTTCTTCATAAATCTGTTCAAGCCGCCGTTTATCAGAACGTGTCATAGAATTACCCTTAGCCATCAGACGATACATCTCTAATTGACGCTCCTTGTGCTTCTGATCTTCTGAGAGCTGCTTCTTAGAACGTTTTTGATGATATTCAGCTTCCCGTTCCTCCGGTGTCCGGTGCATATATTCACGATCCATTAACCCCATAGTACATACCTCCTTCTTCTTTAGAAATATTATACTATACAGAGTATCACAAATACAGCATTATCTTTGAAAACAGGCTTATTTGAAACAAATACAAAGGTATCAAACTATAAAAAAGGATTCAAAACGAATCCTATTTTTCTAATACATATTTAATCATTTCTTGAATTTCTTTTTCATTTTTTGCTCTTAATAAATAAACTTGATTTCCCATTGCCGCTGCTAATGCATCAGGTACAATTTCATGAGAAATAAGTTGATCTTTAAATTTCATACGTATTTGTTGACTATGATGTTTATATTTTAAAACGTCTCTTCTTCCAGCATATCCAATACAATATTGTTGTTTAGGTTCAATAAAACAACGATCATAAATCAACATATCCGCAAAAATATCATAGACATTTGCGTTATATGAATAATTCATCATATCTGGAATATAGGCTCCAGGTGCTCTCATATTGACTTCTAAACCAACAAGATCTCCTTTTTTTCCTAAACCCGCTTTATCTTTACCTAATCTAAAGAATTCAAAATGGAAGAATTTTTGTTTAGCGTCAAATGCTTTAACAACACGACTTCCTACTTCTTTAATATCACTACCTTCAACAATTTGTCCATAAAAAGCAGTATCTCCACCTTCATTGACCGTATCCATAATAGATTCCATCATCACATGACTTGTACAAATCAAAATATTTCCTTGACTATCAGTAATACCATCAAAAGTTTCTACAAGACCATCAATATATTCTTCTGCAATAAAGCTAATATTTCGATCCCAATTCTTTAAAAATTCCTTAACTTGTTTATTATTTTTTAATTTATATTGCAGAAGCTCTGATTTGTATTCAATATACTTCTAATATATTTTCAGATCGCTTTTCCCATTTTAAAACTTTTATCGCAATTTTTATTTTATACTCAACATTATTCATAATTTCACTTTTACAAAATCCATATATTAATGTCATAGTTTTTTTTATTTTTCATATATTCATTTTCTGCTGCTTATTTCAAACCACAAAGTTAAATGCTGTTTTTCACTCACTTATCCTTACCATTACAATGATCTTTACAGAACTCATTGTTCTTACTATTTATTCAAATATAAGTGTGCATTTTTATACCGAAATTTATATACATCACATTACTCTCGTAATGGCTATAATCAGCAAATTACTATATTTTATCATCACATTTTTTATATCACATACCTTGTTAAAAAATAGCAACAATACCATACCATTTTCTTCTAGAGAATGTTTTCTCTTATGTATAATTCCAATATTATCATTATGGATATCTTTTACTTTTATACATTTGTGTCTTACAACTCCATTGAAAAACAAACTTGATGCAATGATAAGTATAAGCATGCTTTTTATTCTACTTATTAATATTCTCATTTTTGGACTTTTTGAACATATTAAGCAAAAAAATTCCGAAATAGCAGAGCTCACACTTCAGAACCAGCGTGATGCCGACTCTGTAGAATACTACAAAGCCCTCGTGTCACAGGATGAGAAACAAAAAGTTCTCATTC
>SKEC01002785.1_pt1 | contig 11200 bp, 6 predicted proteins | sample 4826641 | NCBI WGS metagenome assembly SKEC01 (sample SAMN11008819, study PRJNA524170) | human gut metagenome | biome: Human fecal sample; material: Feces; isolation source: fecal sample from pouch patient p18, p21 | host: Homo sapiens | place: Israel: Tel-Aviv | collected 2015-12-22
CGCTACCGTGGTGGTGCGTCCCTCCGGCACCGAGCCGAAGATCAAGACCTACTTCACCACGCTGGGCAAGGATCTGGCGGAAGCACAGGCACAGAAGGACGCTCTGGCTGCTGCCATCGAGCCCATCCTGAAGTAAAACTATCCCAAAGCATCTGCGGGGCTGCTGCACGTTTTTGTGCAGCAGCCCTTTTTTGTGCTCCGCAGAGCGTTGAGCATGGTAAAAGCCTTATGGAGGTGCTGCAAAGTTTACCGCCACCGCGAAAAGCCGTCCCCTTGGGGAAGGTGGCTGCGAACGCAGTGAGCAGACGAAAGGGGTCAGCGCCTGAGGGGACGAAAGCGCACACTCTGGGTGACTGCCCTTTCAGGACAGACCGCAGGGCTTTATGCAGCACAGATGCACTTTTGCTGTGTAAAATCGGTTGAAGTTTGCGCTGTGATACGCTATAATAAAACATGGTTTATTATAAGCAGCTGTGGGCGCGCAGCGCGGCACAGCAGCAGGGTAGGTGGAAGAGATGGAAAAAACTGTATCGGCAGTATTGGTGGCGGCGGGCTCCTCGACCCGCATGGGCTTTGATAAGCTCAGTTTTGATCTGGGGGGCGAAACGGTGCTGCACCGCAGCATCCGCGCCTTTGCCCAGTGCCCGCAGGTCACCGAGCTTGTGCTGGTGGCGGGCAAAAACCGGGATTTTGTGGCGCAGCAGGCGGTGGACTGCCCAAAGCCTGTGCAGATCGTAGCGGGCGGGGCTACCCGCGCCGAGAGCGCAAAAAACGGTGTGCTGGCAGCGCACGGAGAACTGGTGGCAGTGCACGATGCCGCCCGCCCCTTTGTGAGCGCGGCGGTCATTACGGCGGCGCTGGAAGCAGCTGCCCGGTGCGGCGCAGCAGCCCCGGCGGTGCCGGTGAAGGATACCATCAAGGCCGCTGCCCGGGGCGATGGCAAGACTGTGCCCCCGGACTGCGCGGTGCAGACGACCCCGGACCGCAGCACCTTGTATGCGGTGCAGACCCCCCAGTGCTTTGACCGTGCAGCGTATCTTGCGGCACTGGCGGAGCTGGACGCCACCCGCGCCCGCCTTGTTACCGATGATTGCAGCCTGTTTGAGCTGACCGGACGCCCGGTGCAGCTGACGCAGGGCGACTATGCAAACCTGAAGATCACCACCCGGGAGGATCTGCCCCGCCCGGCACAAAGAAAGGAAACGGAAATGCGTATTGGACACGGCTATGATGTACATCGTTTGGTAGAGCAGCGCAAGCTGATCCTTGGCGGGGTGGAGATCCCCTTTGAAAAAGGTCTGCTGGGTCATTCGGACGCAGACGTGCTGACCCATGCGGTGATGGATGCCGTGCTGGGCGCAGCGGCGCTGGGGGATATCGGCCAGCATTTCCCGGACAATGACCCGGAGTACGCCGGTGCCGACAGCCTGAAGCTGGCCTGCCGCGTGGCACAGATCCTCAAGGAGCACGGCTGGCGCATTGAGAACATCGACGCCACCCTGCTGTGCCAGCGCCCCAAGCTTGCACCCCATATCCCGGCCATGCGCGCCAATCTGGCGGCGGCTTTCGGCCTGCCGGTGGAAGCGGTAAGCGTAAAGGCCACCACGGAGGAGCATCTGGGCTTTACCGGCGAGGGACTGGGCATTGCCGCCCACGCTGTTGCCCTGATCGAAGCAGTGTAAGGGGGCACACACTCTCATGACACTGAATGCGATCATCGCCAATTTTCAGACCTTTAAAATTGTCGATCTGCTGGATATCATCATCATCGCGTTTCTGATCTACCAGCTGCTGGGCATTATCAACCGCACCCGCGCCGGGCAGCTGGCCAAGGGTGCGCTGCTGGTCATGGTCGTGTATCTGGTGGCAAATACCCTGAATATGCGTACCGTTACATGGCTGCTCAACTCGCTGCTGCAGGTCGGTCTGCTCACCCTTGTGGTGCTGTTCCAGCCGGAGATCCGCCGCGCGCTGGAGCGCATGGGTCAGACCGATCAGTGGGCGTCCAAGCTGTTCAACGTAAAAGGGCGCTACAACGACCCCAGCCTGAAGGGCGCGTGGCGCAGCGCCATCATTGCCATCTGCGATGCCGCCGAGCGCTTTTCCGAGACCAAGACCGGCGCACTTATCGTGCTGGAACGCCATACCAACCTTTCCGAGATCGTGCGCACCGGCACCCCGGTGAACAGCGCGGTCAATCTGGAGGTGCTGGGCACCATCTTCTACGAGGGCACCCCGCTGCATGACGGCGCTGCCATCATCGAAAACGGCCGCATCAAGGCGGCGGGCTGCGTGCTGCCCCTTTCCAACAATCTGGATCTGGGCAAGGATATGGGAACCCGCCACCGCGCCTGCCTTGGCATTGCGGAAAACTCCGACGCCATTGCCATCGTGGTCAGCGAGGAGACCGGCATCATCTCCATGGCTAAAAATGGTGTGCTGATCCGTCATTTTGACCGCCAGAGCCTGTATACCCGCCTGATCGACGAGATGATCCCCAAGGAGTCCACGGTGGAAAAGAACACCGCCGACAGCTGGGCAGAGCAGGCGAAGAAGCTGTGGACCTGGATCAGCCAGAAAGGGGAGGACGAGCAGCAATGAGCAACCAGCCGAATAAGCCGAACGGCGCAAAGCCTGCCGTCCGCAAAAAGAAGAATCTTCTGGATGACCGCCGCATCCGGCTGGCACTGTCCGTGCTGGGCGCCATCGTTGCATGGATGGTGGTCACCATCATCGTCCAGCCCGGCACCACCAACACCATCTATAATGTGCCGGTGGATTACACCTACGATTCCGCTGCCTATACCTCCCGGGGCCTGAGCATCGTCAGCGCCGAGGATAAGACCGTGAACCTGAAGCTCTCCGGCGATGGCTACACCATCGGCGGGCTCAGCGCCTCGGATTTTGTGGTCTACCCGGATTGGTCCAGCGTGCGCGACAGCGGCGAAAAGACCCTGCGGCTGCTGGTGCGCGGCGCAAACGGCCTGCTCAACGGCGTGACCGTGACCATGGAGGGCAGCGACAACACGGTGGACGTGGTGTTTGACGTGGTGGAGGAAAAGACCCTGCCCGTTACCGTTACCACCAACTATCTGCGCATTGCGGATGGCTATATCCTTTACAGCACCGAGGTCTCCAAGGAGACTGTCACCCTGTCCGGCCCCAGCAGCGAGCTGAGCAAGGTGGCTACCTGCACCGCCGAGGCATCCTATGACAGCGAGCTGACCGAGTCGGTCACGCTGGACACCCCCCTGCGCTTTTACACCAGCGGCGGCAAGGAGATCAAGTTCCAGTACACCACGCTGGAAGAAAGCAGCGTGGACGTGACGCTGCAGGTGTACAAGATGGCGACCCTGCCAGTGAAGGTGAACTTTATCAACGCGCCGCGCGGGTTTGATAACTCGGTGCTGAGCTACGCCCTCAGCTGCAAGCAGCTCAAGGTGGCAGGCCCGGCAGAAAAGATCGATGCGCTGTCCACCTTGTCCATCGGCACCATCGACCTTTCCACCTTCAGCCTGAACAAGGTGTACGAGATGCCTATTGAGCTGCCGACAGATATCTATCTGCTGGACAATATCTCCACCATCACGATCAGCTTTGACTGCTCCGGGCTGGAGACCAAGACCATGAACCTGCCCGCCAGCTGCGTGCAGGTGATCAACCTGCCCGCTACCTATCAGCTGACGGTGGAGACCGAGCGGCTGATGAACGTGATCCTCTGCGGCCCCAAGGGCGCTATGGAGACTTTGACCCCCGAGCAGGTGGTCATTGAGATCGACGCCGAGGACTTTGCCGTGGCTACCGGCCAGCAGAACATTGCCTGCCGACTGTATGTGCCCTCCAACGGCAAGATCTTTGCACTGGGTAGCTATGTGCTGCAGTGCCGCATTGAAAGCAACTAAAGTAAAAGGATAACACAACAAATGATTCTGGTTCGCAACATCCGTCTGCCCCTCTCCGCAGGAGAGCCGCAGGCATTTGAAAAGGCGCTGCACACCCTGCGGGTGCCCCGCAGCAAGGTAGAGCACACCGGCGTGGCAAAGCTTTCGGTGGATGCCCGCCACGGCCAGCCCAAGCTGGTGTATACCGTGGCGGTCACCCTCAGGCAGCCCGGGGAGGAAGCAGCCCTTGCGGCGCGCTGCCCGGACGCCGCCCTGCACCGCCGGGCAGACTTTACCCTGCACGCGGGCACCCAGCCGCTTGCGCACCGCCCTGTGGTGTGCGGACTGGGCCCGGCGGGGCTGTTTGCCGCCCTGCTGCTGGCACGGCAGGGCTACCGCCCCATCGTGCTGGAACGCGGCCCCGCGCTGGATGCCCGTGTGCAGGCGGTGGAGCACTTTTCCGCCACCGGTCAGCTGGACCCCAACGCCAACATCCAGTTCGGCGAGGGCGGCGCGGGCACTTTCTCGGATGGCAAGCTGACCACCCGCATCGGGGATGAACTGTGTGATTTTGTCACCGAGGTGTTTTTGCAGCACGGTGCCCCGACAGAGATCGCGTGGAAGCAAAAGCCCCATGTGGGCACCGACCTGCTGCGCGGCGTCATCACCTCCATCCGCAGGGAGATCGAGTCTCTGGGCGGCGAGGTGCACTTCAACACCGCCCTTACCGGGCTGGAGCGCAAAAACGGCCGGCTTGTGGGCATCACTACTACAAATGGCAGCTTTGCCTGCGAGACACTGGTGTTTGCAGTGGGACACTCGGCACGGGATACCTTCAGTATGCTGATGGACAGCGGCCTTGTGCTGGAGTGCAAGCCTTTCAGCGTGGGTTTCCGCGCCGAGCACCTGCAAACCGAGATCGAAAAAAGCCTGTACCACGAAGCCGCCGGGCATCCGGCGCTGCCCCGGGGCGAGTACCAGCTCTCCCAGCACGTCGGCGACCGGTGCGTGTACACCTTCTGTATGTGCCCCGGCGGTCAGGTAGTGGCTTCGGCCAGTGAGGAAGAGCGCGTTGTGACCAACGGCATGAGCTACCATGCCCGCAGCGGCAAAAACGCCAACGCGGCGGTGGTGGTCAGCGTAGGCGGGGCAGATTTTGCCAATGACCCCCGCCGCGCCATCGCCTTTCAGCGGGAGCTGGAAGCAAAAGCCTACGCCGCTGGCCGTGCCGCCGGGGCTTACGCCGCCCCGGCAGAGAACGTGCAAAGCTTTCTGGAAGGGCGCGGGCAGCTGCACATCGGCAGCGTGCAGCCCACCTACGACCGCGGCGTGACTGCCGCAGACCTGGGCGCACTGCTGCCCGGGGAATTGGCGGACACCCTGCGGGCGGGTCTGCGCGCCTACGAGCGCAAGATTGCGGGCTACACCGCGCCGGACGCCATCCTCACCGGCCTTGAGACCCGCACCAGCAGCCCGGTACGGCTCAAGCGGGAAGAGGACTTTGTGTGCACCCAGCTGGCAGGGCTTTACCCCTGCGGCGAGGGTGCGGGATATGCGGGCGGCATTATGAGCGCCGCCGTGGATGGCCTGCGGGTGGCACGCGCCATCATCAGCCGGTATGCACCGGCAGAAGGGTGAGAAAATTTTGATGTACGATCGTGAAAACGATAACCGAAATAACGAAGGCCGGCAGGTACAGCAGGAGCTGGAAGATCAGCTGCGCGCCTTTGGCGACACCATGACCGATGCCTTTGCCCACGGCTTTGAGGGCAGGGGCATGGACATCGGTGACCGGGCGTGGGATGTAGGCAAGGCAGCTGTTCATGCAGCCAACTACGGCATCGGGGAGGCCGCAAAAGCTTTCCGGCAGGGGCGCAGAGGTTATCCCTATGGGGACACAAAGCAGCCCTTCCGCGAAGGTGCTGCGGATGCCGACTCCGCCGGGATGCCCGGCTGGTTCCAGCAGATCTTCGCAAAGCCGGAGCCGACCCCGGTGGAAAGTATCCGCATCAGCGCAAAAAAACGCCATAGCGCAGGTTGCACTTTGCTGGCTGTGGGCATCACCTTTGCGGTGATCTTCGGGCTGGGCGGCATTGGCTGCATCGTGGCGTCGGAAACCGTGATGCCCGGACTCATGCTCGGAGATACGATTGTCACAGTCACGGAAGGCGGAACCTATACTTTTACCACGGGCGCATCCATGGCCGTGACGGCACTGGAGATCACAGGAAACGTGTTGACCCTTGTCGCCTGCGGTTTTGGTGCCATGATCGCCGCCGGTGCAAGCCGCTTTTCTGCTTCCAAAAAGCTGGGGGCGCTTGCAGATGCAGCCGAAAAGCTGAACGCGCAAAAGGGCTTGCAAGTGGAGATGCTGGCCGACCTGACCCACCAGACCAAGAAAAAAGCGCTGAAAAAGCTGCGCAGCTACATCCATAAGGGCTGGCTGAACGCATGGCTGGACGATGAGACTGAAACGCTCTACCTGACGGCAGAGGACTACCGCGCCGCCAAGGAGAAAGCCGCCGCTGCCGCCGTGCCGCCGCAGCCGGAAAAGGTGGAAACCGGCGATGCTCCGCTCAATCTCGATACCGCCCGCCGCTTTGCCGCCGTGCTGGAAAAGGAGCAGCAGCTCATGCAGGACGCGCAGGCACGGGAAGAGCTGGTGGCGATGTACAAGACCACTACCGCCATCTGCGACTGGCTGGAAGCACACCCGGAAAGCCAGCCCAAGACCCGCCGTTTTGCGGAATATTATATCCCCACTACCCTCAAGCTGCTGCACACCTATAACGACGTGCAGGGGCAGCAGGGCGAAAACGCCGAGACCATCCGCCGGGATATCGCAGGCATCCTGCATACCTTGAATCAGGCGTATGAGAACCTGTACAACAATCTGCTTTCGGACGTAGCCATGGATATTTCTTCCGAGATCGCCGCTTTGCAGGGAATGCTGGCCAACGACGGCCTGACCGGGAGGGAATTTGAATGACCTACCGTGCTTGGGAACAAAAACCGCTGGACCGCACCGCTGTGCGGGAGCTGACCGCCGCCATTGCCGAGCAGGCAGCGGCGCAGCTGGAAGAGCAGGCCATGGACGAAGCGCCGTGGTCAGACGAAAAATATAAGGCCGTGCTGGCTGCCCAGCAGAAGGAAAACGCCCTGCTGGCGGGCATCCTTGCCGCCCGGGGCATCACCGACCCCGCCGAAGCGCTGACCTTGCTGGCAGGGGAGGAGGAGCTTTCCGACCCTGCCCTGCTGACCGACATGGACGCCGCTTGTCAGCGTATCTGGCAGGCCATCGACAACGGCGAGACCATCGCCGTGTTCGGCGATTACGATGTGGACGGCGTGACTGCCACCGCCCTGCTGTACCAGCACCTCAAGGGCATGGGCGCAACTGTCAAGTGTATGCTGCCCAGCCGCGAGGGGGACGGCTACGGCCTGTCCAAAAACGCCATCCAGTCCATGCACAACAAAGGCTGCACTCTCATCGTGACGGTGGATAACGGCATCTCTGCCGTGGAAGAAGCCGACTTTGCGGCTTCACTGGGCATGGATCTGATCATCACTGACCACCATCTGCCGCCGGAGACTTTGCCCAAGGCGGTGGCCGTGGTGGACCCCCGCCGGGAGGACGACCACAGTCCCTTCAAGGGTCTGTGCGGCGCGGGTGTAGCCTTCAAGCTCTGCGCCGCGCTGGACGGCTGTCCGCCGGAGGAAATGCTGGATTACTGTGGCGACCTTGCCGCTGTGGGCACGGTGGCGGATGTGATGCCGCTGGTAGGGGAGAACCGCACTCTAGTCAAAGCCGGGCTGCGGCAGCTGCAGCAGACCGACCGCCCCGGCTTTGGGGCACTTTTAGAGGAAGTCGGCCTTGCGGGCAAGCCCATCACCGCCGAGAATATCAGCTACGCCATCGCGCCCCGCATCAACGCGGCAGGCCGCATGGATAACGCCGTCACCGCTTTGCAGCTGGTGCTCTGCGAGGATCCGGACAGAGCCGAGGAACTGGCGCACAAACTGAACGAGATCAACGCCCACCGGCAGGAGACCGAGCAGCAGATCTTCAAAGCTGCCGAAGAGCTGCTGGAACAGCAGCCCGAGCGGCTGGACGACCGCATCATGCTGCTGTGGGGACGGGACTGGCATCCCGGCGTCATCGGCATCGTGGCGTCCCGGCTGGTGGAACGCACCGGACGCCCGGTCATCGTGGTCACCATCGACGAGCACGGCGAGGGCAAGGGCAGCGGGCGCAGTGTGCAGGGCTTCAACCTGCACGCCTGCATCGGCTCCTGTGCCGACCTTCTGGTGCGCTACGGCGGTCATGCCATGGCGGCGGGACTTTCCGTCCGGGAAGAAAACCTGCCCCAGCTGCGCCGCCGCCTGAACGAGTGGGCTGCCCGGGAGTGCCCGGTGCTGCACACCCCGCCGCTTACCTGTGATGTAGCCATCCATCTGGATCGTATCACGGTGGAATGCGTGCGGCATCTGGACCAGCTGGCACCCTACGGGGCGGAGAACCCCACCCCGGTGTTCCTGCTGCAAAGCGCCGTGGTGGACGGCGTATACCCGGTATCGGAGGGGCGGCACAGCCGCCTGCGGCTGCGGCAGGGCAATAGCTGCCTGTACGCCGTCTGGTTCGGGATGCCCGCCGAGCAGCTGCCCTACGCGCTGGGCGATGTGGTGGACGCAGCGCTGAACCTTTCGGTCTACGAGTCCGCCCGGGGTGCGCAGCTTTCCGGCCGCATCATCGACCTGCACCCGGCAGGGCTGGGCGCAGAGCTGGCGCGGCAGGCTGCACTGGTGCAGGCACTGCGCCGGGGCACCCCCCTGACCGAAGAACAAAAGAAACAGATCGCCCCCGCCCGCACGGATATCATTGCCGTGTACCGGGAATTGCAGTCCCGCCGCTGGCACGCCGAGGATCTGCAGCCCCTGTGCGCAAAGCTGGGCGAGGAGCAGACCGGCAAAACGCTGGTGGCAGTTGCCGCCTTGGAACAGGTGGGGCTGATCACCGCAGCGGAAAAAGGCGGGGCAAAGTTCTGGGAGCTGGTGCCGACAGCAGGCAAAAAGAACCTTGGCGATGCCCCCATCCTGAAATGTCTGGAGGAACTATAAATGCCTGAGGGAAAGAAAAATACTGCCCCGGCTCCGGTACGGGACGAGGACGGCTACTCTGCCAAGACCCATCTGCACCAGCCGGTGCAGGAGACCGCCACCGTAGCTGCTACGGCACTGCTGGCAGACGCACCGGAGGGGGCGCTGCCCTCTGAGGTGCGCCCGGAGATCGTAACGTGGGAAAAGCTGTGCGAGGCCATTCAGGCCAGCGGCAAAGCCTACAATATGGAGATGATCCAAAAGGCTTATGAGCTGGCCAATAACGCCCATAACGGCGTGTGCCGCCGCAGCGGCGAGCCCTATATCTGCCACCCGCTGGCAGTCGCCCGGCTGGTGTTGGATCTGGGCATGGACTCCGAGAGCATTGCCGCCGCCCTGCTGCATGACGTAGTGGAGGATACCCCCACCACGCTGGACGACCTGAAAGCCGCCTTTGGCGAGGAAGTGGCGTTGCTGGTGGACGGCGTGACCAAGCTGACCAAGATCCAGTTCTCCAATATTGAAGAATTGCAGGCCGAGAACCTGCGCAAGATGCTGCTGGCTATGAGCCGGGACGTGCGTGTGATGATCATCAAGCTGTGCGACCGGCTGCACAATATGCGCACCGGCGATGCATGGCCGGAGCAGAAGCGCCGCGATAAGGCTCGTGAGACCATGGAGGTGTACGCCCCCATCGCCAACCGCCTTGGCATCCTGAACGTCAAGGAGGAGCTGGAGGATCGCAGCCTGCATTATCTGGACCCTGTGGGCTACTCCGAGATCAGCCGGATGCTCAGCGAGCGCTCCGGTGAGGAGTTTTTGATCAAGGTGTCCGGCGTCATCGAGCGCCGTCTGGTGGAAAGCGGCATCGAGGGGGCTACCATCAAGCGCCGGGTCAAGAGCATCTACGGCATCTACCGCAAGACCATCATGCAGAACAAGTCCTTTGACGAGATCTACGATATCTACGCGGTACGAGTCATTCTGGATTCTCTGGCTGAGTGCTACAGCACCCTTGGTCTCATCCACGATATGTACCATCCGCTGCCCAACCGCTTTAAAGACTATATCTCCACCCCCAAGCCCAACGGCTACCAGAGCCTGCACACTACCGTCATCGGGCACGAGGGCATCCCCTTTGAGGTGCAGATCCGCACCCGCAAAATGGACGAGCAGGCCGAGTACGGCGTTGCCGCCCACTGGAAGTACAAGGAAGGCCGCGAAGGCCACGATAAGCTGGACGACCGTCTGGCATGGGTCAGCCAGCTGCTGGAGAACCAGCGCCTGAGCGAGGATTCCGGCAACCTGCTTCACGACTTGAAGAGCGACCTTCTGCCGGAGGAGGTGTTCGCCTTTACCCCCAAGGGCGATGTCATCAACCTGCCCACCGGTGCTACCTGCATCGACTTTGCCTACGCCATCCATTCGGCGGTGGGCAACCGCATGGTGGGCTGCAAGGTGAACAACCGCATGGTGCCCATCGACCATGTGGTGGCTACCGGCGAGATCATTGAGGTGCTGCTGGGCCCGGCAGATAAAGGCCCCAGCCGCGACTGGCTCAAGATCGTGCGCACCAGCGAAGCCAAGAGCAAGATCCGCAACTGGTTCAAGAAGATGCGCCGGGAGGAGAATATCCAGCAGGGACGGGACGCCTTGTCCAAGGAACTGCGCCGGGAGATGATCCTCATCCCGGACGACCAGCTGGATGCCTTTATCGACGGCTGCTCCCGCCGGATGCGCCAGAACAACGCCGAGGAGCTGTACGCCGCCATCGGCTACGGCGGCATGACCATTGCCAACTGCCTGCCCAAGCTCAAGGAAGAGTGGCAGAAGCTCAAGGCAGCCGAAGCCGAGGAGAATAAGTCGGTGGAGGATCTGCCCAAGGTAGACCTGAGCCGTGTGCACGCCACCGACGGCGTGGTGGTGGAGGGCTTTGATAACACCCCCATCAAGTTTGCCAAGTGCTGCAGCCCGCTGCCCGGCGACCCCATCGTGGGCTTTATCACCCGGGGCTTCGGCGTTTCCATCCACAAGCAGACCTGCGCCAACGCCGTTGCCAGCATGAAGGACCCCTCCAACGCCCCCCGCTGGGTCAAGGCCTACTGGGCAGACAGCGTGAAGGACAGCTACAAGGCCGGGCTGGAGATCATTGCCCTGAACCGCAACGAGCTGCTGCAGGACGTGCTCAGCGCACTGGCGGATATCCGGGTGCCCATCTATGC
>SKEC01002786.1_pt1 | contig 11199 bp, 10 predicted proteins | sample 4826641 | NCBI WGS metagenome assembly SKEC01 (sample SAMN11008819, study PRJNA524170) | human gut metagenome | biome: Human fecal sample; material: Feces; isolation source: fecal sample from pouch patient p18, p21 | host: Homo sapiens | place: Israel: Tel-Aviv | collected 2015-12-22
ATTCTGCGAATCCAGATGCGGCATGGAAATTGATCGAGTTGCTTAACAGAACTGATAACAGCAGTGAGTACTGGCGACTTTCCGGTCTGATTCCGATAAAAAAAGATGCAGCAGAAGATGAGATGTATGGAAAACCAGATGCATATGTAATTTCTCCTGAGCATATAATTTCTGCACAGAGGGTAACTGAAGAATTTCAGTGGCGACATAACCCTATGGGGGATATGACAAGAGTATTGAATAGAGGAAGTGAATGGAAGAGAGAAAGTTCACGGGAAGAATTCAGAATCAGTACCGGAATTCCAGCTGTAGATGCTGCATTTCAGATTGCAATGGATGTTCTTGATAAGGCAAGAAATCAACAATATGCACTTGAAGGTGAACATGGAATGTGGTCAGCCGGAGCTTTTCAGGGGACAGGAATGGGATTTGGAGTCTGGTGTCGGGATACAATGCAGATGCTGCTTCGGGGGATTGGTTTCATTGATCCTAAAGTAACCAGAAGAACTGTGGAATACATTCTAAAATCAGGAAAAGACAATGCAGTGGATGGCTTGGCAGCAGCAGTAATTTCTGTCTGGGAGTACTATCTGGTTTCACATGACAGAGAACTCTTGTTGAAAAATGCAGATACGATAAAAGCAAAAATACAACAGTGTGAAAAAGTATTTAACGAAGAAAAAGGATTGGTTTATGCAGCATTCTGTTCCTCAAATGATGCTTACGAAGATACGGAGGCAGGGGGCTATGCCTTAAGCACAGAAATTTATTTTATGTATGCTTTTGAATGTGCATTTAATATCCTGAAATGTCTGGGAGAACCAGCGGAACACTATAAATTTTTAGCAGCGCAGATGTTGAAAATGATACGAAATAAGTACTGGAATCCGACCGCTGGAATATTTACGTCGGGGCCTAACGGGTCAGTGGCATTTAAAGATGAGGTATGGGAAACAGCAGGGGAAGAAGGTGCTGTCTGGAACATCTGGGGAATTGCGTCTGAAGAGCAGAAAAATCTGATTATGGATAATCTGGAGCATAAAATAATAACACCGTATGGTATTCCGCTGATGCCGGGACATCTTGAAAAAACTCATTTGGCAAGGTCTGTATGGACGGTTTATACGACCGGATATGCAGTTGCAGCTGCGGAACTTGGAAAAGAAGAATTACTTGTCACTTTGATCGCACAGCAGATCAGAAATGCTGTTTTTAATAAGACATTTTATGAAGTTTATAATGCAGATGATGGACGAGCATGGAGATGGCCTGCACAGACATGGAATGCAATTGGTTATATATCGTTATTACTGTCAGGTGTATTCGGTCTGAAAAAAGATATAGAAGGAATATGGTTTGAGGGATTTATTCCGACAGTGTTATCAGAAATCAGAATTTTCAATCTCAGATATGTCAATATGCGTCTTGATGTGTCCTCAGAAGGTGAAGGGAAAATTGTAAAAATGACACTGGATGGAGTAGAGGTCAAGAAGATTTTCTGGAATTTGCAAGGACATCATAAGGTAAAACTTATATGCAGAAAAGAGGATTAAAATGAAGGGAATTATAGTAGAAAAAGATGGATCACTTTGTCTGGCAGATGATATTCCGATGCCAGAACCAGGACCATATGAGGCATTGGTCAAGATAGAAAGCTGTATGATATGTAACGGAACAGATCTGGAAATTATTCGCGGAGAATTGCCAGAAGCGCAGGTGTTCCCGACAGTTCTCGGACATGAAAGTGCCGGAAGAGTTGTCAAAATCGGTGAAAAAGTAAAAGCCTATAAAATTGGCGACATGGTTGTTCGCGCAAGCCTTCCATCAACTGATAAATATGCGAGCTCTTGGGGCGGATTTTCTGAATATGGTTTAGTAACAGATGCAAAAGCCATGGAAGCAGATGGAAAGTTATATTCTCCAGGATTGACGCAGCAGGTTGTTCCGGATGGGATTACAGCAACGCAGGCATCTTTGATGATCACATTGAAAGAGACTTGTAGTGCAGTAAACCGGATGAATGTGAAAAAAGAAGATCACATTTTAATCGTTGGAGATGGACCGGTTGGCTTATGCTTTCTTTCCAACCTTATTTGTGAAGGATATACAGACGTACAAATGATTGGAAACCGTGACAGTAGTCTGAAAATTGCAGAAAAGATTGGTGCAAAAGCTGTTTGCAATAATCATGATGCTGATCGAAAAGCGGAATTTCTGGAGAAAGAAAAAGGCAAAGTTACACTTTATCTGGATACAATCGGAAGTCTGGCAACGATTAATCAGGGAATGAAGATAATCGCACAGGAGGGCAAGATTGCAGTATATGGTCTGCGGACTGGAAATGAATTAAAAGTTGATATCAGTCAGATGAGAAATTTTACGGTTCAGTTTGTACAATGGCCGATTGAGACAGAAGAGATGAAAACGCATGATCAGATCGCAGAAGCAATTCTGAAAGGAGAAATTAATACAGATTTACTGATTTCACATGTATTGCCTGTTGAAAAATTTCAGGAAGGATTTGATGCAATCAAAGAGAAAAGAGCTCTGAAAGTAGCATTACTCTTTGGTGGTGATAGATAGGGGACTGCCTATGTTAAAATGCAAAATCAACATATATCTGTAGAAAATCCCGGCAAAACTGCCGGGATTTTAAGTTATGACAAACATCTGTTGCAGAAGACCCAATCACAGGTCTTCTATTTTTAATGCAGTATAGATATTGGTCTGCCTGGAATCGGCCGGGTTGAAAGTGACCTTCACGGAACTGCCGGTAAGAAGTCCGCCAGTGGATTCATTAGAGGCACTTTCTGTATTGCAGGTGATCCGCACGCCATCAGAAGTCAGAAGGGTGATGGTGTTGGCAGTGGATGCAGTAATTTCTCCGGAAATAGTGAAGCCGGTATTGCGTTCACTTAAGTTTTCCGGGATATCTCCGGTGATACCGAGGATCGTGAGTCCATCAAGGGTTGTTCCATTGAAGTCTCCGGTATAAATTACATTTACATGTGCTCCGGATTCGATTCCACCACTGAAATAACAGGGAATTGCAGACATGTCCAGATTCAGGATGTTTGTGGTATTTTCTGGGGATACCTGAAGGATATTTGTCTGAATGTTCTGGATCACAGCCCGGAGTTTGTTTTCCGGTTTGATCTCAACTCCCTCCTGAGGTGCAGGAGTAGGAGTGGGTGCAGGCACATTGAGCGGATCAATATCAGAAACACTGTAGATTTTCATCTGAGAACCATCAAGTACATTTGGATCATCGGCTGAAGCTGGACCAAAATCTCCCTTATAGTGAAGATAAACCCAATTGCCGGCTTTGATGCCGCCCTGATAATATTGTTCTGTTCCTGTGATCGGGAAAGTAACGGTTTTTCCACCTTTAGATTTGATCGTAATGGAATTGGCGGTCAGATTCTGAACCTGCCCACGCGTAGTTCCTTCTTTTACTTCGGAAGTATCATGATAGTCGTCAACAACTTTGAGCACGCGGACAGCGCCTGTATCCGTACTGTCAAGCTGCCCTTCGTAGATTACGCTGACAGCATCGCCACAGAGCATTCCGTCTGAACATTCCAGAGTTGCCTGGGAAATATCAAAGACATAGTTATCCGATCCGCTGAGAAGAGTAAGCTGATTACCGGTAAAATACTGAAGAGTACCCCGGATCTCATCCATATATACACGGGTGCTTCCAGGATTGATGTCCTGAATCTGTGTATCTTCTGAATCTGAGAAACGATCAACAACATCTCCCAGACTGCAGCCGGATAAAGTAATCAGAAAAAGTGATCCGATACAGACCACCAGTATTTTTTTCATGAAACTCCTTTCTGTGTTACAGCTTCAGGCTGCACACGGAACCAATACGTATAAAAATCAGTAAAGCCAAGAGATGCATACAGTCGTTTGGCAGCGGTATTTCCCTGAACGACCTGAAGATAGGCATTTTCAGCACCTTTTTTCATGCCCTCCGTGAGAAGTGCAGTACAGATCTGGCGTGCAAATCCCTGTCCGCGATATTTTTCCTTTACATGGATCGCGTAGATTCCGATGTAGTCACGGTCAAGGATACCAAGTCCTGTAGCGATGATCTTCCCCTCTTTCCAGATGGAGGCACAGATCGTTTCTTTGGGAATGGCACGATACATAGAAGGAACAACGGCCCGGTGGATCGGGTTTGTCATTCCTTTCAGATCAAAAAGACTTGTGATCCAGATATCCGGAATCTCATCCGTGATCGTTACGGCAGAATATGGCGCATCCAGACGTGCATCACTCAGATGAAGCGTCATGACTTCAGTTACATGCTGGACCTCATAACCGCGGTTTTCGAGAGTATAATCAAAATCCGGAGATACCAGCGGACTGATCTTAAAGATAGCAGGAGATCCCAGACGTTTGTAAACATCTTCGCAGTAGGCAACCTTTTCACGCCATGGAAGCGTAGAGTTTCCAAATTGTTCCACACTGTTGGTACGGTGCGTATAGAAATAAGAAAATCGCAGGATCCAGCCATCGTAAAGCTCCATTTTGTGAGATGGCCAGGCATTCAGCGACATATCTTCGATTTTTTTGATGTTTTTTTCCATGATGAAGATAAAGCCCCCTTTTGCTGTTGCTTTTTATTATACCCAACAGAAGCGGATTGTGCAACCGCAAGTCCGGTGCATAAATGTCAGAAATACAGAGAATTTGGCGAACGAATCTTCTTTACAAAACGGCACGGTCCGTTCTATAATAAAACTCACCAGAGATCTTCTGGTATTCATAACCGTCGGTTCAGACGGAAATCCCTTTTTTATGATTGAGATAATTGTATACAGAAAGGAGTGTGATTGGTGTTATTGGTGGCAGGATACTGCTTCTGACGATCACCGGAGTTGCTGTTTTAATGGATCTGTATCAGATGAAAATAAAAAACAGCTGGATCCTTTTTTCGATGCTGATCGGGTTCGGATATGATCTGTGGCGTGGAGGATGGAATGGAACGGCATTTTTTATTTCAGGTACAGGAATTCCACTGGTGGTTCTCGGATGGCTGTTTTATTTCCGAATGCTTGGTTCGGGAGATATCAAACTTTTTTGTGTACTGGGAGGAATTATGGGACCAGTACATATTCTGTGGTGTATCTGGTATGCATTTCTGACAGGAGGGCTGCTTTCACTGGCCATTCTGATCTTGTGCGGCGGTTTCAGCCAGCGAATCCAATATTTGGTCAAATATATGAAAACGTATATCCGGACAGGCGAACGGAAAGCTTATTACCGAAATGGGACTGCGTGGGAAAATATTCATTTCACGGTTCCTGTCTTTATGAGTGTGATGTTGTATGCAGGAGGTATGTATTGAAAAAACAAATTTTTGCAGTCTGTGATCTGGAGGCAGAGTATGCCTGCAACTTTATGGACTATCTGAATCAGAAGAAAAATATCCCTTTTGAAATCCAGGCTTTTACCAGTGTGGAAAGTCTGGTGGCGTATGTGAAGAAGAACCCCGTAGAGTTGCTGTTGATTTCTTCGGAGGCAATGTGCCGGGAAGTAGGAGAACTGGATATTGGTAAGATCGTGATCCTGACAGAGGGAAGTAAGCCAAAGGAACTGGAGAAGTATACTGGTGTGTATAAATATCAGGCATCATCAGATGTAGTACGCGAAGTGATGGCCTGTTATGGTGCGGAGAAGGCAATTCTTCCGGCGCAGCTGCCAGTATTAAAGAAGACGACGGAGATACTGGGAGTATATTCGCCGCTGGGAGGCTGCCTTCAGACTTGCTTTGCACTGACACTGGCGCAGATATTGGGCAGGGAAAAAAATGTCCTTTATCTGAATTTGGAAGAGTATGCCGGGTTTGAAGAACTGATGCAGAAAAAATTTTTACATACACTCAGTGATCTTCTGTATTTTGTAAAACAGGGAAGTACAGGGATTGCAGTTAAGATGAATGGAATGGCAGAGAGTATGGGAAACGTGGATTTTATTCCACCTGTGCAGTCACCGGAGGATATCAGAGGAACTTCCTGGCAGGATTGGGAACATCTTTTGCAGGAAATCATTCTCCACAGTTCTTATGAGACGATTGTACTTGATATAGGAAACGGGATCGAGGAGGTTTTTCAGATGCTGGACATGTGTACTACGGTTTATACTCCGATAAAAACAGACAAAATGTCACGGAGTAAACTGGCACAGTTTGAAGAACTTCTGAGTGTGCGGGATTATCCGCAGATTTTGAGCCGTATGGTAAAACTGAATCTGCCGTATGGACAGGAAGTCCTGGCAGAGCCGTTTCGCGCAGAGCAGCTGGTCTGGGGAACGCTTGGCGATTTTGTCAGAGAACTGCTCGGAAAGGATGAGGTATGAGCAGAGAAACTTTTCAGTCACTGAGAATGCTTCTGATGGAAAAACTGGACCTTGCAAGAGAACTGACCGATGAAGAGATCCTGGAAGAAATTGATACACTGATTCTGGAGAGGATGCGGGATTCCTGCCTTTCTCTGAAGGAAAAAGTACAGCTCCGTCAGGAATTGTTTCATTCTGTAAGAAAACTGGATGTGCTGCAGGAACTGATCGAGGACGAAACGGTGACAGAGATCATGGTGAATGGTCCGGATGCAATATTTGTGGAACGGGCCGGAAAGCTTTCCCGTTGGGAAAAGACCTTTACTTCCGGAGAAAAGCTGGAAGATGTGATCCAGCAGATCGTCGGAAAATGCAACCGGGTGGTCAACGAATCAATGCCTATTGTGGATGCCCGTCTGGAGAACGGAGCCAGAGTGAATGCGGTGGTCCGCCCGGTTGCATTGAATGGTCCGATACTGACGATCCGCCGTTTTCCGGATACACCGATCACCATGGAAAAACTGATCGCGCTTGGAAGTTTGCCTGCGGAATGTGCGGAATTTCTGAAAACACTGGTCAGGGCAAGATATTCCATGGTCATTGGTGGAGGAACAGGAAGTGGAAAAACAACGTTTCTTGGAGCACTGTCCAATTTTATACCCAGTGACGAGAGACTGATCACTATTGAAGACAATGCAGAACTGAAGATTCAGGGTATTGAGAATCTGGTACGGCTGGAGGCAAAGATGGCAAATACAGAAGGTGCAACATCAGTTACGATACGTGATCTGATCAAGACCGCTCTTCGTATGCGACCGGACCGTATTGTTGTGGGTGAAGTCCGCGGAGGCGAGGCGGTAGATATGCTACAGGCACTGAATACCGGTCATGAAGGCAGTTTGAGTACGGCACATGCCAATTCGGCCGAGGATATGCTCTCTCGTCTGGAAACAATGACTTTGATGGGAGTAGATCTTCCGCTGGAAGCGATTCGACGTCAGATTGCCTCAGGAGTGGATATACTGATCCATCTGGGAAGAATGCGGGATAAAAGCCGGAAAGTACTGGAGATAACAGAAATCTGTGGATTCGAAGATCATGAAATAAAAACCCGGACATTATATCAGTGGCAGGAGGGAAAAGGGCTGGTGCAGATTGCGTCCCTTCTGAACCGGGAAAAACTGATACGGGCAGGGGTGACTATATGAAACAGAATTATGCGGAATATCATTTTTCAAAAACAGAGATTCTGAAATATCTGATACAGAGCATTCTGCTCTGTGGAGCAATGGATTATCTATTTTATCAGAACTGGTGGCTGATGCTACTGACAGTTCCTGTTACTGTCCTGTTTATGAGACTAAAAAAGAAAGGATTGATCAGAGAACGAAAAAGGAAACTGAATTATCAGTTCAAGGATGCACTGAATGCATTAAGCGTAGCTGTACAGGCTGGTTACTCTGTCGAAAATGCAGTGGCAGCATGTTCCAGGGACCTGGAGAGACTGTATCCGAAAGAGACAGATATCGTGAAGGAGTTTCATTACATAGAAACACAGCTCAGAGTCAGTGTTCCGGTTGAGGAACTTTTACTGAGCCTTGGAGACAGGAGTGGTATTGAAGATGTGGAAAATTTTGCTGCAGTATTTTACACCGCCAAGAGAACCGGTGGAGATATGAATCGGATCATACAGACTTCTGCGCGGATGCTTGGAGACAAGATCGATGTCCGTAAAGAAATTGAGACAACGCTGGCGGCAAAGAAAGCAGAACAGATGATCATGAGTCTGATGCCGGCCGGAATCATTCTCTACCTGAAACTGACCTCTCCGGGATTCTTAAGCGTACTGTATGGGAATCTTTTTGGAATGTGTGCGATGACACTTTGTCTGGGGATTTATGTGTTATCTTACTGGCTTGGGCGCAGAATTGTTGATATTGAAGTGTAGGAGAAAGCAGTATGTGGGTACATTTTATTATTTTTATGACAGCGTTTGGCACTGTGCTAGTCTGGAAAGCAGGGTGGCTCAGGCTGGATGGTATTGCTGATAAAGAAAGCCTCCGTCTGTTTCTGATCGTTGCCGTCTGTGGAAATCTGGCAGGAATGGCGATGACACTGACAAATGGAGACAGTGAAATTTATCAGAAAGGCCACAGAATCGAGAAGAGTGAGGATGGGGCTTATACGGAGGAACTGCAGGTTTCCGTGGGTGATGGGAAGCCGGAGAAAGTTGCTGTTCAGATTCCGGAAAAAGAGACAGAAGAAACCGAAGCGGAAAATGCACAAGTGAAGCAGTCGCCGGAAGAAATGAGACAGAAAGAGCTGAAAGAAGTGATTGAACAGTATAACAGGGAAAAACAGGATCCGGATTATTATTATCTGCCGGATTCCTGGGATGGCCAGACACTTAAGTGGCAGAAACCCGGGGAGAGTACTGGAACACTTCTGGCAGCACTGGCCCTGTTTGCGGCAGCCGTGCTGATGTTAAAAAAAGCGAGAGAACAGCAGGAAGAGATGGCAAAACGGGCAGAACAGCTTCTGATGGATTATCCGTCGCTGATCATGAAGTTTACACTTCTGATCCAGGCAGGTATGACGGTTCGCAGAGCATTTCAGAAGATCAGTTCAGATTATCTGAGAAATTGTCCGAAAGAAGGACGATATGCATATGAAGCCGTGACGACGACCTGCCATGAAATGGACAGTGGTGTGGCAGAACTGGAAGCTTACCGAAGGTTTGGAGAACGGTGTGGACAGATGAAATATAAAACATTTTCTACGATCCTGATTCAGAATCTCCAGAAAGGCGGGCACAGGATGGCAGATCTTCTGGAAAAAGAAGCTTTGGAAGCATGGGATGAAAGAAAAAGAAAGGCAAGGGTAATGGGGGAAACAGCAGCAACAAAGTTGCTTGTTCCAATGATCATGATGCTTGCGGTGGTGATGGCGATCATCATGATACCTGCATTTTTGTCGTTCTATGGATGATTGTATAAAAAACGAGGAGGTAAAACAATGCGGGATTATCTGCAAACAGCAAAAGAATTTGTATACGAAGAAGATGCAGTAGGGGTTGTGGAGATTATTCTGATCCTGGTGGTGTTGATCAGCCTTGTCATTATTTTTAAAGAGCAGCTGACAAATCTGGTACAGGCAATCTTAAGTAAAATCACAAAACAGAGTAATTCAATTTGATGAAGAAAGGAGAGAGCTGATGGAGAAAAAGGGCAGTATTACTGTTTTTCTGGCGCTGATCTTAAGTCTCCTGCTATCACTGGTTGCAACGAGCATTCAATCTGTGCAGGCAGCGGCAGCGAGAACACAGATTCTGAACAGTATGGATATTGGACTTTATTCTCTGTTTGGACAGTATGATCGTTTTCTTCTGAAAAATTATGATCTGTTTTTTCTGGATGGAACACAGGGAGGAACAGATCTGAATCTGGCAGCAGTTTATGATAACTTTGAGTCTTATATGAAACCGATACTGAAACAGAACAGTCAGAAGCTGAAACTCAGGCAGGGTGGTTTCAGTGGATATCGTCTGGCAACAGATGAAGATGGCGAAGTTTTTTACCAGCAGGCAGTCACTTATATGAAAGATACGCTTGGAAGTCAGGGAGTACAGACACTTGTGAAGCGATATAAGAAAAAAGAGCAGAAAGTGAAGCAGGCAGAGAAAGATGGAAAACAGGCGGAAGCAGGGAATACACTGGAAAATTATGATTCCGAAATGAATTCTGCGGCACAGAAGAGCCAGGAAGCCAAAGAGGCTTCAAAGAAGGAAGAATCCGGAGATTTTGGTGATGGCACTTCGGGAGAGAGTTTTTCAGATGGAGAGGTAAAACCGCAGGTGGTAAATCCAGTTCCGGTGATTCAGAGGATTCGGCGTATGGGACTTCTGGATCTGGTCGTTCCGGCATCAAAAGGAATTTCTGATCAGAAAATTTCACATGGAGATCTGTTATCAGGAAGAACACTTCAACAGGGAATGGCGATGCCGCAGAAAACGGGAAAAGATAATTCCGGATCAGCAAAAGTACTGTTTCAGCAGTATCTGATGGAGCATCTGGGAAACTATATTTCTCCTTCTGAAGCAGGGCTGCGTTATCAGCTGGAATATCTTCTGGCGGGAAAGAAAAGTGATCAGGAAAATCTAAAAGCCGTGGCAAAGCGTCTTCTGCTGATCAGAGAGGGAATTAATGCATCCTGTCTTATGGCGGATGCCGGAAAAAGGGCCCAGATTCAGGCACTTGCCCTGGCAATTGCATCGGGATTTCTGATACCGCCTGCAGCAGTGGCGATTGAGGCGGCACTGATTTTGTGCTGGTCCTTTGCAGAAAGTATTCTGGATCTTCGGGAGCTGTTTCATGGAGGCAGAGTACCATTGACTAAGACGGCAGCAACCTGGCAGCTTTCTCTGGAAAACCTGCCGAATCTCCTTGAGGGACTGGACAGCCAGAGAAGGGATGCGAAAGGTGGAATGTCTTATGAAGATTATCTGCAGGTGCTGCTTTTGTCAAAATCAAAAGCAGTCAAGCTGACAAGAGGTATGGACATGATCGAAGTGGAAATCCGCAGTACAAAAGGAAAGGAAGGTTTCCGGCTGGACTGCTGCATAGAAGCAGCTGAAATATCTGTGGATGTAGAGGCAAACCGAAAGCAGACTTTTTCGGTGACAAGGCAGTACAGTTATATTTAAAAACTGGATTTAAATGGATTTAAGGAAATACGGGCGGCAACGAGCCGCCCCACGGAAAAGAGGTGCAGAAAGATGCTTTTTCAGAAGGAAAAAGATTATGGGAATACTATCACAAAGATAGGTAGAAAGAAAAACAAAAAAAACGAGAC
>SKEC01002787.1_pt1 | contig 11196 bp, 16 predicted proteins | sample 4826641 | NCBI WGS metagenome assembly SKEC01 (sample SAMN11008819, study PRJNA524170) | human gut metagenome | biome: Human fecal sample; material: Feces; isolation source: fecal sample from pouch patient p18, p21 | host: Homo sapiens | place: Israel: Tel-Aviv | collected 2015-12-22
TACTATATCTTCTATGCATCAGGATTTGACGCGATCTTTACGCATTACGGACAGTCTGCTTACGCACTTCCGTTCCTGGAGTTACCGGAAGTAAATAATATCAGCGGACTGGCAGGATACGGGGATCAGGTATTTTACCGTACCACCGACAGAAAATCCCCACACAACGCATATACAAGCTTTGAGGGCATCCAGAAAGGTATCGAGATCAACGGTTACAGCCAGGAATACGATGAAGACTTCCAGCCGGGATATGCATTCTGCGGCGTGGACGATGAAGTGGAACTTCCGGGAGAGACCGAAGCAAACGTTGTAAAACCTGGGTATTTCCTGAACGAGCCATGGTTTGAATACAATCCGGAGGACAAACTGTATTATCGTTTCCAGTATGGCGACAAACAGATCGATGAGCTGACCGGTGAGCAGATTGCTTATAAAAACATTATTCTGCAGTATTCCTCCTGGAGAAAATACGATGAAAACGGTTATCTGAACATCGATGTTGACGAACCGAACGTAGGAAAATACATCGTAAACGGAAAAGCCATTGATATCACCTGGAAAAAACATACCCCATGGGGTGCTACTTTCTACTATGATACCAATGGAAACCAGATCACCATGGATACCGGTAAGACCTGGGTATGTATCATCCAGGATACTTACGCAGACCGTGTAGAGATTCTTGGTTCCGATGACAATTCCGATACTTCTGCCGACACACAGGGCAGTGAGGAACAGGCAGCAGCAGAAGAGGCTGCGGCATCGGATACCGAATATTAGAAAACAGCATAAGCATTTATTTATGAATAAGACAGGAAACATTCGCTGATACTGTAAGAAAAAGGAGTGTTCTATATGCGCCGATTCTCTTACGTACTCATCGTCTGTTCCTGTCTTTTTCTTTTAACTGCCGGATATTATTTCAGCTATCAGCTTGGAAATTCCGATCAGCCAGAGATACAGCCACCCACGACACAGGAGACGGAACAGATTCTACAGCCGTCTTATCTGATTCGCATCGTAGATGGAAAAGTCGTGATCCAGCATTCGGATGGTTCTGTCTATGAGACGACAGAGATTTCTGAGGAAAGTCTGCCGTCTTCCGTCAGGGAAAAGATTCAAAAAGAGTACCGTCTGAATTCCCGTCAGGAGCTTTACAGCTTTCTCGAAAACTACTCCAGTTAAAAAAATACTGGAACTTTCCCCTGTAGTGCGGTACAATGTTATAGAATATTGCGATTGTGAAAGCAAGTCCGCATATGTAAGTAATACAGGCAGGAGAGTAAGACGAATGAATACAGCATTTCGTGAAAAACTGAAAGATAAACAACGAATCGTCATCAAAATCGGTTCTTCTTCGCTGACCCATCCGGATACCGGCTATCTGGATCTGATCAAACTGGAGGTTCTGGTCCGTGAGATCAGTGATCTGAGAAATCAGGGAAAAGATGTGATCCTGGTTTCTTCCGGCGCGATCATGGTGGGAAGTAAAACCATGGGTTACGACCGAAAACCGTCGAAAATGGCACAGAAACAGGCTTGTGCGGCCATCGGACAGGCAAAACTCATGATGATCTATCAGAAATTATTTGCAGAATACAATCAGGTTGCCAGTCAGATCCTGATGACCAAACACACGATTCTGAATAATCTGAACCGGTTAAACGCAAAAAATACATTTGAAGAACTCTTACGCATGGGTGCGATCCCCATCGTAAATGAAAATGATACCATATCCACTTACGAGATTGAATTTGGTGATAACGATACCCTGTCCGCAGTGGTTTCCGCTATGGTAGGTGCCGATCTTCTGATCCTTCTTTCGGATATCGATGGATTGTTTACCGACGATCCGCATAAGAATCCGGAAGCCAAATTTATTGATGTGGTGGAAGAACTGGACGAGCATCTGCTGTCCATGGGAAAGGGAAGTACCGGAAGTAATGTGGGAACCGGCGGTATGGCAACCAAACTGACCGCAGCCGAGATTGCAAGTGCTGCCGGAACCGACATGATTATCGCCAACGGTGCAGACTTTCATGTCATCCATAAGATCATGCAGGGACGCGCTTATGGAACCTTATTCCTGTCCCACAAGAAAAATGATTTTTACGTTCTGGATTTTCTGGAACGGATACTGTAAAAGGAGAACAGCAACATGGATCAAAAAGGAATTGACCGTATCAACGAACTTGCCAGAAAGGCAAAAACACAGGAACTGACACCGGAAGAGAAAAAAGAACAGCATAAACTTCGAAAAGAATTTATCGCAAGTGTCCGCATGAATCTCCGTTCTCAGCTGGATAACATCAACATTCAGGAAAAAGACGGAAGTATCACCAATTTGGGAGAAAAATATGGAAACAAAGAAAGTCATTAGAAAAGAGATTTTCCGGCGCAGAAAAGAAGCCGATCCGATCGCTGTCCATAAAAACAGTGAACAGATCTGGCAGAAACTTTTCTCACTTCCTGCTTTTCAGGAAAGCGACTGGATCTATCTGTACATAGACTGTAAAAACGAAGTTATGACAGACGGAATCATCGAAGAAGCGTTCCGTCTCGGAAAAAAAGTGGCAGCTCCGAAAGTTGTCGGAGAAGATATGATCTTTTATCAGATCTCACACCCAGAGGATCTGGAACCGGGATATTTTGGCATCCGCGAACCGAAAACGGATCTTCCGGTTGCAGACGGAGAGGATGGACTGATGGTAATGCCAGGAGTCGCATTCGACGATCGGCGCCACCGGGTAGGATACGGCGGAGGCTTTTATGACCGGTATCTTAGCAAACATACCCGTCATTTTACCGCAGCACTGGCATTTGAATTTCAGATGATGGAAGAAGTTCCGACCGAACCGACCGATCTGCTGCCGGATGTGGTAATCACAGAGAAAACTATTTACCGGTAAGTACTGCCAGACAGGAACTTACAGAAGGGAGAATGCATATGGAATACCTGGATAATATCGGAAAACGGGCGCAGGCCGCAAAACCGGATCTGCAGCATCTCAAAAGTGAAGAAAAAAATCAGATTTTAAGAAAATCTGCCGACGATCTGAAGCTCCATGCAGCCAAGATCCTGGCTGCCAACGAAAAAGATATGGAAAAAGGCCGGACAAACGGCATGTCCCAGGGACTTCTGGACCGTCTTTTATTAACGGAAGATCGTATCGCACAGATCGCAGAAGGTCTGTATCAGATTGCCGCCCTCGATGATCCGATCGGCGAGGTGCTCGGCATGAAACAGCGTCCGAACGGTCTTCGCATCGGTCAGAAGCGTGTACCCCTCGGTGTTGTCGGTATTATCTATGAGGCGCGTCCAAATGTAACTGCCGATGCCTTCGGTCTTTGCTTTAAGACCAGCAATGTCGTGATCTTAAAGGGCGGAAGCGATGCATTTCATTCGATCCAGGCGATCGTAACCTGCATCCGCCGGACACTGTCCGATTCAAATGTGAATCCGGACGCGCTGCTTCTCATCGAAGACACCTCCAGAGAGACCACCGTTGCATTCATGAAGCTGAATCAGTATGTGGATGTTCTGATCCCGAGAGGAGGCGCCGGACTGATCCGCGCCGTCGTGGAAAACAGCACGATCCCGGTCATTGAAACCGGTACCGGCAACTGCCATATCTTTGTCGATGCCACCGCAGACCTTTCAATGGCTGTGGATATCATCATCAACGCCAAGACCCAGAGGGTAGGTGTATGCAACGCCTGTGAGTCCCTTCTGATCCACAGAGACGTAAAAGAGAAACTGCTCCCGGTTCTTGCTGCACGCTTGCAGGAAAAACATGTGGAGATCCGCGGCGATCAGGAAGTCTGTGAACTGGTTCCTGACGCAGTCGCTGCAACCGAAGAAGACTGGGGGAAAGAGTACCTGGACTATGTCATCTCCATGAAGACCGTAGATTCCGTGGAGGAGGCAATCGCCCATATCAACCGCTACAATACCGGTCACTCGGAAGCGATCATCACCGAAAGTTATACCAACGCGCAGAAGTTCCTCGATGAAGTCGACGCAGCCTGCGTATATGTCAACGCATCCACCAGATTCACCGATGGATTTGAATTTGGTTTCGGTGCGGAGATCGGTATCAGCACGCAGAAACTTCACGCAAGAGGTCCGATGGGTCTTCTTGCACTGACCACCACAAAATATATCATCTATGGAAACGGACAGGTTCGTCCGTAAACCATATCCTGAACGGACATCTGTGACAGCGACGAAAAACGGTAAAACAGATGTCCGTTTTTCTAAAACATACATTTCTTCCCAGTATCCTCATATATCCGTTTTTGTTTAGTAAAAAAGTAAAACTCATAAAATTTTTCAATCTTTCAATTAAAAAAATGCATGGCGCATTTAGTAAAACCATGTTTTTTTCTAGATTCTACTTCTTTTTGTGCATATTTCATAAAAATTCAATGGTAAATTTTGATAAAAATTCTGGACCAGTGATAACACGGATGCCTGCGACCGCCTGACCATTCAGGATACATATTCTTATATTTACCCGATCAAGGCGATGCGTGCATGGGTAACCGATTGTGAAGAAGACTGCCGTTCAAATTTGTTTTTGAACGGCAGTCTTTTTACACATTTTTCTTCTCTGGTTCTAAAATACGATCTGCCTCATATATACATAAAAGGGGGAATATTTCCCATCAATCTTATGACACAGGGAGGTTTGTATGATTACGTTAAATCAATCCTATACTTATGAAGAACTCCTCCGCAATCTGCAGGAATCCGGTGCACAGTATCCAGATTTCACGGTATACAAAGAAGTGGGGGAGAGCCATGACGAACGATCGATTCCGATGCTTCGTGTCGGACTTGGACTGGACGCGCTGATTCTGACGGCAGGTATCCATGGAAAAGAATCCATCAATCCGGTGCTTCTGACCCGGATGGCGCAGGAATACGGTCAGGCTTATCAGGAAAACTTGTATATGGGAAATTATCCGGTACGGGAATTGCTCGACCACTGTTCGATCTGTTTTCTTCCCATCGTCAACCCGGACGGTTATGTGATCGCCACCGAGAGTTTCAACGCGATCCGCAATCCCATTCTCCGACAGGCATGCAAAATGCGCGGCGTGGACTGGCCCTACTGGAAATACAACGCAAGAACGGTCGATATCAACCGGAATTTTCCATGCAAATCCTACATTCAGCAGCAGTTCGGCGAGTATCCAGCCAGTGAACAGGAAACCAAGGCACTGATCCGTGTCTTTGAACAGTGTGATACGATCGGCTATCTCGATTTTCATTCCAGAGGACGCATCATCTACTATTATCGGCAGGCGATGCCATTTTCCTATAACCAGCGCAATCACAAGCTGGCGCGGTATATGCAGAAATTATCGAATTACTCTCTCGGAAAACAGGAGGAAGAGTATCTCTCCCGTTTAAACGGCGGAAGTCCTGTGAATTATTATTCCGAACTGCTGCACAGACCGGCGATCACCGTAGAGACGGTAGAAGAGAACGCTGATTTTCCACTCAATCCGTCCTGCCAGGAACGGACTTACGAAGAAATCCGCATGCTGCCGCTTGAGATCATTGCACAATCCGTCGGAAATTCTGAACCGTTGAAAAATCCACAGAAAATCAGATAATAATCCCTTTACATGCGGTGAGTGAAATTCTATACTGAGTATATGAAAATATCAGGCTTTCTGGTACAGAAGCAGCCGGTATCAAAATCTTTGTATATACGGGGGAATCTCACATATGGATAAAAAAGTAATACTGATCTCCATCGATGGACTCAGACCGGATGCCGTGGAAACCTGCGGTCATTCTTTTGTAAACACACTGAAAGAAAACGGATGCTATTCTCTGGATGCAAGTTCTGTTGTGCCACCGGTTACCCTGCCGGCGCATACCTCGATCTTTTACAGCGTACCGCCCATCCGCCACGGGATTATCACCAACGACTACATGCCGCCGGTACGACCGATCCGCGGACTGGCAGAACAGCTGGAGCGTGCTGACAAAACCTGTGCCGCTTTCTATGGCTGGGAACCGATGCGCCATGTGTGGACATCTGGAAATATGAAATATTCTTTTTTCGTCAATGAATACGAAGAGGACAATTCGGATCTACTGCTCACGCAGGAAGCCCTTTCCCTGATTGCCCGGAAAGAGCCGGATTTTGTGTATCTGTATCTGGTGGAAACAGACGACAAAGGCGGTCACGACCACGGCTGGATGACACCGGAATATATGCACCAGGTAAACAATGCATTTTTCTGCGTCCAGCAGGTCTACGAAGCCGTCCATGATCGATACACCATCGTGATCACTGCTGACCACGGCGGTCACGACCGAGGACACGGCGAAAACATCCCGGAAGATATGACGATCCCAATGTTCTTTGTAGGAAAAGAATTCCCTAAGGGCGTGCAGCTGCATGGACTTACCCTGCTTGATCTTGCACCGACGATTGCAGATCTTATGGAGATCTCGAAGTCTAGAGAGTGGGAAGGAACATCGGTATTGGAAAAATTAGCTTGATCTATACCCTGAGGATTCTGTTTCGGATTCTCAGGGTATTCTTTTCTGTTTCATTTTCTCAATCTGTGGTATAATAAATATTATATTTTATCGCAACAGAAAGGACGAAAACATCATGTCAGACACCAAACAGATCTTATCCCCTTATTTTAAAAGCATCGTTGATCAGGACCGACTTTCTATTGTAATCTGTGATCTGGAACATACGATTATTTATATGAATCCTGCTGCCATCAAAGATTATCATAAGTATGGCGGGGCAGCGCTGATCGGGAAAAGCCTCTTAAACTGTCACAACGCGGATTCGAATACGAAGATTCATCAGATCATCAACTGGTTTGCAGCGGATTCATCGCACAATATCGTTTATACTTCACATAACGAAAAGAAATTAAAAGACGTTTATGTGATTGCTTTACGGGATGAGGACGGAACACTGATCGGCTATTATGAGAAACACGAATATCGGACACCCGAAACAATGAAGACTTATGATCTCTGGTAACTCCAGGAGATTGTGTCGATAACTATCAAACTATATTTGCAAAGGAGAACATATATTATGAACGTAGAATTAAAGAGAGATGGATTAACCTTACGTGGAGAACTGGTAGTGCCGGAAAAAGACAGTTATGACATTGCTATTCTCATGCACGGATTTACCGGAAACCGCAACGGAGAATTACTGACGGCTCTTGCCGATGCTCTGCTAGAAAAAGGGGTTGCTTCTGTCCGGTTTGATTTTAACGGACATGGAGACAGCGACGGAAAGCTGGAAGATATGACCGTGTTAAATGAGATTGCAGATGCAAAAGTAATTCTCGATCATGTCAGATCTCTGGAGCATGTCCGTAACATCTTCCTGTTCGGTCATTCCCAGGGCGGTGTGGTTGCAAGTATGATCGCCGGATACTATCCGGAAGTTTTCAAAAAGGTAATCCTGTCTGCCCCGGCTGCTACCTTAAAAAATGATGCCATCAAAGGAGAGTGCCAGGGAACCACTTACGATCCTATACAGATCCCGGATAAAATCCATGTACACGAACACACCATCGGTGGTTTTTACTTCCGTATCGCACAGAGTCTGCCAATCTATGAGATTGCTTCCCACTACACCGGAGAAGTTCTGTTGCTGCATGGTGACAGCGATCCAGTTGTAAATAAGATTGCTTCGGAACGCTACCATGACGTCTATAAAAACAGTAAACTGCACATCGTAAAAGGAGCCGATCACGGATTTGGTCCAAGCATGCAGCCGGAAGCAACGCAGGCAGCTGTTGATTTTTTCTGCAAAGAAGACTAAAATGACCAATCATCTTGCTTTTGATATCTTATAAAAACTCCGGGAGAACAGATACTATGACAACAAGAGAAGAAGCACTGGCTTACGGTCTGTCGTTTGACAATGTTTACGAAGAAAAACCGTTTCACGATCCCAACTGGCAGCTTGTCCGGGTTCGTGGAAGTAAAAAAGCATTTCTCTGGATCTATGAGCGCAACGGCTTTATCAATCTGAACGTGAAGGTTGCGCCTGAATGGCGGGATTTCTGGCGCTCTGCCTATGATTCGGTAACTGCCGGCTATCATCTGAACAAGGAACACTGGAACACGATCATTCTGGACGGAACGATCCCAGAAAAGGAGATCCGCCGGATGATCGCCGAAAGTTATGATCTGGTCACAGACAGTCCAACCAAACGGATCTACGAAGCAGTAAAACAGATTCCGAAAGGTCATGTGGCGACCTATGGTCAGATCGCAGCCATGGCTGGTGAGCCGAAGATGGCAAGAGCGGTAGGAAATGCGCTGCACAAGAATCCGGATCCGGAACACATTCCCTGTTTTCGCGTCGTCAACGCAAAAGGTGAACTCGCCGGAGCCTTCGCCTTCGGCGGCGAGCAGGTACAGGCACGGCTTCTGGAAGAAGATGGGGTGGAAGTGGTTGACGGGAAGGTCGATCTGGATAAGTATGGGATGCAAACAATAATATAAAATATTTATAATTAAACAAAAAGAAAGTTTCTTCTACTATACCATAGAAACTTTCTTTTTTTGTTTTGACTAATTTTTCTGTTGTCATGTTAGCTGACCCGCAGCCATAGCCTAAAATTATGTATTTTAGAAGTTTATTTTCTACTTAACCAGCGCCTCCATCACCGCATATGTTCCTTTCTCACAGATCTGCTCCAGATAGTTGCAGACCGCCGTTTTTCCGAAAATCTCAAACCGGCGATATAAAAACTGCGTCAGCTTTCCCGGATAGGAACTTGCCGGACAGTCCGTAAACTGGCAGCTCGGATCATAGGCAATTCCGTCTTCTGTTGTATTGCCGACGATAAACCGGAGCTCCGGGTTGGAAGCGCAGGCAAGCACTGCATCAAATTCTTTCCGCGGATTCAGGCAGCGGCTGATACAGGAGATCACCCGTTTTTTATAGATCTTCTGTCCATCCTGAAAACCTCTCAGGAATAACGTATACAGTCCTTCCTGTTCATTGATAATATCGGCAAGAGGTGATCCCTGTGGCTGGCAGACAACGACTTTGGAATTGAATCCTGCCATCTCATGCTCATGTTTTCGTCCTTTCTAATCTGATAATTCCAGGAAATCTTCCTGGGATTACTTTTATAAATGGTTTTCTATCCGTCCTGCGTTTATATTCATCAACACCTATTCTATGCATCTAAAGCAATGAATAAAGAGATCATTAAAGGAATCTCTTATAATAACGCAGTGAAATATTTCGGATTTGATGTGCAGTGACTTGCAGCATTTGCCTTGGATGCATGCTCAGAATTATCTGCCGATTCCGGACGAATTCTCCGTAACCGGGTACAACAATTCTATTATGGCAGTCAGCTGCGAACCGGAACTTACCTCCGTGGACAACAAGCTGGAACTGCTGTGTCAGACGACCGTGCAGCATATGATCGCACTTCTCGAAAAACAGGAGGAAATGGAACAGCAGATTCTTGTTCCCTGCGAGATCGTAAGACGGTGTACCACGGATTTCTGAAATTCTGATCCTTTTGTGTACTTAGTAACACACTTGCTTTGCAATTCATTTGACGGCAGTGCAATTATCCGATATACTAAACAAAGATATGCAAAAGGAGAGTATTGGGAATGGCGAAGTTATATTTTCGATATGGAGCCATGGGAAGTTCCAAGACGGCGAACGCCCTGATGGTTGCCTATAATTACAAAGAACGTGGAAAACGTGCATTGCTTGCAAAACCGAAGCTGGATACCCGGGAGATCGGTGTGATGCACAGCCGGATCGGACTGGAAGAGCCGTGTATCTATGTGGAAGATCTGGTTGAGATGTCAACGGAAGATCTGGAAGCGTATGACTGTATCATCGTGGATGAAGCACAGTTCTGTAAAAAAAGTGATATTGAATTTTTCACACATCTGGTCGATGACCTGGAGATTCCGGTGATCTGTTACGGGCTTCGGACGGATTTTCAGATGCATCTTTTCGAGGGCAGCATGTGGCTGCTTGCCTGGGCGGACAAGATCGAAGAATTGAAGACTGTCTGCTGGTGCGGAAGCGGTGCACGGTGCAACGCCCGCATCGACAGCAATGGAAAGATGGTCCACGCCGGAAAACAGGTGGAAGTAGGAGCAAACGAGCGGTATATCGCTCTGTGCCGCAAACACCACGTAGAAGGAAAAACCGGACTGGAAAAGAATGAATAAAATATTAGTACACGAATAAACCCGAAGCAGAATGTCTGGAATCAGATGTTCTGCTTTTTAGTTTACGCGAGCAACGAGTCAAAGTCCGTGCTTGCACGAGACCTTGACGACTGCCGCGATAATCAAAATTGATCCACTGGGTCAATTATTGATATGCAATGCAACGAGTAAAATTCGCGAAGCGTATTTTATCTCGTTTTTTCTTGACTTAATTATTATAATAGTTCTAATAATTATTAGAAAATATGTGGCGGTGACACTTTGAAGGATACCGCGCAACTTCGTGTTGAAAACAAGAAAAGATCCGAACCGTCATGCGGGAGGGAAAAGAATTCACCAAACAGGAACTTGCCAGACACACCGGTCTCTCTACGGCAACCTGCAATACGCTGATCAATGAGATGGCAGCCGACGGGGAAGTGACCGGTCACAAATTACAGCTCGGTGAAGTCGGAAGAAGTTCACTGGCATATCAGTTGAACGAATCCTATGAATTTACCCTGTGTGTGTGGTTTGAAATGATGGATGAATCACGGGTTTTATATCTATATCTTCTGAACGCGCTTGGCAACATCGCTGAGAAAAGACAGGCAAGTTCCTCTTTTCTGGATGAAGCATGCCTGATAAACGAAATCGAACAGATGATGCAAAAGCAGAAGCGGATCAGGGCAATTATGATCGGAACTCCGAGCCTTTTAAAAGAGGGCAAAATCTCTCACTGTGATATTCCGGAACTCGACGGCTGCGATCTCGTGGGAAAATTACAGAGTCGTTTTCCGTTATGGTTCATATGGAAAACGATATGCACTATCGTGTTTACGGCTATTACAAGAAAAACTGCCAGCCGGATCAGATCCCCGTTTTTGTTTATTAAAAAAATTTGTTAATAAAAAAGTACAATTTTTTTAAAAAAGTATATTTTTGAATTGTTGTGTGTTATAATAATTTACTCAGTGCTATTTAAT
>SKEC01002013.1_pt1 | contig 11164 bp, 9 predicted proteins | sample 4826641 | NCBI WGS metagenome assembly SKEC01 (sample SAMN11008819, study PRJNA524170) | human gut metagenome | biome: Human fecal sample; material: Feces; isolation source: fecal sample from pouch patient p18, p21 | host: Homo sapiens | place: Israel: Tel-Aviv | collected 2015-12-22
CAAATAAGTCCCCACCCTCTGCTTTAATTGCATCAGGCAATAAGCAATGGGTGGGGACTTTTATTTATCAGTTATCCCATCTGTACAATTACATGGTATTCGTTTCTGCCATTGACCATAGGAATCTGGTTTCCATTTATCCTCTCACCATCTACCTCAATCCATCTGACTCCTTTCTGCACACCTTTCGGTTTATGGATCTCAATATGATAATCCGCCCCTCTAAAATGACGGTTCACTTTAAAATCGCCAAACGTTTCCGGAAGGCAGGGGTCTACGATCAAACCATCATATCCTGGCAGAATACCAAGAAGCGCCTGTGACAGGTTTATAAATGTCCACGCTGCAGTTCCTGTCAGCCAACTGTTTTTTGCCTCTCCAAATCCTGGTGCATCAGCTCCCGCGATCATCTGCGAATATACATATGGTTCTGTCCGGTGAATATCACTGATTTCCTCAATATAAGATGGACATATTTTACGATAAACCTCAAATGCCCTGTTTCCTCTTCCAAGCACAGTCTCCGCAATGGAAATCCACGGATTGTTGTGGCAGAAAATTCCTGCATTTTCTTTATATCCAGGCGGATAAGAAGTAATTTCCCCAAGTTCCAGATGGTATCTTGTATAAGCCGGCTGAAGGATCATTATTCCATACTTTGTTTCCAGCAATTCATTCACAGAGTCCAGAGCTTTTTCTGCTATTCCTTCTTCCTTGCCGATTCCTGCCATAACACAGAATCCCTGTGGTTCAATAAAAATCTTTCCTTCTTCGCATTCTTTTGAACCAACCTTTTCAGACTGTGCATCATAGGCACGCAGGAACCATTCTCCGTCCCATCCATTATCCAGCACTGCCTGATACATCTTATCCACTGCTTTCCCTGCTTCTTTTGCAAGTTCTGTGTGCCCGGTCCGCTCACAGAGCTCCTCAAATTCTTTTCCATATTTCACAAACATACCTGCAATAAATACAGATTCTGCCACAGGGCCTTCCGACGGCCCTGTTGTCTGAAAGGATTCTCCAGGTTCACTGGAAAAACAGTTCAGATTCAGGCAGTCATTCCAGTCTGCCCTTCCGATCAGAGGAAGTTTGTGAGGACCAAGATGGGTTACTGTGTAATGAAAAGATTTCTCCAGATGTTCAAAAAGCGGTACCTCTGTTCCCTTCTTACAATCAAAGGGTACCTGCACATCAAGTATCCCATAATCACCAGTCTCTTTGATATATGCTGTTACTGCTGCGATCAGCCATAACGGGTCGTCATTAAATCCGCTTCCAACATCCAGATTCCCCTGTTTTGTCAGCGGCTGGTACTGATGATATGCACTTCCATCCGGAAACTGTGTAGATGCTATATCAATAATCCTTTCCCTTGCCCGCTCCGGGATAAGATGCACAAACCCCAGAAGATCCTGACAAGAATCGCGAAACCCCATCCCCCGTCCTGTTCCTGATTCGTAATAAGATGCTGATCTGGACATATTGAAGGTTACCATACACTGATATTGATTCCAGATATTTGCCATGCGGTCAATATGTTCGTTCTCGCTGACGACTGCAAAGCGTGCCAGCAATGTTTCCCAGTAATTTTTCAGTTCTGCAAAGGCCTGCATCGCTTTTTCCATTGTATTAAATCTTTCAATCAATGCTTTTGCAGAGGTTTTATTGATAATTCCGGGAGCTTCCCATTTATCATCTGCCGGATTTTCACAATATCCCAGCATAAAAACAAATTCTTTTTCCTCTCCCGGCAGCAGAGTCAGATCTATCTGATGTGCAGCAATGGGATACCATCCGCTTGCAATAGAGTTACTGCATTTTTTCTTACATACAGCTTCTGGAAAAGCATTCCCGTTTCCTGCTCCCAGAAAAGCATCTCTGTTGGTATCATAATTGTCCACCTGTGTATTTACTGTAAAGAAACTGTAATGTTTCCTTCTTTCTCTGTATTCTGTCTTATGATAAATCGTACTCCCCTGTACTTCCACTTCTCCGATACTTAAATTTCTCTGGAAGTTCGATGCGTCATCCACTGCATTCCAGAGGCAGAATTCCACGTATGAGAACAGAGAAATATTTTTTTCAGTTTCAGAGTTATTTTTCAGTTTCAGACAATTGATCTCACATGAAGCATCAGAGGGCACAAAAACCAGAAGCTCTGCTTTTAGATTATTTTTCGAAGAACAGAAGCGACTGTATCCAAGACCATGTCTGCATTCATAAGTATCTGTTTCTGTTGCAGACGGCATAGTTCCCGGATTCCAGATTACTCCGTCATCATTAATATAATAATACTTTCCGTTGGAATCTGCAGGAATATTATTATAACGGTACCTGGTAATTCGCAACAATTTTGCATCTTTATAAAAGCTATATCCTCCGCAGGTGTTGGAGATCAGTGAAAAGAAATCATTACTTCCCAGATAATTGATCCAGGGTAATGGTGTATGTGGTGTAGTGATAACATATTCTTTCGCCTTGTCGTCAAAATATCCGAATTTCATTGAAAAGCCTCCTTAAAAAGAATAAATAAACACTTGTGAAGAAAAGGCCGAAAACAGACTTGCGAAAACGAATACGTTCAGAATTTATATGTTTATTATATAGTTTAGATTGGATTTATCACAGTATAATTCAGTTTTTCAAAAAAATCAACTACATTTTTAGCAGTCAAAATATTTCACAACTGTTATTTTAACTTCCGTAAGATCATCGCGAAACTTTTCGTTATATTAAAGCCTGTTTTTTGTGAAATTAATAAATTATTATAAATTCTTTTTTGTGCAACAGGGATAAATTATACAAATACAACAAAAATACTTGAATTTTATCTGAAAATAAAGTACGATTAGCTTGCGAAAACGTTTTAGAAACAAAAACAGAAAAGGCTGGACTATAATATGGTATCCATGAAAGACATCGCAAAACAATGTAACGTATCTGTTGCAAGCGTCAGCAAAGCACTTAATGGTTATTCGGATATCAGCGAAGAAACCCGACAGCTTATTTTGAAGACTGCATCAGAAATGGGATATCTTCCAAATTCCTCAGCAAGAGCACTAAAGACCAGACGCAGTTATAATCTTGGCGTACTTTTTGTAGACGAAGCCATGAGTGGCCTCACCCATGATTATTTCAATCATGTACTGGAAAGCTTTAAACGCACTGCCGAATCCAGAGGATATGACATCACTTTTACCAGCGGAAACCTCTCCGGTCAGCATCTCAGTTATTATGAGCACTGCCGTTACCGTGGAGTCGATGGAGTGGTGATCGCCTGTATCAATTTTTTTACAGAAGAGGTACAGCGCCTGGTACAGTCCGAGATACCGGTAGTCACTATCGATCATGTATTTGATGGAAGAATTGCTGTTGTTTCCAACAACATTCAGGGAATGGAAGAACTTGTCTCTTATATTCTTGAACGGGGACACAGAAAGATTGCCTATATTCACGGAGAAGATTCCTCTGTCACACGAAACAGACTTGGAAGTTTTTACAGAACTCTCCAGAAAAAACGAATCGATATACCTGATGAATATATGCCAGTCATTCCTTATCGAGATGCAGAAGCTGCAGCAATAGCAACTTCAGAGCTTCTGGATCTGAAAGATCCTCCTACCTGTATCCTCTATCCGGATGACTTCTCCGCACTGGGTGGCATCAATGAAATCCACGAACGTGGACTTCGAATACCAGATGATATTTCCATTGCAGGCTATGACGGACTTACTTTTGCACGCATCCTGGAGCCACGGCTGACAACTCTGTGTCAGGACACAGAAACGATTGGACGGCTTGCCGCACAGAAGCTGATTGATCTTATCGAAAATCCTAAAACAACGATCATCGATAAATTCACCGTTGATGGAAGACTTTTCCCCGGTGCATCAGTCAGAAATCTGGCAAAATAAGAAAATCTTCAGTATCTTCACAGTTGGTGGACTGCTGAAAAGTTACAATCAACCCAAAACAATTATCACAAGGAGGTAATAACATGATGAAGAGAAAAGCTATGGCAATTACATTAACAGCAGCTATGCTTGCCGGTCTTACAGCAGTTCCAACATGGGCTGAAGATGCAGCCGCTGACGAAGGTAAAGTTTTAAACATTTATTGCTGGAATGAAGAATTCAAATCCCGTCTGACTGACCACTATCCCGGATATGAAGAAGTTGACGGAACTCATGGCAAAATCGGAGATGTTGATGTTGTATGGAACATTACTCCTTCTGATGACAATGCATATCAGAATAATCTGGATGAGACTCTTCTGAAACAGGCTGATGCAGCAGCAGATGACAAAATCGATCTCTTCCTTGTTGAAGCCGATTATGCACTGAAATATGTAAATACAGATTATACAATGTCTGTGGCAGATCTGGGAATCACAGATGAGGAAGTTGCAGACCAATATCAGTACACCAAAGATGTTATGACAGATTCGGATGGCAACTTAAAAGGTCTTTCCTGGCAGGGCTGCCCGGGTGCTATGATCTACAGAAGAGATATTGCAAAAGAAGTATTCGGAAGCGATGATCCGGCAGAGGTTCAGAAGAAAGTTGCAGACTGGGATACATTTAAGGCAACAGCTGAAGAGCTGAAGGAAAAAGGCTATCAGATGACTTCCACTGTAAATGATGCCTACCGTGTATTCTCTAATAATGTAACTTCCCCATGGGTTGTTGACGGAAAGATCACTGTTGATGACAATATCAAAAACTGGGTAGATATGTCCAAGGAAATGGTTGATGCCGGAGAAACAGCTACCTATGAATTGTGGAGTGATGACTGGAGCAAGGGCTTCTTCAAAGACAGCAATGTATTCTCATATTTCGGACCTGCATGGTTCATCGACTTCTCCATGAGCGCTGACCAGGATGGTTCAGTTGGTAAAGATGGCGGCTGGGCTGCAACAGAAGGGCCACAGGGCTTCTACTGGGGCGGAACATGGATCACAGCAGCTGCAGGCACAGACAATCCCACACTGGTTGCTGATATCATGAGAACGATGACAACTAACGTTGACGTTATGAAAGAAATCGTTACTGCTGATAATGACTTCGTAAACAATAAACCTGCCATGGAAGAAATGGCTAAAGATGAAAGCTACGGCGATGCAGTTCTTGGTGGACAGAATCCTCTGGCTATGTTCTGTGCAGGCGCTGATAAGATTGATCTGAGTAACATGAGTATCTATGATCAGGGCTGCAACGAAGAATTCCAGAATGCCATGAAGAACTACTTCGAAGGCAACGCATCTTATGATGAAGCTCTCGACCTGTTCTATAAGGCAGTTGTAGAAAAATATCCGGAACTTTCCTATTAATCAAACATTGAAACCTGTGTGCCTGCCTGACCATCAGGCAGGCACACTTTGGATTACAGCAGACTATGGAGGAAGATAATGGCAAAGAATAATAACCATAAAGCGGTCAGCTATAACAAATGGGGATATATCTTCCTGATACCATTTGTAGTAGTATATCTCATATTCCAGCTCGTTCCGCTTATCAGTACAATTTATAACAGTTTCTTTGAAAATTACAGATCTGGATTAACGCAGATAGGACCGAATTTTGTGGGACTTGCCAATTATGCAAAGCTCTTTCAGGGTGGCGATATCTGGATTTATTTTAAAAACACAATGATCATGTGGGTAATGGGATTTATCCCACAGATCCTGGTTTCCCTGCTCCTGGCTGCCTGGTTCTCCAATCCAAGCCTCCGGCTTAAGGGACAGCGCTTCTTCAAAACAGTTATTTATCTGCCAAACCTGATCATGGCATCCGCCTTTGCAATGTTATTCTTTACCTTATTTGCAGACGGCGGTCCCATCAATGCAATGCTGATGCAGTCAGGAATACTGAAACAGGCATATTCCTTTTTCAGCCATGCCTGGAGTGCCAGAACCCTTGTTGCAGTCCTGAACTTCCTGATGTGGTTCGGAAATACAACTATTCTTCTTATGGCAGGTATGATGGGAATTGACTCCTCGCTTTACGAGGCAGCTGAAGTAGACGGTGCAACTTCCTCACAGATTTTCAGAAAGATCACTCTTCCACTCCTTCGTCCAATCCTGATCTATGTTATGATCACATCCCTGATCGGCGGCATGCAGATGTTCGATGTACCTCAGATTCTGACAAACGGAACCGGCGACCCCATGCGTTCCACTATGACACTGATCATGTTCCTGAACAAGCATCTGTTCAGCAAGAACTACGGAATGGGTGGTGCATTATCCGTATTCCTGTTCATTATCACAGGAGTGCTCAGCCTGATCGTATTCCGCTTTAACAAGATAAAAGACTGATGGAGGTGAGAAGAATGAATGAAAAAAACTCCAAAAATAAAAAAGGAATGAGCATGAAAGGTCAGCGTACTCTTGCCTATATCGTACTGATCATCATTTCCTTCTTCTGCCTGTTCTGGTTTTATGTACTGTTTATCAATGCCACCAGATCTAATGGCGCACTGAAAAAGGGATTCACAGCCATTCCCGGAGGACATCTCATTGAGAACTGGAAAAATCTTCTCGCAGGAACACTCCCTGTATGGAATGGTATGTTCAACAGTATTTTCATTGCTACCTGCTCCGCTGTTTTATGTACCTATTTTTCAACAATGACTGCTTACGCTATCCATGCATACAATTTTAAAGCAAAAAAATTTATGTTTACATTTATCCTTGCAGTCATGATGATCCCAACTCAGGTAACTGCTCTTGGATTCCTTCAGCTGTTGGGAAAAATAGGTCTGGACGACTCCTTTGTCCCACTGATCGTTCCAAGTATTGCTGCTCCTGTTACTTTCTTCTATATGAAACAGTACATGGAAAGCAACCTTCCTCTGGAGCTTGTGGAAGCAGCACGTATTGACGGTTCCGGTGAATTTAATACCTTTAACAAAATCGTATTCCCGCTTATGAAACCGGCTATCGCTGTGCAGGCAATTTTTACCTTTGTACAGAGCTGGAATAATTACTTCATTCCGGCGCTGGTCCTTCACTCAGATAAAAAGAAAACACTTCCTGTACTGATCGCACAGCTTCGAAGTGCAGACTTCCTGAAGTTTGACATGGGACAGGTGTATGTAATGATCGCCTTTTCCATCTTCCCGGTCATCATTGTCTACATTCTTCTTTCCAGATTCATTGTAGAAGGTGTTTCCGCAGGTGCGGTTAAGGGTTAGATGCTGATACAACAAAAGCTGTCTGTTCCGGATGCAAATACATCCGGAATCCAGACAGCTTTTTTAATTATTTGCAGTACTGTTCTGTAATGATGTTACTATTTACAGCTCAGAGTTTTATTTTCTTAGATCTCAGCCAGTTTCAGCAGATCCGGGATCTTGGATTCCCATCCAAGTGCCATGATATGTACACCCTGACAGTATGGCTTGCACTCTTTGATAATACGTGCAGCGATCTCAACACCTGTGATACCTGCTTTTGTCTTTTCTTTGTCTGCTTTCAGTTCCTCGAGCATTTCGTCCGGAACATGAATGCCGGCAACGTTGTTGTTCATGAATTTAGCCATTCCAGCGGACTTCGGAATGATGATACCAACCTGTACAGGTTTTCCGAACTGTTTTGCTTTTTCCATGAATTTGATGAATTTCTCCGGCTCAAATACTGCCTGTGTCTGGAAGTATTCTGCACCTGCAGCTACTTTTCTTTCCATTTTTGCAAGCTGTGCGTCAACGGAATCGCTGCACGGAGATACAACAGCACCCTTGGAGAATTTCGGAGGCTCACCAACCAGTTCGTTTCCACCAAGATCCACACCGGATTCCAGAAGCTTCACTGTGTGAAGAAGGGATACGGAGTCAAGGTCGAATACAGGTTTTGCCTGTGGGTGGTCACCCATCTTTGTATGGTCACCTGTAAGGCAGAGGATGTTGTCAATGCCCAGCATTGCAGCGCTGAGAAGATCAGACTCCAGAGCGATACGGTTTCTGTCACGGCATGCAAGCTGGAAAATAGGATTCATGCCTGCATCCTTGAGAACCTTACACATTGCAAGAGATCCAAGACGCATAACAGAAGACTGGTTATCAGTTACGTTAACTGCATGAACATCCTTAAGGTATGTTTTTGCTTCTTCTACCAGCTCATCTACGTGGATTCCTTTTGGCGGTCCTACTTCTGCAGAAACTACAAATTCACCACGGTCGAATAATTCTTTCATTTTCATTGTACATTGCTCCAATCATTATAATCTATTTTAATTCATCGTCTGTTGCAAAGTTATGAATCTGTGTCGGACATTTCAGCGCGTCAAGGCGTCCGATCTCTTTCAGACGTCTGTAGATGCGTTCCCATCCACATTCCATCTCGCTGTCCACTTCACATTTACCGTTCTTGGAACCGCCGCACTGGCCATTCACAAGGCTCTTTGAACATGCTGTGATCGGGCAGATTCCGCCTGTCAGGTTCAGGTAGCATTCACCGCACTGGTCACATTTGTACTCTAACGGTGTCACGCCCTGGAAACCTGGTACCGGGTATGTATCGCAGGCTGCACAGACCATCTTGTCTTCCAGATATTCTGAAACGGTCTGTACACCAACACCGCAGGAGAATACCAGAACCAGATCTGCTTCCTGGATCTTGCTCATATGTTTCTTAAGACGTAATTCCATATTTTCCGGATTACAGATGTAATCAGTTGTCATGATTCCTGTCACATTTCCTTCAGCTGCAAGTTCCTTCTGAAGTCGGGCAGCTTCTTTTTCCGGAAAACGAACTTCCTTACATCCATGACAGTTGATAATGAAAACTTTCTTTCCGGCTGTCAGTGATGTAATCGCTTCTTTTGCTTTTAACTGGGTAATCAACATATTACTTCATCCCCCTTACTGCATTTTTTCCGGCTTTGATACTGTTAATGATCGGAATCTTGGAAGAACAGATATACTGACAGCATCTGCACTCAACACAATCCATAACGTTCATGTCTTTCATGCCCTGCCAGTTCTCATCTTTCGCATATTTCACGAAATACAGAGGTGAAAGTTCCATCGGACATACATCTACGCAGCGTCCGCACTTGATACACGGCTGTTCTTTTGTCTCATCCGTTTCAACGGCAATAATACCATTGGAGCCTTTCATCATCGGTACATCCAGTGTGTTCAGAGGGAATCCCATCATTGGTCCGCCCATCTTAACCAGAACATCGTCATCTGTAAATCCGCCGCAGTAATCGATCAGCTCTCTTACGCTTGTACCGATCTTGATAACGAAGTTTCCAGGATTCTTGATCTTCTCGCCTGTTACTGTTGCAACACGCTCAACCAGAGGCATTCCTGTCTGGATCGCATCGGAGATTGCTTTTACTGTACTGATATTATCTACAACAACGCCGACATCTGCCGGAAGACCGCCGCTTGGAACAATTCTTCCCATAACGCGCTTGATGAGAGTTTTCTCAGCACCCTGCGGGTATTTGGTTTTTGCAACAAATACTTCCATGTTTCCGATGTCAGCAACTTTTTTCTGCATTAATTCAATGGCATCCGGCTTATTATCCTCGATAACGATGATACCTTTTTCGGCACCTGTTGTCTTGAGGACTGCTTTCAGACCAAAAATAATGTCATCTGCATACTCAAGGAGTACTCTGTGGTCTGCTGTTAACAGAGGCTCACATTCACATCCATTGAGAAGGATGGTATCTACCGGTTTGGCAGGTTTAAGTTTGACACAGGTCGGGAAACCTGCACCGCCCATACCAACGATTCCGGCTTCACGGATGATATCAATAATCTCATCCGGAGTAAGATTGTCAAGCTCACCATGTGGCTGTACGGATTCGTGCAGAGTATTTTTTCCATCCGATTCAATGACAACAGCCATCACTTCGCTTCCGCGTGTGCCATGCATACGCGGTTCAACAGCAACTACGGTTCCGCTTACGCTGGAATGTACCGGAGCACTGATAAATCCGGCAGCTTCACCGATCTTCTGACCAACTTTTACAGTGTCACCAACCTGAACGATCGGATTGGCCGGTGCGCCCAGATGCTGTGACATGGAGATTACAACTGTCTTCGGATCCGGGAATTTCTTCAGAGCGATATGCTCACTGAATTCCTTGCGTTCTGACGGATGAACACCGCCGTAATATCCGTCCAGTCTGTCTTCTCTAATGGACTTCACATAGTCGTTGATCACTTTGAAATTAACTTTGGAGAAATCACGAACCTGTACAGGCTGGTTTAAGAATTCTTCCAGACGTCCCTGTTTTGCAAGTCTCTGGTAAATCTTCTCCCATGCACAGTCTTTATTCGGATCTACTTCGCATTTTCCATTCTTTGCTCCACCGCACTGTCCATTGACAAGACTCTTTGAACAGTCAACGATCGGACAGACACCTCCGGTAATGTTCAGATAACACTGCGCACATGCGTCACAGCTCTTCTTGGTAAGTGCCATGCCATGATGACCTCTGTAGTTAAGGGTGTTGCTTGCAGCAACTACCGGCTTACCTGCCAGATCCGCAACGGTCTGAATACCAAGGCCACAGGAAATTACTACTACATTCTCTGTACCTTCCGGAATCAGATCCTGTAATTTTCTTTCTGTGTGCATCTTGTTGCATAAGAAATCAAATTTTGCACTGCCTGTAACATTCTTTCCCTGATCTGCAGCGAATTTCAGGAATTCGTCACAATCCGGTTCGTCAACAGTTTCAAATTCTTTGAAACATTTGTTGCAGGCAATCACAAACAGGTTGTCCTTACCGTCAAGCACTGATGCAAGTTCATCACTGCTTTTCAGTTTGTACTTAGTATAGTTTTCCAATTGCTCACCTTCCTCACGATAAAATTTTATCCTTATGATATCTGTTCTTATCCGTTCCCTCCATCTCTGCACTCAAAAAAGGGCTAATAAAACCAGATAAATAAGTTCAATACATATACCTTATTAAATGTAACATAAAATGCACATTTTATCCAGTTTTATTAGCAAATTTTATAAATTTCTTCTATGATTTCATCCTAAAATTCTATGAAGTGCAGATATTTGTACTGTAAAGGATATGAAATTAGCAAATTGTATACAATATACCATATTCTATAGCAACCATGGCGATTCAGCACCTTCACACAGTTACGCTCTCAAACTCAAATCTTTAGAAATCGCCTTCGGTGA
>SKEC01002798.1_pt1 | contig 11146 bp, 10 predicted proteins | sample 4826641 | NCBI WGS metagenome assembly SKEC01 (sample SAMN11008819, study PRJNA524170) | human gut metagenome | biome: Human fecal sample; material: Feces; isolation source: fecal sample from pouch patient p18, p21 | host: Homo sapiens | place: Israel: Tel-Aviv | collected 2015-12-22
CCTTAGGGCTTTCTACCTTGGTCGTATTCTTTTCGTTGCTTTTCTGGGGATGGTTGCTCGGTACAGTCGGTATGTTACTTTCTGTGCCGCTGACAATGGCGTTTAAAATTACCTTGGAAAGCTCCGAATCAACGAAGAAATATGCCGCTTTATTAGGAGATGTAAACGACTAAAGTGCGGTCATAAAATGTCATAATTTTAGCAATAAAAAAGCCACCGTTATGGTGGCTTTCTTTTTATCTGATGTTTGATAGATTAAGGTAAATCATCGATTTCTTTATCCACTTTTGGTGGAATCATATGTTCGCGGCGTAGGCCGATATCATAAGCAATCGCAATCGCGATAAAGATGGATGAGTAAGTACCAAAACCGATACCAATTAATAACGCTAATGAGAAGTTATGAATTGATGGACCACCAAAGAAGAACAAGGCAATCACAACAAGAAGCGTTGTGAGAGATGTCATGATGGTTCTCGATAAGGTTTGCGTTAAGGAAATATCAATAATATCGATGGTTTCTACACGGCGAATTTTACGGAAGTTTTCACGCACACGGTCGAATACCACGATACTATCGTTGATAGAATAACCTACAACGGAAAGAATCGCTGCCACGAAGGTTAAATCCATTTCGACTTGTAATGCAGAGAATACACCGAGTGTAATCACCACGTCATGCGCAAGTGAGGCAATACCACCAAAACCTAAACGCCATTCAAAACGTGAGCCCACGTAAATTAACATCATTGCTAGGGTTGCAAGGGTCGCATAAACCGCACCTTGAGCCAGTTCTTCACCAACGTTTGGACCGACGAATTCGATACTGTTAATATGAATATTAGGATCAATTGTTTGGAGCATGCTTTTAATGTGATCACCAATAGCAGAATCGTTATTATCAGCTGGTAAGCGGATCATCACGTCTTGTACAGAACCGGTTGTTTGTACAATCGGGCTTGCAATCCCGTTTTGATTTAATGTGCCACGGATTTTTTCTAAATCAGCCGGTTGTGAGAAGTGAGTATCAAATACCACACCACCGGTAAAATCCAAGCCCCAGTTGAAGCCTTTTGTCACAATGAAGAAGAGGGAAATCGCCATTAAAATCGCAGAAAATGCATATCCCACAAATCTCACTTTCATAAATTCAGTGAGAGGGAATGGCAATTTAATCCCATTCACTTCACGGATAAAATGTCCGTTTTTATCTTTTGCAAATAATCTCATCTTATCCTACCTAAATTGATAATTTTTCAAGACGTTTACCACCGTATAGGAAGTTCACGATAGCACGTGTTCCTGTAATTGCTGTAAACATTGAAATTGCCACACCTAATGCAAGGGTTACCGCGAAGCCTTGAATAGGGCCGGTACCCACAGCATAAAGAATGATTGCCGTTAAAATTGTGGTTAAGTTCGCATCGAAGATAGAGGTGAATGCACCGTTATAACCTTCGTTAATGGCTTGCTGGATTGGACGACCATTACGAATCTCTTCTTTGATACGCTCAAAAATAAGTACGTTGGCATCCACCGACATCCCCAGGGTTAATACGATACCCGCAATCCCTGGCATGGTGAGTGTTGCACCAGGTAGGATAGACATCAAACCGACTAATAAAACGATATTAATAACCAATGCAAAGCTTGCGATAATACCGAAGATTTTATAGTAAATCAGCATGAAGACAATGACGGCAATTAATCCCCAGAAGCTTGCATCAATACCTTGTTCTACGTTTTGTGCACCAAGAGAAGGACCGATTGTTCGTTCTTCAACAATTTGCACTGGCGCAATTAATGCACCTGATTTTAATAACATAGAAAGGTTTTGTGCTTCTGCAGAACTGCTTACACCCGTAATTTGGAAGTTAGAACTAAAGCGACCTTGAATTGTTGCGACGTTAATCACTTCTTCATTTTTCTCTAAAATGGTTTTGCCATTTTCGTCTTTTTTACCATTATCTTTGTATTCTACATACAAGGTTGCCATCGGTTTTTTGTAGTATTTCTTGGTGGTTTGCGACATGATTTCGCCGCCTTCACTATCCAAGGTCACACTTACTTGTGGCGTACTGGTGTTTTGGTCTAAACCCGAGCTTGAGTTGATGATGTGTTCACCACCCAATACCGCACGTTTGTAAAGTGCAACAGGTCTACCTTGACGGTCATATTTGATTTCTGTGTCAGAAGGTAACATACCACGCGCTGCTGATTCTGGGTTCACCAACGAATTCACAATGCGGAATTCAAGTGTTGCGGTTGCCCCTAAGATTTCTTTTGCACGCGCCGTATCTTGAACACCCGGTAATTCGATTACGATACGTTCTGCACCTTGACGTTGGATAACCGCTTCAGCTACGCCTAATTCAGCAACACGTTTACGTAAAATCGTTAAGTTTTGCTCGATCGCTAAGTTACGTGATTCTGTTAATGCCGCTTCAGAAAGGGCAAGGTTTAAGGTGTTGTCACCAATATCAGACACGTCTAATGTTGGGTGTAACTGACGAATAATACGCGCTGCTTTTGACATTTGGTCTGCGTTTTCTAATGTGACCGTTGTACCAAATTTGTCGCCATTTTTAATCGCCGTAAACTGAATTTTTTCTTTACGTAATTCGTTGCGTAATGTGTCTTGTAACTGTTCTTGACGTTTAGCAAGCGCAGAATTCATGTCCACTTCCATCAAGAAACGTACCCCACCACGTAAGTCCAAACCCCATTTCATCGGATTAGCACCAATGCTGCTTAACCAAGCCGGTGTTGCCGGTGCAAGGTTTAATGCGGTGGTGTAGTTGTTGCCAAGTTTTTCTGCAATTTTATCTTTGGCAAGAAGTTGGTCATCTGTGTTGTTGAAACGAGCAAGAATAGAGCCATTTTCAAGAACGATAGATTTGGTTGGAAGGTTATTTTCTTTCAGTACATTTTGTACTTCAGTTAATGCGGTGGTGTCTGCTTGTTGTCCGCGTGTACCGGAAATTTGCACCGCAGGATCTTCACCATAGATATTTGGAAGAGAGTATAAAGCACCAATGGCGACCACAAGGATCACCATTAGATTCTTCCATAATGGGTAACGATTTAACATAGTTTTCCCTTTAGGAATTTAAATTAGAGAGATTTTACAGAACCTTTCGGTAATACTGAAACGATGTAGTTACGGTTAATCGTGATTTCAGTAGTATCGTTTAAAGCGATAACAATTTCAGCACCTTCGGTTACTTTGGTGATTTTACCAATCAAACCACCAGCGGTTAATACTTCAGTGCCTTTCGCTAATTCAGACATTAATTTTTTGTGTTCTTTATTACGTTTCGCTTGTGGACGGTAAATCATAAAATAAAAAATTAAACCGAAGATCACGAAAATAAATAACGTGGACATTGGGCTTTGTGCTTCCATTGTGTTTTCCTTATAAAATAAAAAGTTAAAAGTGTGCGTAAAATACCATAAAACGGCATTCAGTAAAAGCCGATGAAGGCAATAACACCTAGAATTTTTGGATTAATTGATTTTTTTCAAGCAAACTTCGAAGATTTGCTCGGAAAGCCAATGTTGATCCACTAATTCACATTGATTTTCTTCACAAAAAACAACAAAATTTTCTACCGCACTTTGACGATTTAATTGCAAAACTAATTCATCATTTGGCGCTAAATTAGCCAAAGCTTTCTTCGCCGTTAAAAGCGGAATCGGGCAGGAAAGTGCGGTCAAATTTAATTGATATTTCATGATTTAAGCTTGGCGACGAGCAAACATAATTTTGCCCATAGCTGTGAGTTGTTCTGCGGATAAATATTGCTTACCAAGCTCAAATAGCGGCTCTTCAAGGGCAATGTGTCTATCATAACTTGCTACAAATAGCGTAATCAGCCTTTCATCCACATCAGTGCGTTTCTCTGCAATTAATTCTTCTAGCTGTTCAGAAAGTTTTACCCAATTTTCATGTAAAGTAACGTGTTGGCGTTCTAATTCATCTACAGACTCTTTCGCTTGAGGGGCTTTTTCTATTAAAGCGGGGAAAAAGTCTTTTTCTTCGTCATCATGGTGAAGTGGTGCGGCGTGATTAAAATACTGCAAAATGGTTTTCACATCATTTAATACAGCTTGATTCACGCCATTTTTTTCTAAGTAGCCAGGAAGAATTGTGAGCTGCTTGCAAAAGCGTCTCACTTTGCTATGACAGGCATAAAGCATATCAATCGGTTCATTCCAAGTGGCAAATTGTTGAGGTTCGAGGATTTGCATAAGGTTTCCTTTGTTAAAAAGTGCGGTAAAAAAACATTTCATTTTTCTACCGCACTTTCATCAATTATGAATTATCCGCTAATTGTAATGGTGGAACAGGTTTGCCCATGCGAGCATAGAATTCCACCACAAAATCATCAAAACGATCGTCTTCGATAGCTTGACGAATTTCCGCCATTAAACGTTGATAATAGCGTAAATTGTGAATGGTATTTAAGCGTGCACCTAAAATTTCACCGCATTTATCTAAATGATATAAATACGCTTTGGTGTAGTTTTTACAGGTGTAGCAATCACATTCTGGATCCAATGGGCTGGTATCATCACGATATTTTGCATTACGGATTTTAACAATGCCGTCTGTCACGAATAAATGACCGTTACGAGCGTTACGGGTTGGCATTACGCAGTCAAACATATCAATACCACGACGCACGCCTTCCACTAAATCTTCAGGCTTACCCACGCCCATTAAATAACGCGGTTTATCAGCCGGGATTTGTGGGCAGATGTATTCTAAAATGCGGTGCATGTCTTCTTTTGGTTCGCCGACCGCTAAACCGCCCACCGCATAACCGTCAAAGCCAATATTGACTAAGCCTTCTAATGATACTTTGCGTAATTCTTCAAACACGCCGCCTTGAATAATACCGAATAGCGCATTTTTATTGCCTAATTCATCAAAGCGATCGCGACTTCGTTTTGCCCAACGAAGCGACATTTCCATGGATTTTTTCGCATAATCGAAAGTCGCTGGATAAGGTGTACATTCATCGAAAATCATCACGATGTCAGACCCTAAATCATATTGAATTTCCATAGATTTTTCAGGCGAAAGGAAAATGCGCTCACCGTTAATTGGGTTTTGGAATTTCACGCCTTCTTCGGTGATTTTACGTAATTTACCTAAACTAAATACTTGGAAACCGCCACTGTCAGTCAAAATCGGGCGATGCCATTGCATAAAGTCGTGCAAATCACCGTGTTTACGCATGACTTCTTGACCTGGACGAAGCCATAAATGGAAGGTATTACCCAATAAAATTTCTGCACCTGTCGCACGCACTTCTTCTGGCGTCATGCCTTTTACGGTGCCATAAGTACCCACTGGCATAAATGCAGGGGTTTCTACGGTGAACGTGCCTTGTGGACGTTCAAACACCAAGCGACCACGACGCGCACTGCCGCTGGTTTTATCTAATTCATATTTCATTTTCTTTCCTCAACGAATAAACAGTTCGTAGGTTGTTGTTCAATAAAAAAGCCTGTTAGTACAGGCTTCTTGATAGGTATTTTATGAGTTGGTTGAAAATAAGTCAAACCACTTATTCTAAGCCTTTCACATTGGGATTTTTGGTAATGAACATTGCATCGCCATAACTGAAAAAACGATAGCGATTTTCGACCGCACTTTTATAGGCATTCATGGTGTGGCTAAAGCCAGCAAAGGCAGACACCAACATAATCAATGTACTTTCTGGCAAGTGGAAGTTGGTAATCAACGCATCCACTACACGGAATGATTTGCCCGGGTAAATAAAAATGGACGTATCAGAAAAATAAGGTTCAATTAAATCTGGGTTGCCATTTTCTTCCGCAGATAGGGCAGCGGTTTCGACAGAACGCACTGATGTTGTCCCCACAGCAATGACACGTTTGCCCGCTTTTTTCGTTTCAATAATGGCATTGCAGACTTCTTGAGAAAGCTCCACATATTCTGCATGCATAATGTGATCTTCAATATTTTCAACACGTACGGGTTGGAATGTACCGGCGCCCACATGTAAAGTTACAAATTCAAAATTAACGCCTTTTTCGTGTAATTTTTGTAAAAGCTCATCATCAAAATGCAAGCCAGCCGTTGGCGCAGCCACTGCACCAGGCACTTTGTTATACACGGTTTGATAGCATTCTTGATCTGCTTCTTCATCAGGGCGATCAATGTAAGGCGGCAAAGGCATATGACCGATTTCTTGCAACACATCAAGCACATTGCGACTTTTATCCGCTAATTCCACTTCAAAAAGGGCATCTTGACGCCCTACCATAATCGCTTTTACGCCCTTATTTTCACCCAGTTTATCTTCGCCTAAAAATAATTCTGCGCCTTCTTTCGGGGCTTTTGATGAACGAATATGCGCTAAGAAATGATGTTCACTTAAAACACGTTCCACCAACACTTCAATTTTCCCGCCACTGGCTTTGCGACCAAACATACGAGCAGGGATCACGCGCGTATTGTTAAAAATCAACAAATCACCTTCGTCGATTAAATCCAATACATCGGTAAAAGTGCGGTGAGAAATTTCCCCGTTTTCACCATTAAGCTGTAGCAAACGGCAAGAAGAGCGATCTTCTTTAGGGTAACGAGCAATCAGCTCATCAGGTAAGTCAAAATGAAAGTCAGAAACACGCATAATTGTAAATCATGAAAGCTAAAAATGGGGCATAGTCTAGAGCTAATAAGGGGGAAAAACAAGGGGGAATGTTGTAGACATGATAGATAATAGCTGGTTTTAAACTTGTTTATAAAATCAACTAACGCCGCCCCATTAAATGGTCGATATTATTTTGTCTTGCTATATCAACTTCAGATTGATATTTCAACATATCTGCAGGTATTAAAGTAATAAATACAGTCCAAATTTGCCAAAAAGTTAAACAACACAACAAACCAAAACTTACTGCACGTAAATAACCTTTATATTCTAGCAAGATTGGAATTTGTTTTAACACAGGAGCTAAGATACCGATAAATAAAATCAAGCATAAGATCACGGTAGAATTTACTATTGGTGAAAACAATGAGCCAAAACGAGTATCCGAATTTGCTTGATTAGAACTCATTTCTCTAAATGGTGCTCTAAGTTTTTCTGGATAGACAATTGCGAACCACGCCCCAACTACTGCAAAAATAATTGAAGCAGTCGTGCGTAGTGTTTCGTAAAGTCCCCATTGTTCAGAGAATGTTATTTTATCGCCCACAAAGCATGCCGCTATAACGGAGAACGTTAGTGATATACCAAGAACGATTTTTTCACATAGTGTCATTTAGCTAATAATTGATAAGATAGTTGATTTTTTACTTTCTAGTTCAGAAAGTAATAAACCTATATTAGCAAATGAATTTTGTTCAGTAAATGAAAGAGCAAGATCACCTTCCCATTTAGCCAAGGCGTGGCTAAACCAAAATTGTTCATTATCAATCACAAAACCATAATCAAGTGAATGCAAAGAACCTACATCATTTCTCCATTCATCATAGAGAGTTTGCACTTCTTTAGCGGTTAAGCCGTTAGACATTGATATTTCTGTTTTTACGGTAAATACATCTGAAGCCATAGGATTTCGCTGAATACCTTTAAATGCTCCTAATGCCTTTTGAAATAGGCTTTTACTTATTTTAGTTCTGTATTCAGCAGTTGCTTTTTTCGTGATTTTCTTTATTTCAGGGGCTTTATTTTTTAGTACATCTAAACCTTGTGGTAAAGGATAAAGATGTGAAGAAAATACAGGTGGATATTTGAATACAGTTTCTTGTGGGTCTGTTGGATCTTTTGAGTATCCCTTTACAACAAGTGTATTTGTTTGCTGGTCTAATTCTTTAACAACGTGCTGCGAATATAATTTCATAAACTGTTTTATGTAGCTTTCCATTGCCGCACGACCATTCACAATAGTACTAAAACAAATCGTTGCAAACACATTTAAACTAGGAATAAACCAAAAGTAGGTAGGATATCCAGGAATCGAATCTGCCATAATGGAATTTGCATCTGCCTGTTGAATGCTACCTACGGTAGAATTATTCGGTAAAGATAAGACGCCAGCGTCGGTATATGGTACTTGATTCCACACAACTAATATTGTGGAGTGTGTGCTTGACTTTATATCTGCCAAATAGGTGCAGAAGCCTTGATTTTGGGAGTTTTTAAATACATCAGTGTGAGCTAATGTCTTGCCGATTGCCCATTGACTTAAATCAGCTAATAATTCTTTTGTACCTAAAAACTTAGGTTGTAAAGCGGTGCCGTTTCTTGAACGAGTGTAAAGCCCACAACGATTGATTTTATAAAATGTAATTCTTGCTTGCATTTTCATTCCTTAGTTTATCTATTTTATTCTTAGCCTTGCTCGTTGCTTTCTAATTAGCCTTCGAGAAGTGCTTATTCTTATTGAGTTAATAATCGATAGTATATTGTTACATCAATACAAACAAATCATAAAAAAAACAGAAGATAGGAGGAATATATTTACTGAATTTACCTTTGCAGAATAGGCGTAGCATGGAAATTTTGTAAATATAATATAATCCATTATATATGACTATTTTTAATTATAGTTGCTTAATTTACTCCTAATCTTATTTTTATGTCAATGATAATTTTTTAGATATTTTTCGATAAATAATATGAAGTTAATTAATTTTAAGAATGGAGTGTTTTATATCATTTTGGAGTGTCTTTTTAGGACATAAAAAAAGCCCTTTCAAAAAGGTGAAAGGGCAAAATATTTGGAGTCATACTATGAGTTGTTGAATTAACAAATCAGGTATGGGATGTATTATAGTTTATTCTTTAACAAATACAACAATTTTTTAACAAATTAATTATGTGGATTGCGTGTGTTGGTATTGATCAAATTACGCATTAACAAAGCATAATTAAGTTGGACGTCTTGTGGTACATCTAAAAAGACAAAGTGACCATCGCCAAGTGCGGCTTCCACATTTTCGTTTTTGCGATTGAGCATTTTTTCAATCTTAAAGACGATATTGCCTTGTGGGGTCATCATTTCGACTTCATCACCAAGCAAGAATTTATTTTTCACCGCCACTTCAGCCATGCCCTGTTCGTTACGTTTACCGGTAAATTCACCGACAAATTGTTGGCGTTCAGAGATAGAGTAGCCGTATTCGTAATTTTGGTATTCATCGTGCGTATGACGACGTAAGAAACCTTCGGTATAACCACGATGAGCAAGGGATTCCAACGTATCCATTAAGCTTTCATCAAATGGTTTGCCTGCTGCCGCATCATCAATGGCTTTACGGTAAACTTGTGCGGTTCTTGCACAGTAATAGAATGATTTAGTACGGCCTTCGATTTTTAAAGAATGCACACCAAGTGCGGTCAATTTTTCCACGTGTTGTACTGCACGCAGATCTTTTGAGTTCATAAAGTAGGTGCCGTGCTCATCTTCAAACGCCGTCATTTGCTCATCGGGCTTTTGTGATTCGGTATAAAGGAAAACTTTATCCGTTACCGCACCTTCACCTAAAGTTGGCGCGACATTTTTCACTTCGATTTGTTGAGCGGGATCGATTTTCGGCACGATGTTGCCTACTTCATCAGTGGTGCCTTCTTCCATTTTGTATTCCCAACGGCAAGCATTAGTGCAAGTGCCTTGGTTTGGGTCGCGTTTGTTGATATAGCCAGAAAGCAAGCAGCGGCCAGAATACGCCATACATAACGCACCGTGTACGAAAATTTCGAGTTCGATATCGGGCACATGTTGGCGAATTTCAGCGATCTCTTCAATGGATAATTCGCGCGATAAAATCACACGAGTTAACCCCATTTGTTTCCAGAATTTTACCGTTGCCCAGTTTACCGCATTTGCTTGTACAGAAAGTTGAATATCAATATCCGGGAAGTTTTCGCGCACCAACATGATTAAGCCTGGGTCAGACATAATTAAGGCATCAGGACCCATGTCGATCACAGGTTGTAAATCTTTAATAAAGGTTTTGAGTTTGGAGTTATGCGGTGCAATGTTTACGACCACATAGAATTTTTTGCCAAGCGCATGGGCTTCATCGATCCCGATTTTTAAATTGGCGTGATTAAATTCATTGTTACGTACACGTAAGCTGTAACGTGGTTGGCCTGCATAAACGGCATCTGCGCCATACGCAAAGGCGTAGCGCATGTTTTTGAGGGAGCCCGCAGGGGAGAGTAATTCAGGTTTAAATGGGGTTGTCATAATGTTCTCTTGTCTGATTTCAGGTCAGTAGCTTGCTTTTGGCAAGCCGTATTAAAGGCCTGTATTTTAGGCGGATTTAGGGATTTGTAAAGTAAAAGTGCGGTTGGTTTTTCGATTGTTTTTTAGGCTAGAAATAAAAAAGGCGAACTATTCGTTCGCCTTATCATGATGATATTTAATTAAATCGCCCAGCCGCCAGCATAGAATGCGACAAGTACAACGGCGATAATGATTGTGCCAATGTTGAGTTTTTTCACATCGCCACTCACGATACGACCAATCACTAATGCCGCAAAGCCAAGCATGATACCCGTTACGATGTTTGCCGTTAACACGATGAATACCGCGCAAACTAAGCCGCTCATTGCGCCCACGAAATCATCGAAGTCTAATTTGCTCACATTGCTTAACATTAATAAGCCCACATACATTAATGCCGGGGCAGTTGCGTAACCTGGCACTAAGAATGCAAGTGGTTGGAAGAATAACATTAATAAGAACAATACGCCGACTACGATAGCGGTGATACCGGTTTTACCGCCTGCGGCTGTACCTGCTGCAGATTCGATATAAACGGCGGCTGGTGCAGTACCAAATAAACCTGAGAATAAGCTACTTACGGAGTCAGAGGTTAAAGCTTTGCCACCGTTGATGATTTGTCCGTCTTTGTCTAATAAGTCAGCTTGTCCTGCAACTGCGCGAATAGTACCTGTTGCGTCAAATACAGCCGTCATCACTAACGCAAAGACAATCGGTAAAATGGCAGGTTGTAATGCACCTTGGAGATCTAATTGTAAGAAAAGTGAGTTTTCACCAAAGGTTGGCATTTTGAAGATTTGGCCATTGAATGTTACGTTTGGATCGAAGATTAAACCAACGATAGTAATCGCGATGATGACCCATAAAATCC
>SKEC01002803.1_pt1 | contig 11128 bp, 8 predicted proteins | sample 4826641 | NCBI WGS metagenome assembly SKEC01 (sample SAMN11008819, study PRJNA524170) | human gut metagenome | biome: Human fecal sample; material: Feces; isolation source: fecal sample from pouch patient p18, p21 | host: Homo sapiens | place: Israel: Tel-Aviv | collected 2015-12-22
ATCCTTTTTTTGATGAACTGCTGCGAGTTGTGGAGTCTGAGATCCATCGGAATAACTGTATTTTGTCGCAGGTATGGTACAGAGCTATTTTTTCCAGTGACAAGAGGTGTAGAAGAGAAAATATAGCAGATATTATCGAGAAGATGTATGAGCAGACAGAAGGACACTGTGATGGTCTGATCGTTATCGGAAAATGCAATAAAGAAGCGCTGGCACTTTTTCGAAAGAAATATAAGAACGTGGTATGTGTGAATCGAAATGCGTCTTCAGGAGCAGCGGATGAAGTTGTATGTGATGGAGAGAAGATTGCGTTTATGGCAGTTGAGCATCTGATCGAGTTGGGTCATACAAATATCGGCTATATCGGAGAGTGCCATAATGAAGCGAGATACCGGGGATTTGTGGAAGCACTTCATGACCACCATCTGGATCTGGATCCGGACTTTGTCATTGAGACAAATCAGACGGAAGCGCAGGGATATGAAGCAATGGAAAAACTGCTTGCTCTGCCGGACTATCCTACCGGGATTTACTGCGCGAATGATATTACTGCGGTAGGTGTGCTGAAACTGTTAAGCCGCAGGAAAAATATCTATATGCCGTCCGTGATTGCCAGCGATGATATTGAGCAGGCGCAGTTTACAACGCCAATGCTGACAACCGTGCATTTGCCTAAGGAAGACATGGGGAAATTTGCTCTGTGGCTGTTGCTGGATCGGATAAATAACGGACATAGGGCAGTGACCAGAGTGGAACTGGAGTGTAAATTGATGGTACGAAGCAGCTGCACATCTGCGCAGGAAAATGGGTGGAGTGATTATTGTATTTAGTAAATGAAGTGGTCTGAGTAACCTGATTAACTGACAAAATTTTAGATTTCTACAAAAAGTAATAATAAAGAAATAAAAAGACAGGTGGCGAAAAACAATCTATATTGAATATAACGAGAGGATATTACTGAATTATATTTTCAGAATATCCTCTCGTTATTCATAATTCGTTTTATGGAATTGCTATAGAATATATTTTTCTAGATTTCACCTCTGCGTTCTATCAGTTCTTTTCTTATCTGAGGATTAAGATCTTCTACTTTAAAGAACCATGCTGCAACCAGGATTACTAAGATTACAAGAACAGGACCAAACTTAAAGAAATTACTGATTCCCTGAATAGTACCTGCTGCTTGTGTTTCTAATAGTCCATTATATCCGACTGCTGTCAGAAAGAAGCCAAACAGTGAAGTTGTAACACCCTGCCCTACTTTATTTCCAACGCCGGCTGCGCCAAGAAGTACACCCTGTACACGAGTACCAGTTTTCCATTCTCCATAGTCAATTGTTTCGCCAACCAGTGCATTGACCATACCCATCGGGAAACCGAAACCGATTCCTTTGATCAGACCCGTTACAAGGAGAACAGGAACAGTTGTTGGCAGTACAATAAAAGCTATCTGCCCTGCAAGCATCATTATGCCGCCAAAAAGAACCATATTTCTCTGTTTGATTCCTTTTCCAATAAAAACCGGAAGCACAAGACCAATAAGAATTCCCGGAATATTACTTACCATGACCCAGAGTCCCATTAAGCCCATATTTCCCATAACCTGATTCAGATAATAAACGGAAACGGACATATTAAAGATCAGAAATACGTTTGTAAAAATATAAATAATCAGAGATAATACCCAATATTTGTTCTGAAAGGCAACTTTGATTCCTTTGATAATACTTTCCGGTGGTGCCGGATTAACTACTCTTTCTTTTACAAAGATAACATTCAGGAACAGGAAAATTGCTCCGATTCCTCCGAATACCAATACAGCTTTAATCCAGGCACTCTGACTGTTTTGTCCTCCGAAGAATTCTACCATTGGAAGAATTACATTTGCCATTACAGTCTGTGTCAGTGCCGCAAACATCATTTTGTAAACCATCATTTGAGAACGTTCCTGAGGATCATTTGTTACATAAGATGCAAGAGTACAATGTGCAGAACATACGTAAGTATAAACGATTGTATTAAACAGGTTATATGTAACAAATACAAAAGCTACGCGTACAGCAACTGTTGATTCAGGAACCAGAAATACCAGTGTGATCGCTACAAGCATAGGAATAGTCCATTTTAGAATTACCGGTATACAATGCCCACGTTTGCTTTTATGTGTGTCAATAATCTGTCCTGCGATTAAATCTGAAATTCCATCAAAAATTTTGGAAATCAGAATGACTGTACCAATGATTGCGGCATTCATTCCGATGACATCGGTATAAAAGAACAATACATAGGAACTAAATAATGTATACATGGCGTTTAGTCCGATATCTCCGGAACCATAGATTATTTTTTCAAAAAGACTAATTTTAGTTTTTGACGAATTACCCATTTCTTTTTCCTCTCTATGATAAACACTTCTTTATAAATTTCTCTTCAATATCCAATATCTGTTCTGTCCAGTATTCGGCACCGCCGTGATCTCCTCCTGCGATAAGATACAGTTGAACGTCTTTTCCACATTCTTTTAGTCTTTTGTACAAACCGACACTCTGTTTTGTATGAACGGTTCTATCTTTCGTTCCATGGAAAATCAGAACAGGTGCAATTTCTGTGTCAGGAAAAATATTGCATTCTGCGGAGAGTTTTCTGCATAATTCTGGGTGTTCTTTCAGATTGATACCACCCATTTCAAGTCCTTCCGGACTGTCTGGTAAATGATGATTAAGAGTTGTCGGATTTCCGTCTTCATACATTACACTTACAGAACCATAAAGATTGATAATTCCCTTTACCTCACCTGAAATTCCGGGAAAAAGATTTTCATCACTATCATCGTTATGCAGTATTCCCGCAAACATAGCTGTATGACCTCCGGAAGAATCTCCTCCCAGAATTATCTTTTCCGGGTCAATTCCATAAGTTCGAGCATTCTTTTTCAGAAAACGTACAGCATTTCTTGTATCAATTGCCTGAGCCGGAAATGGCGCAATTTCAGAATGACGATACTCGACACAGGCGATTACGTATCCTCTTCTTGCAAGGTTTCCCATAAGTGGGAGCTGTCCATAAACATTCTGTTTCATCCAGGCAGAACCCTGTACAAATACAATACATGGAAGAATTTCTGTTTCTCCATTTTGTCTGTTAAAAGGACGCAGGATCTGAAGATGAAGATCTGTTCCATTTCGCTGGCATATTTTATATTAGGACAGTAATGGACACCGATTTCTTTTCCATCAGATGGTAAAACAGAAACTCCATCGACGTTGTCTGTAAATTCTGGAAAATCTTCATAAAGCCAATCTTTTATTTCCATAAAATTTCTCCTTCTCTTTATTATTTCGTTGTTTGTTTCTGTTATTTATTCTATGAAAAGTACAATTAAACATGAAAAAAAGACAACAAAACGATATTTAACGCTGTTGCCTTTTTTATTTGTAATACTTGTTGTTTTGTCAGAGGGGTTATCTTTTTTCTATGCATATGACACGCACTTCATGTGTGTCCAACACTGCAGATATCAGTAATTCGCTGTATTTTTCGATATAGATTTTTTCATAATTCTGATTTGGAAGAGAACTTTTTTCCAGATAATTGAGTTGACTTTCCATCAAAATTTCAGGTGCTCCAATTTCCATCCACCTGTCGTAACTGCTTCCATGATCTCGATTAATGCTGTAAATAGTCTTGCTGTACGTTCCTTCCTGCATTCCTCTCAGATAAAAATGAGATATCATGACTCCCTTGTCTTCAAAACCATAATAGCGATCAATATTACATTGCTCATTTTCGGTCAGTTCATGATTAATGTGTGTTTCCGGATTAATGTGGCAGTAATTATAGAGACCTATCTGTATTTTCTTTCCATTTTTTGAACGGGTTAGTAAATAGCCTTCTCCCTGTGCAATAATAATTCCATCCATGTATTTCAGTAATTCATAGGCAAAATATGCGGCTTTTGCGAGTCCCCTGTAAGTCGTGAGACCTCCTCCACCATGAAATACATTAGAATTTACGATCTTGCGTTCTGTATTGTCTGTCAGATGACAATATGCCAGTCCATTGACTATGGAAGAAGTCTCAAGAAAACTTTTGAAGATATAAGCAGATTTATGACAAGTATCATTTCCAAGATCAGCCTGCCATAAAGTGGAATTCCAGGCAGTTACATATATTGGACAGTTTTTCATACCGTTTGTATCTAAAATCTGTTTTATGGTTAAAATTTCTTTTTGTAAAATATCTTTATTTTGACTAACAGGTGCGGGCTCTCCAAGTTTCAGTTCTCCTCTTGCGGATATTCTTCTTTCAATTTCGCTTCTTGGCATTTGGAGATAGTCACATCCCATGTTCTGGATTGTAAATCCATCAGGAATACAATTATTTTTTCTGCAAAAATCAAGAAAACGAACGATAATATCGTCTCCGTCTATTGCCAGAAATCCCGTATCAAAAGTACAGCCGTATATTTTAGCTGTAGGCAGGATTTGTTGTATTCCTTTACATGTTGCAAAATAATATTCAAAATATTTATCTACTGAAAAAACTCCGTAAGAAGCATATAAGATGGCGGTAGGACTGAATCTCCATTTTTTTACTTCCTCTTCACCATAGCGTTCTGTAAAATGTTCTATTACTTTCTGGATAAAATTCTGCCATTTGCTGAGATTTTGTGGAAGCAGGATTACAGAATCTCCAAATCGCTGATCTTTTTCTGCCAGACGCGCCGGTGTAAATCCCAGTTCGATCCAGGGGAGAACACCAACAGATACAAGAAAATCAAGTATCATATCTACGTAGGTAAAAGACAGCCAAATATTACCTTCGGTATTTTCATGATATACTTCAAGAGAATCATCCAGCAATCCATGAAAATACATATAGTGAAATCCTATTTCTTTTTTGGCTCTTCGTATAGTATTTCGTACATTTTCGTTTAAAAGGCTTTCCGCCCATCCGATACTGATAACATCTCTGTGACAGGAATGAAATTCTCCCAGATTTCTTTTTAATTCTATATGCATACGAATGGTGTTTCTTATTTTTTTATTTAATGGCTGATGAACTTCCTCATAAGGAGCATGGCGTAAAAGTCCCATATAGGACAGGCCGGGATTCATGTCTTGTGTGTCTGTGCTGGCTGTTTCCAGTTTCTGTCTGCGCCAGACACCAGGAGTACATCCATATACTTCGTGAAAGTTGGAAATAAAAGTATTGATATTTGAAAAACCACTTTCCAAAGCAATTTCATTAATGGATTTTTCCGAATTTCGCAAAAGTTTCATTGCTTCATTTAATCTAAGTGTGCGGAGATGATCGGCAAAAGAAACGCCTGCACTTTTCTGAAATTCTTTGGACAGATAGCTTCTGGACAAATACACATGATCTGCAACTTCCTGAAGGGAAAGTTTTTCCTTGTAATGTGTTTCAATATATTGAAATGCTTTTCTAATATTATCTTTTTCCCTGGAAAAATTTATTTCTGTTTCGTTATTGGATTCAAATTCCTGTTTTAGTATTGCGAGAAGGCCGAATAACTGGCTTAGAATATACATTCTGTTTTCATCAGGAGCATTATATGCTTTAAAAAGAAGCGCCAGTTTGGAACGTATCAGTCCAAGATATTCCTGATGTTCTTTATCAATATGACTGCAGCAACGTAGTTGCCCAATCCTATTATCTGAAATATACGAAGATAAAATGTATAAAGATAATGTGTGTGAACCATTTTCGCGGTACAATGCGTGATGTTCCCAGGGATTAAATACTATAAAATCTTCCGACTGCAGTACAAAGTTCGTTCCATTTACCATAACTGCCGTTCTTCCGGACAATACATATAAAATTTCCATTTCACTGTGAAAATCAGTAACTTCCGCTTCGCAGTCTACCTCAAATCGGATTTCATTAGTCATTTTTCCGGTCTCCTGTTTCTTTAATTATCTGTTATTAATAATAACAAAAATGCATTGTTATTTAGCGGTAAAAGTGCAGTGTATTTGTAACGATTTACTGATACTGATTAAAATTTAATTTAATCCAAATCCCGGCAGATTTCCTGAAGTCTGGAAATGATCTCATAGTTAACTGTATTTTTGCGACAGACCAGAGAGATTTTCCATGGAATAGCATCATGAAGTTTTATTTTGCGAAGGCCTGCAGGCAGTTCTTCTTCGGGATGGATATCTGCATCAATGCCAATCCCTGCTTTATCCTGACAAAAGCGGTAGATTAACGGATTTTCCATCGTGCTGATCACGATGTTTGGGGTGAATCCGAAATCGCTGCAACGTTGAATGAGATTATGATAGCTGGAATATTTCTGGTTCATGGAAATCAGTGGCTGGTCCTGCAGATCCTGAATGCTGAGGACATCTCTGGTATAATAAGGATGCCCCTGATAGACAATGGCGTTCATTTTTCCAGTATAGATAGTGGTGGAGGCCAGTTCCATATGGGAACAGGATCCGATCATAAATCCGGCATCCAGTGTACTGTCAAGAAGCCTTTCGGTTACTTCCTGATTCTCCAGTTCATCCCATTGCAATTGCAGTTGCAGTTCAGGGAAGTAGTCTGTTAAGTGAGAAATCTGCTCCAGGGGCAGTACGTTAAGTGAACCACAGGCAAAGCCAATGTGAATGGTGCGCTGACGATGGTTTAATTGCTGCATTTTCTGTTTCAGATCCTCCAGATGGTAAAGGAGTTCCTGACTCTGGGTATAGAAATAATGACCACTTTCTGTGGGAATTGTTCCATTGGTAGTACGCTGGAAAAGCTGAGTCTGAAGTTCGTTTTCCAATTTTACGATAATGCGGCTTAATCCCTGAGGGGTGATAAAAATCTGATGTGCTGCTTTGTTAATGCTGCGTTCTTCGTATACAAGGCGGAAACAGCGGATGTCTCTGGTATCCATATGAAATATAAACTCCTTTTGCTTGATACCTTTTAGTATACGCTGTTGAAAGAAGAATGAAAAGCCTTGATGTATTCAGTGAAAGATCAAAGCTGGCAGATTTCGGATTTATCAGAAGTCTGCTTTTCTGCATTGTATTCCTCCGGGAACAGGTAGGGTTTTATAAATTCCAGGTTCTTTCCAAACAGTCTTGCGATAAAACCAACGAGTAAAGCTGCAATAACGGTACCTTCACGTACTCCGTTTAATCTGCCGGAGAAAACAAATGAAAGAACTCCTGCAATAATGGTCATAGAGGAATCAAAGATGATCTTGGTTGTTCCGAAGTTTGTATTCCAGGTCTGGACAACTGCGCGGACAAAAGATTCTCCCGGAAGCATAACAACATCTGCTACTACTTCGATATAAACACCAAATCCCAGTACAAGACAGCCAAGGAGCAGAGCAATTACTTTCATAAAATAGTCCTGCGGATTTACCCAGAATAACAGATACATAGTAAAGTCAATGAAGTATCCAAATGCAATGGATACAGGAATCTGAAGAATATTCTCTATCTTAAAGTTCTTTCTTAAAATGAGAATCTGCAGTGCGATCAGCAATAAACTGAAGATGATAGTGAAATTTCCCAGTGTGAAAGGAAAATTCAGACTCAATACATAAGGAATAGATGAAATTGGGGATGTACCAAGACTTGCCTTAGTTACAAGACTGACTCCAAGGGAGTTGATAAACAGTCCCACTAAGAATAAAAGGTATCTTTTTAGTTTGTTCATAATAAAAAATTTCTCCTCTCATGTTTATAAAAATCTGCCAATGGCAGAATTCTTACCCATATATAAATCAATTTCAAAAATCTCAAAAAGACAGACCAGTCCTCAAATGTGGGACTAATCTGTCGAAATATCGTTACTGTTCATGCGCCATTATCCCGCAAAGGAAATGTATTACTGTGCGTAGAGTAACGGAATATCAGTTGAATATCAGATATCCAAAGCTACATGGTACCCTTCATATACTGCATTTGTAATAGTAGATACACGGTGGGCATCGCCGATCACTCTTACAAATGGTGCACTGTCACGGAGAGAATCCGCAAGTGCACTTCTGGAACGCTGACCAAGTGCACAGATTACAGAAGTTCCCGGAACCAGAATTTGCTGCTTGTCTTCTGTTTCGCAAAGAACTCCGTCAGGACGGACTTCCAGGCCGCGGCATCCGGTATGTACAGTTACATATTTTTCAATCTCTTTTAAGAGAAGCGGACGATGCCGTACATTGGCATCCGGAGCCAGTTCTGTTCGCATCTCTACCAGATGAACCTGTTTTCCTTCCTGACCAAGATGGATTGCACATTCACATCCTGCAAGACCACCACCAAAGACAACTACCTGATCTGTAACCTTCTCTTTTTCGAGATAGTAATTGTTGACGATGATTACGTTGTCACCATCCAGTCCTTTGATCGGAGGAACAAGTGGCTGAGAGCCTACTGCTATGATCAGTGCATCAGGTGCTTCTTTTTCTACATATTCAGGTGTGACTTCCACAGAAGTACGGATTTCCACGCCTGCATTTCGGGCAAAAAGTGCATAGGTATTGGAAAGCTCATACATTTCTCTCTTGAATGGAAGTGCCTGTTCGCTTTTCAGGATTCCACCAAGTTCTGCCTCTTTTTCACAGAGGATTACCTTATGACCGCGTCTTGCAGCAGTGTATGCAGCATAAAGACCGCCAGGGCCACCGCCTGCTACGAGGACTTTTTTCTTTGCAGGTGCAGGCTGTATTTCGCAGCCTTCGATTTCACGTCCGATCAGAGGGTTGACAGTACATCTTCTGGTTGAAGTTGCAGCACGTTCAGCCATGCAGGTAAAGCAGCGGAGACATTTCACAATCTCATTTTCGCGGTTTTCCATGACTTTTCGCGGTAAGAACGGATCAGCGAGAAGTGCTCTTGCCATATAGACGATATCAGCTTTTCCAGAAGCAATGATTTCTTCCATCTGAGCCGGATCGTTGAGACCGCCGATGGTTGCCACAGGTATGGAAACATGCTTCTTAATTTCTGCTGCCAGATATACGTTACATCCATGCTCTTTGAACATAGATGGATGGGTATCTCCAAAGCCACGCTGATAAGTTCCTGCTGATACATGGATCAGATCCACATAAGGTTCGATCGTCTGTGCAATACGAACACCCTCTTCCAGATCATATCCTCCCTCAAAAAGTTCAGAACCGCTCATACGGAATTCGATTGGAAATCCGGGTCCTACTGCATCACGGACAGCTTTCAGAACTTCTACAGCAAAACGACAACGATTTTCCAGGCTTCCGCCATATTTGTCAGTACGTTTGTTAAAATAAGGAGAAAGGAACTGATTGATCAGCCAGCCGTGACCACCATGGATCATCAGCATCTGGAAGCCGGCACGTTTGGCAAGTGCTGCTGTTTTTCCATAAGATGCGACAATGTCCTGAAGCATTTCTTCTGTAAGGGCTTTTACCGGTACTCCATCCGGGCGGACTGTATCACAGGCACCCCACTGATGCATGGAATGCTGACGGGATTTATCTGTCATATAAGTGCCTGCATACATTCCGGAATGAGAAAGCTCAAGGCTTGGAACTGCACCGTGTCTGGAAATCGCGTCCGCTGTATAGGTTGCAGATGCAAGAGAATTCAGAATTGCAGTATCCAGATGATATGCATGAGAACCGTCCGTTTCCGGGTGGACCATACATTCGCTGACTGTCACGGCAGCAGCACCGCCTTTGCCGCGCAATTCATAAAATGCAGTTGATTTCGGACCGATACAGCCGTCATTGGTGATATCTGTTCCACCCATAGGTGCGGAAAACATTCGATTACGGAAAGTTACACGGCCAATCTGGATCGGACTGGATAAATGTGGGAAATTTCGTTTCATAATATAGGCTCCTCTTTTTCGTATGAATTTTTCGTAGGTATATTCTGATATCAGGGGCTTGTGGCAGCCAGGAGCTTCTATTCCTGCTGCCGCGCTCTGTTACTAAGAATAGCGAAAAAGTGCATTGTCATCTATCAGTAAAATGACAATGCACTTGTAACAATTTGTTGATACCTGCTTTTCAGATATTTTATTTTATGATCCTCCTGAAAAGTTGCCACCGAATTGGAAGTAGTATCCAGATAAAAAATTTATTTGTATCGAAACTGTTGTCCGTGTTATGATTAACAGGTAGATGGCAGACAGCATATGATAAAAAGAAGCTGTCTGCATGGACAGAAAGGCAGGTTAAATCTGATGAAACAGGAAAATTACATAAAGGGTATGATAATGATCATCCTGTCGGCGTTTTTCTTTGCTTGTATGAATGTAAGTGTGCGTCTGGCAGGTGATTTGCCGTCTGTGGAGAAGAGTTTCTTCCGGAATCTGGTGGCGGCTGTGTTTGCGGCGGTGATTCTCTGTAAGAATCATACAGCGCTGAAAGTGGATAAGAAATACTGGGGACCGCTGGTGCTGAGATGCGTGTGTGGTACGCTGGGGATTCTTTGTAACTTTTATGCGATTGATCATTTGCTGGTGGCAGATGCCTCAATCCTGAATAAGTTGTCACCATTCTTTGCAATCGTATTCTCTTTTCTTCTGTTAAAGGAGAAGATCAAACCGGCGCAGGCTGCGTGTGTAGCACTGGCGTTTATCGGATGTTTATTTGTAGTGAAGCCGGGATTTCATAATGCGGCACTTGTTCCGGCGCTCATCGGGGTCTGCGGCGGACTGGGAGCAGGAATTGCCTATACGATGGTGCGGGTGCTGGGAACTCATGGAGTGAAGGGACCGGTTATCGTGTTTTATTTTTCATTTTTCTCCTGCTTATCGGTTGTGCCCTGGATGTTGTTCCATTTCACACCGATGAGTATGAAGCAGCTTGCAACATTGCTGATGGCAGGATTATTCGCAGCGGGTGGACAGTTTACGATTACGGCGGCGTATACTTATGCACCCGCAGGAAAGATTTCCATTTTTGATTATTCGCAGATTATTTTTGCAACGTTGCTGGGATTCTTTTTATTTGGGGAGATTCCGGATAAGTACAGCTTTACCGGATATGCGCTGATCATTCTGGCATCGCTGGGAACCTTTCTTTATAATATGAAGGCTGCGAAAGAAAATAAATAATGTAACTGTTCAGTACTTTCACAGCAGACTGTTGGATAGTTACTCAATTACAGAT
>SKEC01002815.1_pt1 | contig 11090 bp, 8 predicted proteins | sample 4826641 | NCBI WGS metagenome assembly SKEC01 (sample SAMN11008819, study PRJNA524170) | human gut metagenome | biome: Human fecal sample; material: Feces; isolation source: fecal sample from pouch patient p18, p21 | host: Homo sapiens | place: Israel: Tel-Aviv | collected 2015-12-22
TCCTTGGGGGGTGAGTATACGTGCATTAATTAATTGGGTTAACATTCGTGTTATGAGTTAAATTAGGGTTTGTTTTTGGGTACAATAAATTGATTGTCTGGCAAAATTAGATACTTTTTTGCATTTATATACTATAATTCAAGATATATTTTTAGTAAATACGGAAATTTAGGCTTGGATATTTAGTAAAGGAGAAAGGGGTCTGCATCTTTCCAGCAAGGGAATTTATGACGAAAAGTAGTGAGGGCTTCCAGGCTAAGTTCAATGGTTTGTATTTTTTCTTCCGAATCGGGAGTTCCTGTCAGGTTTTCTCCTTTAGGTCCATATAAAGCGGAATACCCTGGATAACAGAGCCCGTTGCCGTCCTGTCCTATACGGTTCACACCGCATACATAACATTGATTTTCAATGGCACGTGCGCATAATAATGTATTCCATGCCTGAATACGTGGAGTCGGCCAACTGGCTACATATATAAGGAGGTCATATTCATTGTTCACATTCCTGCTCCAGACAGGAAAGCGGAGGTCGTAACATACCTGTAGGCAGATGTTCCAACCGTTGTAGGGAATGATCACTTTCCGGCTGCCTGCCGAAAAATGTTCCGCTTCGTGTCCCATGCGGAAGAGGTGGCGTTTGTCATAGTAAAATTCCTGTCCATCGGGAGTGATCAGGAAAGCCCGGTTATAATAAGAACCTTGTTCTTCACAAATGAAACTCCCGGCCAATGCCAAATGAAATTCTACGGCATAATTTTTGAGACTCCGGAGCGTGGTACCGGAAACCGGTTCGGCTAATAGCCGGCTGTTCATGCTGAATCCTGTTGTAAACATCTCCGGTAAAACAACAATCTCCGTTGTTCCGCGAAGAGGTGATAGCTTTTCGCGGAGCAAACGGAGATTTTCCTGTTTATTTTCCCAGATAATATCTGTCTGTACAATCGAGATTTTCATGAATAATCATTCAACGTCTCCAATGGAGAAGTTCTCGGGATGTTTTCCCTTGAAATCTTTGAAATAAAGTTTTATTTCACGCATGTCCTTTTCAATGTCTCCGCTGGGCATGATTGCTTTGGTGGAGGTAACTGTTTTCGTATTGTAATCGATTCCGATCAGCACGATAGGGACTTGCGCTTTCAATGCGATGTAGTAGAATCCTTTTTTCCAGTTGGGGTTGCGTTTACGGGTTCCTTCGGGAGTGATTGCAAGATGAAACTTAGGTCTTTTGGCAAAAACCTCTGCCATTTGTTCTACCAGTGAGCTTTTGCGTCCTCGATTTACGGGGATGCCGCCTACGGCCTTGAACAAGATTCCTAAAGGAAAGAAAAACCACTCTTTTTTCATCATGAAACTGGTTTTACGGCCTATCGCTCCATAAAACAGTTTACCGATAAAGAGGTCCATATTCGTTGTATGAGGTGCCGCACAGATTACACATTTATCATAGTTCGGTACCGTTACATTGGTTTTCCACCCCAACAGGTGATAGTAGATAAAGCTATATATTGCTTTCTTCATTCTTAATTCAGTTTCGCGATAGCGTCGATGATTTCATTTACCTTTGCATTGAAGTCCGAACGGAATTTTTTGTAGAATCCTTTCACGTTACCCGGTTCTGTATGACTGATTCGACTGATGAATTCATCTTGCATTTTCATAATTTCCACCATCAACTCGTCAGCTTTCTTTTTGTCGGTACCCGGTATAAACTTACTGTTGATCAGACACTCCGAAAATAATTCACCTGCGATATAATTTACGTTTTTTTTAAGTTCTCTTCTCTTTGCCATTATTCCAAATGTTTTATGTGAGTATATAGAAAATATTTTCGGTAAAGATAATGACTTTCTTTGGTTCTGAGTAATAAATTTGAAATAATTAAATAAATCCGTGCTCTGTCTGTCCGGTTGTCCGGTCGTCTGAGAAGGGACCGAAATAGGGTGTAGCCATCCGCACGGCAGGGCTACACCCTATTGCCCGGATGGCTACACCCTTTGCTTCATAAGGCTACACCCTATCGGGATACGGGTTAAGTTTCTTAAAAAGAGAATCCTAAATTTACGTAGAATCCCACGTCTTTGGATTGATTGGAATATCCTAATGAAGCTTCCAACGGACCGAACATACTGTCCAGGCCGTATCCGATACTGCAACCGTAAATCCGGTTACCTTTCAGGATTTTGAAAAAATTGTCATCACTCAAGGCGAAATTTCCGGCCAACGTGATATAATGTTTGCTACCCATGCGTTGGCGTAGTTTCAAGGAAGCCACGGCAACGGAATTGTGAGTTAGTTCTATATTGTAAATTCCTGCAAACGGGAGTTGTTGAGGAAGGTAACGGCCGAATACATCGCCTCCTAACGCATTTTCATAAGCATAAGGGATCTCTTGGCCGATCAATACCCTGCCGTAAAGTGCCGGGATCAATGTCAGGCGGTTACTTATGGAGAATACACTTTCCCAGGAAGCACTGAGTGCAGAGAAGGGGGCATGTCCGTTATATCGGGCAAAGTTGTCTGTGTACAGCGAATAAGCTCCGGAGAAGTTGCTTCCCTTAGATGGAAAATACCCTTTGTCGAAAGTGTTGTAACGCAATTGTGCAAAATAGCTGATGAAATATTCGGAATTGACATTCATCGTAAATTCCGGTTTCTTGAAGAGGAAATCTTTGTATTTGAAATACTCGATTCGTGCTCCGAACCCAAACCGAAAGTTTTTATACCATACATCCGAAAATCCAAACTCACCGGAATGATATTTGTAAGTAGTGTTATAGGCACGGTCACCATGATCGTAAATGTTGATGTCATTGTATTGGAACATGTACGAAAAGTTGACGTTTCGTTGTTGCATCGGCTCCAATGTATAGTCTACCCGTGCCATGTATCGTTTGCCCAATCGCCCGGTGACGGAGACTTTGGAGGGAATATGAGTCTTTAACTGTGCCGTAGCGTTTATTAATAATGAGGCTATCTCTTCCGAGTCGAACCGGATGCCTACATTAATCGTTTTCTCGTACTTTTTCTCTAGCAGGAAGTTTAGTTTGTAACCTTCGGGAGTATCGGTCAGTGTATAACTGGCATTTGAGTAAGACTGGTTTCCACGTAGGATGAACAGTGCCTGCTCAATCTGACGCATGCTGATTCTGCTGTTTTCTTGCAGTTTACATTTCTTCATTAACCATTTCTTATCGTTTTCTTCTACATCGGAGAAGGTGATTTCTTTCACATGCAGGGTCCGGTCCTTTGAGAACATGGTATAAGGGCCGTGCGATTGGGGTACGAACGTGTCTGCAATGCCGATTTTCTTTTTGAGAGCGAGCAGAGAAGCCCATTGCTTGCGGGCTGCTACTTCTCCCCGGTGCATCAGGGAGTCGATGGCTGCGGGAGTAAAACTGGCCGAGGAATATCCTTCTACATTTACCTTTATATAAGTATCGGTCAGGCCGACATTGCTTTGATGGTTGTTTTTAGTTGTCAGGTCGATGATTTGAGAGAGTATGTCCGGAGCGCTGTTTAGTTTGTCGATTCCTTTCAGATTGTTTTGTACATCTACCCCGATGATGATATCCGCACCCATCGATCTGGCCACATCTACAGGGTAGTTGTTGATCATGCCGCCGTCAATCAGGATCATACTATCCTTCCGTACCGGGGTGAATACTCCCGGAATAGCCATACTGGCCCGCATAGCTGTGGCAAGTATTCCATTGTGGAACACAATCTGTTCGCCATTTACGATATTTTGTGAAACGCAGGCAAAGGGGATGGGAAGTTTGTTGAAATCTACGGAATCGTGATATCCCACTGTCAGTTCCGTAAAAAGATTGGCCAGATTTTGTCCTTTTATGATGCCACCTGAAACTGCATCTTTAGGACTTTTGGTAAACGGAAACGAAAAAACATATTTTTCTGACTTTTCACGTTCATTGAGTGACATGGCGCTACGTTTCACCCGGTCGCTCAGTAAGAACATCCAGTCCTGTTTGCGCACCATGCTGTCCAATTGCTGAGGAGTATATCCGATAGAGTATAATCCGCCGATAATGGATCCCATACTGGTACCTACTATATAATCGATTGGAATGCCGGCTTCTTCTATGACTTTCAGTGCCTGGATATGTGCTACCCCTTTTGCACCTCCTCCACTGAGTACCACTCCGACTTTTTTACGTTCTTGTGCCAGAGCGGGGAGTGCCAGAAAAAGTACCGGTAACAGAACTAATATCAATGACAAATGTTTTTTCATTATAGTGTTATTATGAATGTTACTACAAATTTATACTATTATTTGATAAATAAGTAGCGAATGCCATTAAAAGTGAAAGTTATGGAACTTATGCAGAAAAGAATTATCTTTGCGGCCCTTTTGTGGAATTATTCTACACTAATGGGCATAATTCCACACTTTTAACGAATGGCAACTAAGTTCGGTAAATCATTAAAATTGCCTTTGTAAGACGTATGGAGGCACTTTTAGTTGAAAAGATCGGTTTCGGTGTAATTTGGTATCTGATTTGTAAAGTAGCTAATAAAGGATAAGTTAATTTTAATAATACAAACAAGCATGAGACTGTTTTTTACGAGAAAAGAGCTAAAACTGAGGAGAAAAAGAACAATTGCAGGCATTGTCTGTTTGGCTTTGGTGGCAGGCATTTACTGGATTCTGACACGACCACATAAAGTAGAGCCGGAAGTGCCGACTGTGATTGTAGAGCCCGCAGAAAGGGATAATGTAGAGATTTTCGGTGAGTATGTGGGGCGCATACGTGCACAACAATTTGTGGAAGTGCGGGCCCGTGTGGAGGGGTATCTGGAAAGTATGCTCTTTGCCGAGGGGACGTATGTGAATAAAAATCAGGTGCTTTTTGTGATCAATCAGGATCAATATCGCGCAAAGGCAGATAAAGCACGGGCACAACTGAAAAAAGATGAAGCACAGGCATTGAAAGCAAAGCGGGATTTGGAACGTATCAAGCCTTTGTATGCCCAGAATGCGGCCAGCCAGTTAGATCTGGACAATGCGGAGGCGGCCTATGAAAGTGCGGTGGCAACCGTTGCCATGAGTGAGGCGGACCTGGCGCAGGCAGAGTTGGAGTTGGGTTATACATTGGTCCGTTCGCCGTTGTCCGGACACATCAGCGAACGTAATGTGGATTTGGGGACACTGGTGGGACCGGGTGGAAAATCGCTTTTGGCTACAGTTGTGAAGAGTGATACGGTGCTGGTGGACTTCAGCATGACTGCTCTGGATTACCTGAAGAGCAAAGAACGTAATATTAATATCGGTCAGCAGGACTCTTCCCGTTCCTGGCAGCCGAACATCACCATTACCTTAGCGGATAATACGGTATACCCTTATAAAGGATATGTGGATTTTGCCGAACCTCAGGTAGATCCGCAGACCGGTACTTTTTCGGTAAGAGCGGAGATGCCGAACCCGAAACAGGTATTGCTTCCGGGACAGTTTACGAAGGTAAAGCTGCTCTTGGATGTACGTGAAGGAGCCATCGTTGTACCGCATAAAGCAGTGACTATCGAGAAAGGCGGAGCATATATTTATGTGATGCGCAGAGATTCTACGGCAGAGAAACGGTTCATTGAGTTGGGACCTGAATTTGGTAATAAACTCGTTGTGGAGAGAGGTCTGGGTGCAGGTGAAGAAGTGGTGGTGGAAGGGTATCACAAGCTGACACCGGGAATGAAAGTGAGAGCTACCTTGCCCCAGCCGTCAGCTGAGAATAAAGAGACTGAGTGACTCCCTTTTTCTGAGATAGATAAAAACGTATAATTTAAAAGAAACTCTTCCTCCCTCTCGTTGGGAGAGGGGCGGGGTGAGACCTTACTGAATATGAAAGTTAGTTTTTTTATAGATAGACCTGTTTTCTCGATCGTTATCTCGATACTGATAGTCATCATCGGCATCATCGGACTGACCATGTTGCCTGTCGACCAGTATCCGCAGATCACTCCTCCGGTAGTGAAGATCAGTGCCTCTTATCCGGGAGCCAGTGCGCTTACGGTTTCGCAGGCTGTAGCAACTCCCATCGAACAGGAGATTAACGGAACACCGGGTATGCTTTATATGGAGTCGAACAGTTCCAATTCCGGAGGCTTCTCGGCAACGGTTACTTTTGATGTTTCTGCCGATCCGGATTTGGCGGCCGTAGAAATCCAGAACCGTGTGAAACTGGCGGAAAGCCGTTTGCCGGCTGAAGTTATTCAGAACGGAATTTCAGTTGAAAAGCAGGCGCCCAGCCAGTTGATGACCCTTACATTGATGTCGTCCGATCCGAAATTTGACGAAATCTATTTGAGTAATTTTGCGACGATTAATGTACTCGATGTAATCCGCCGTATTCCGGGAGTAGGACGTGTGTCGAATATCGGTAGCCGTTATTATGCCATGCAAATCTGGGCAGAACCGGATAAATTGGCTAACTTCGGGCTGACTGTACAGGATTTGCAGAATGCTTTGAAGGATCAGAACCGTGAATCGGCTGCCGGTGTACTTGGGCAGCAACCGGTGAAGGGGCTCGATGTGACAATCCCTATCACTACGCAGGGACGTCTTTCTACTGTAGAACAATTCGAAAATATTGTGATTCGTGCCAATACAAATGGCTCTATCATTCGTCTGCGCGATGTGGCACGAGTTTCACTGGAAGCCTCATCATATAGTACGGAGAGTGGCATCAATGGTAAGAATGCTGCCGTTTTGGGAATTTATATGCTTCCGGGCGCTAACGCAATGGAAGTAGCGAAAAGTGTAAAAGAGGCGATGGATGAAATCAGTAAAAAGTTCCCTGAAGGGCTGAGCTATGAGGTTCCGTTCGATATGACGACTTATATTTCCGAGTCTATTCATGAAGTTTATAAGACCTTGTTTGAAGCATTGATCCTGGTAGTACTCGTCGTTTATCTTTCTTTGCAGAGTTGGCGGGCTACGTTGATTCCGATTGTTGCCGTTCCTATTTCACTGATCGGTACATTTGGTTTCATGCTGATTTTCGGTTTCTCGCTGAACATATTGACATTGCTCGGGTTGATTCTTGCCATCGGTATTGTGGTGGATGATGCTATTGTAGTGGTGGAAAATGTAGAGCGTATTATGGAGGAAGAGAAGTTGCCGCCATATGAAGCTACCAAGAAAGCCATGAATGGATTGGCAGGTGCGTTGATTGCTACCTCGCTGGTACTTTGTGCCGTATTTGTGCCGGTGAGCTTCCTCAGCGGAATTACGGGCCAACTTTACCGCCAGTTTACTATTACCATCGCTGTATCCGTACTGATTTCGACTGTTGTGGCGCTGACTCTGAGTCCGGTCATGTGTTCGCTGATTCTGAAACCGGACAATGGCAAAAAGAAGAACATTGTTTTCCGTAAAATCAACCATTGGTTGAACGTGGGCAATCATAAATATGTAATCGCTATCCGTAGGGTAATCGGTAATCCGCGTCGTGTATTGGCCGGTTTCGGAGTGGTGCTTATTGGTATTTTGTTGATTCACCGGCTGATTCCGACAAGTTTCCTTCCGGTGGAAGACCAAGGGTACTTCAAGATAGAGTTGGAATTGCCAGAAGGTGCTACGCTGGAACGTACCCGGGAGGTGACGGATCGTGCCATCACTTATCTGGAAAAGAATCCGTATATAGCCTATGTACAGAATGTTACCGGAAGCAGTCCCCGTGTAGGTAGCAATCAGGCTCGTAGTGAATTGACTGTTATCTTGAAGCCGTGGGAAGACCGCAAGGACACATCGATTGATGAGATTATGTCAAACGTCCGTCACGACCTGAGTGAGTATCCGGAGTGTAAAGTCTATCTTTCTACTCCTCCTGTTATTCCCGGTTTGGGAACCTCGGGTGGTTTTGAGATGCAACTGGAGGCTCGTGGCGAGGCTACTTTCGAAAATTTGGTACAGGCGGCGGATACGCTGATGTATTATGCCTCTCAGCGCAAAGAGTTGACGGGACTTTCTTCTTCACTTCAGTCGGATATTCCACAGCTTTATTTCGATGTGGACCGTGATAAAGTGAAGATGCTAGGTGTGCCTTTGGCGGATGTTTTTTCAACAATGAAAGCTTATACCGGTTCGGTTTATGTAAATGACTTCAATATGTTCAACCGTATCTATAAGGTATACATTCAGGCTGAGGCACCCTATCGGGAACATAAGGACAATATTAACTTGTTCTTCGTGAAGGCTTCCAACGGGGCTATGATTCCGCTGACTTCTTTGGGAAACGCATCATATACTACGGGGCCCGGCAGCATTAAACGTTTCAATATGTTTACTACTGCTGTATTCCGCGGTGAGGCGGCACAGGGGTATAGTTCCGGGCAGGCTATGGAGATTATGGAGCAGATTGCCCGGTATCATTTGCCCGATAATATCGGACTGGAGTGGAGTGGGCTTTCCTATCAGGAGAAAAAGGCGGGAGGACAGACCGGATTGGTATTGGCGCTGGTGTTCCTATTTGTATTCCTTTTCCTGGCAGCACAGTACGAAAGTTGGACGGTACCGATTGCTGTGTTACTCTCTTTGCCGGTGGCTGCCTTGGGGGCTTATCTGGGAGTATGGGTTTGCGGATTGGAAAACGATGTATATTTCCAGATCGGACTGGTGATGCTTGTCGGGTTGGCAGCAAAAAATGCCATCCTGATTGTAGAGTTTGCCAAAGTGCAGGTAGACCGTGGAGGTGATTTAATACAGTCTGCCATTCATGCCGCCCAATTGCGTTTTCGCCCCATCTTGATGACTTCCCTCGCCTTTGTGCTGGGTATGCTTCCGATGGTGCTGGCAACCGGTCCCGGTTCGGCAAGCCGTGCCGCTATTGGTACAGGAGTCTTTTTCGGAATGATCTTTGCCATTGTAGTGGGCATTATTCTGGTTCCATTCTTCTTTGTGCTGGTTTATAAGACAAAGGCAAAACTGAAAAATGTACCGAATGTGAACGTGAAATTACCGTTCAAGTCTAAAAAGAAAACTGATTGAATTATGAAAAGAAGCTATTTATATATTACTCTTTTATTAGTTGTATTAACTTTAGGTTCCTGTAAAATAGGAAAAAGTTATGTCCGTCCGGAACTGAATCTGCCCGATAGTCTGGCGCAACATCAGGACAGCTTGAGTTTCGGAGATAAGGAATGGTGGCAGATTTACACTGACAGTACCCTTCGGAGTCTGATAGACAGGGCCTTGGAACACAATAAAGACATGCTGATAGCTGCTGCCCGTGTCAAGGAGATGGCTGCGCAAAAACGTATTTCAACAGCAAATCTGTTGCCTGACATTAGAGGTACCGTGACTGCGGAGAGAGAAAATGAAAACCACGGTGGTGATGCTTTCAAGCGTAGCGATACTTTTGAAGCGCAGCTTCTTTTCTCTTGGGAACTCGATCTGTGGGGAAATCTTCGTTGGGCGCGTTCCGCCAGCATTGCCGAGTACCTTCAGTCTGTGGAGGCACAACGTGCCCTTCGCATGACTATCATAGCCGAAGTAGCGCAGGCATACTATGAACTTGTAGCTCTCGATACGGAATTGGATATTGTTCGCCAAACATTGAAAGCACGTGAGGAAGGCATGCGTCTTGCCCGCATCCGTTTCGAAGGAGGTTTGACATCTGAAACTTCTTATCGTCAGTCTCAGGTTGAGTTGGCACGTACTGCAACACTGGTGCCCGATCTGGAACGTAAAATATCTCTGAAAGAAAACGATATAGCTTTTCTAGCTGGTGAATATCCCAACAAAATTACCCGTAGCCGTTTGTTGCAGGAGTTTAACTTTCCACAAGAGTTACCTGTCGGGTTGCCTTCCGGATTATTGGAACGTCGCCCCGATATTCGTCAGGCTGAACAGAAATTGATTGCTGCCAATGCCCGGGTAGGAGTGGCTTATACGAATATGTTTCCACGTATTTCACTTACCGGTAGGGTAGGGTCGGAAAGTACCGCTCTCTCCGAACTGTTGAAATCGCCTTATAGCATTATGGAAGGTGCTTTACTTACGCCTATTTTTGGTTGGGGAAAAAATCGTGCCGCTCTCAAAGCAAAGAAAGCCGCTTATGAAGCTGAAGTGCACAGCTATGAAAAGGCTGTCCTGACTGCTTTCAAAGAGACGCGCAATTCGATTGTCAACTTCAATAAGATTAAGGAGGTATACGACCTTCGTGCGAAATTGGAACGTTCGGCTAAGAGTTATGTAGACTTGGCACAATTACAATATATCAATGGGGTGACGAACTACCTTGATGTGCTCGATGCCCAGCGTGGATATTTCGATGCCCAAATCGGACTCAGCAATGCGATAAGGGACGAATTGATCGCTGTAGTACAAGTGTATAAGGCTCTGGGGGGCGGATGGCAGGTGCAATGACAGAATCTTGGTTGGATGTTAAGCTGCCATAAACAACATGAATAAATTGAGGTTCTTTTTGAGGAATTTCAGGGCCAGATTGATATGGCGCTCTATTGCTTTTTCAGTAATAGAGAAGTGTTCTGCTATTTCTCTGTTGCTCATGTGCAGTTCCCTGCTCATGCGGAATACTTCTCGTTGGCGGGGGGGGAGTTGCATAACAAGTTCATCGATATATTTCTTTAAATCGGCGGCATCCAACTCTCCCTCCATGTCATAAGATTCTTCGACTGCTTGTATAGCTGTTATTTTGAGGGCTGTCTCTTTGTAATACCTACGTGAATGATTGAAGATCACGTTTCGGGTTATGATAAAGAGGTAGCCTTCAAAACTTTTGTTTTCATCCAAGAAATGATGAGATTCCCATACTTTCACAAATACTTCCTGCACAATTTCCTCAATATCCATAGAGGCGGTGAAATAGAGTCTTGTGAAATTATAAACTTGTTTCCAGTAATGATTGTATAAAAAAGCAAATGCTTCCTGATCGCCATGCTTTAATTTCCTGACTGTTTCTTTTTCTTGCATCTGTTTTAGTAATTAGAGGTGCAAAAGTAATCTTTTTGTTCTAAATTGCTGCGATTTCTACAAGAATATTAAAAAATAACATTTTTTGTTTAATTGATATTATGTTATGATAGCTGTATTGTCTTATTATATGGACTTAATAGAAT
>SKEC01002817.1_pt1 | contig 11087 bp, 6 predicted proteins | sample 4826641 | NCBI WGS metagenome assembly SKEC01 (sample SAMN11008819, study PRJNA524170) | human gut metagenome | biome: Human fecal sample; material: Feces; isolation source: fecal sample from pouch patient p18, p21 | host: Homo sapiens | place: Israel: Tel-Aviv | collected 2015-12-22
AGATAATACTTTGTGTATTATCGAGCATTTTGGCAACGCAGATGCCGTGCCGCAGCCGCCGGAGCGGTGCTTAAGCCGTAAGGCGGGAATTGTGCGGTATTGCCTAAAATAAAAATGACCATCCAGCGTACATGTTGGATGGTCATTTTTTATACAATATCGCACTCGATCGGCGTTTCAAACAATCGCATTACTTCCGCGCGGTCGTCTGTCTGGCCCAGCGCCCACATCAGTTTCACGGCGACGGCCTCGGGGGTCATGTCGCGGGCCTCCAATACGCCGGGCAGCTCGCCCACGGCACGCCCCACCTCGTAAACGGCAAGGTCGCAGCCCTCGTGGGGAACCTGCGTTGTAAACACCGCCAGCCGCCCGCTCTCGCACCAGCGGCGCAGCTCGGCAAACATGGTGCCATGTTCTCCGCCCGGCAGGCCGCCGACGCCGAAACTCTCCAACACCAGCGCCCGGTAATGCGGGGTCAGCATCGGAATGATATCAGCCCGCATCCCCGGCACAAGGCGCAGCACAAAAACGGCGGGGTCGAGCTTTTCATAGAACCGCACCGGCGGCAGCGCAGCCGGGCGGCGCAGGAAAAGGACAAGCCGCGTGTCGCGAAAAACCGCCGTCTCCGGGTAGTCGATGCTGGAAAACGCGTTGAAGCTGCGGGTGCGGGTCTTGCGGGCGCGGGTGCCCAGAATGACCTTGTTGTCAAATACCAGCTGCACGCCCCATGCACTGTCACTGACCGCGTAGACAAAGGCGCGGTACAGGTTGTTGCGGGCGTCCGTGTCGCGGTTGTAGATGGACTTTTGGCTGCCCGTCAGTACAACCGGCTTGGCACTGTTCTGCACCATGTAGCTCAGCGCGGCGGCGGTGTAGGCCATTGTGTCCGTGCCGTGGGCAATGACAAAACCGTCGTAGGCATCATAATTTTCTTTGATGCAGTGTACAATACTCTGCCACTGCGCGGGGCCTACGTTCGTTGAGTCCAGGTTGAACACCTGCACGGCATCCACAGCACACAGGTCGGCCAGCTCCGGCACACAGGCCAGCAGTTCTTCCGACGTGATGGCCGGGGCCAGCCCGCCCGCCGCCGTGGGGCGGCTTGCAATCGTCCCGCCGGTGGCGAGGAGTAGGATTCTTTTCATGGGGGTACCTCATTCTTTCCACATCAAATGCCGCTCGGCTACGACCTGGGCGTCCAATGTCCGCGACCCAGCGGTGAAGCGCACGGTCACGCGGTGGCCGCTCACGCTCTCTACCGTGCCGGGGCCAAATACCGCGTGCCGCACGTGGGCACCAACGGTCGTGATGCTCTCCACATCCACCGGCGGCAGGGGTGCCCGCGCGGCGGGCGGGACAGGGCGGCGGCCTGCGGGTTCCACATCGGGGCGCTTGCGGTGCCCGGGAAGGGCCGCCAACACTTCCTCCACAAAGGCCGAGCGCTCGGCCACGCAGTCAAACAGCACCAGCTGCTGCCGGGCACGGGTCATGGCGACGTAGAACAGCCGCCGGTCCTCCTCGTACTGCTGGGTCTCGCCAGGGGTGCGGCAGGCAAGTTCCGGCTTGGCCGGAAGGATGCCGTCCAGCACATCCAATAAAATCACCCGGTCGTATTCCAGCCCCTTGGCGGAGTGTATCGTGGATAAAATAAACCTGCATCCGGGCGGCGTAATATGATCCTGCACGATGCCGCGCAGAATTTCCAGCCGCTTTAACAGGTGGGCAGGGCTGTCCTCCTGGGCACCCAGCATTTCCAGCACGGCCAATTTCGTGCGGTCCATGCCCTTTTTGTCCAGGTATTTGCCGTAGCCCAGCTCATCGGCCACAAACCGCACGGCGTCGTCCGCCGCCATCCTGGGCAGGCGGGCCAGGCCGTGGGCCACATCGGCCATGGCGGCGCGGATGCGCGGGCGGATGCTGTCCTCGTTCAGCAGGGCTGTCCAGCAGCCTTGGCCGTACTGCCGCGCCTGGTTGCAGGCGTACAGCGCCTGCACCTTTGTGACCGGCACACCAAATTTGTAGTAGCAGCGCAGAAAAACATCTGCGTCGGCGGGGCGGGCAGCCAGCGCAAAGATATCCGCCACATCCCGCACGATTTTGTTGGAGAAAAACGTTGGGTCGATGTTTTTGCAGCCATAGGGCACGCCCCGGCGCTCGCACAGGTCGATGATGGGCAGGGCGCTCTCGTGGTTGCGGAACAGCACGGCGGTTTCCGTTTCGCAGTTCTGCGCCGTCTCAAACAAAAACGGCAGCTGATCGGCACAGCGGTGTACCGTGACGATCTGCAGCGGTTCGCCTGCGCCCTGCGTGGGCTGTATCGTTTTGGGGCGGCGATAACGATTGCGGGCCACAAAGCGGTTGGCCGCGTCCAGAATCGGTTCCCGTGAGCGGTAGTTTTCCTCCATCAGCAAGATTTGTGCGCCGGGGTAGGTCTTTTCAAAGTCCATCAGCGCCTGGGGGTAGGCGGCGCGGAAGCCGTAAATACTCTGGTCCTCGTCGCCCACCATAAAGATATTGCCGCTTTCTTGCGCCAGCACGCGGATAATCTCATGCTGCACCTTGGAGGTGTCCTGGGATTCATCCACGCAGAAATATTGATACCGCTCCCGGAACGCCTTCGCCACAGCGGGCGCACAGCGCAGGATTTGCAGCGCAAAGCATAGCTGGTCGTCGTAGTCCATCCTGTGCCCGGCTTTCAGCGCCCGCTGGTAGCCGCGGTATAACTCGGGTAAGTTGTCGATGTCGGTTTCCAGCGCGTCCAGCTCGTCGTCGGTCAGGCACATATTTTTAATGTAGGTGATGGCTGTGCGCAGATCCTTCAGCGTGCTCTCGGTGGGGTATTCGTGGTTCGTCTCCTGCCAAAGGCGTGTAAGCAGCGGTGCGGTGTCGTTCTCGTTTTGGATCAGGTCGGGCGGCGTTCGGTTGTACATACGGCTGTACAGCGCGATAATGCGCGCTGCCACGCCGTTTATCGTGCGAAACTCCAGCTGCCCGGCCAGCGCATCCCCAAACCGCGCGGCGAAACGGGCACGCATTTCTCGCGTGGCGGCCACGGTGTAGGTCATTGTCAAAATCGACTGCGGTGGGATGCCGCAGACCAGCGTCATGTATCCCAGCCGGGTGATCAACACCGTGGTCTTGCCGCTGCCCGGCACGGCCAGCAGCAGCACCGGGCCGTGTACGGCCTCCACCGCCGCCCGCTGCTGCGGGTTCAGCGCCGCCATATGGGCGGATGCAAATTCAGGTTTGTCCATGGCGGCTCCTTTCGGCAAATAGTAAATATTTTTCGCATGGCGGCGTGTATTGTAGGGGGGCGGCGTCCTCGACGCCCTGCGGAGGTGTCCGGCCCCTGCACGGATGTTGAAATTATATCATATTTCCCCAGTAAAAGCAAAACTCCCCCGCCAAACGGCAGGGGAGAAGGATGTTCAAATCACGCGCGGTTCAGCGCAATATCGTTGATGACCTCACCGGCGTTGTATCCTCTCTCAACCGTAAAGCTGCGGGTTCGGCAAAGTTGAGGGCCGGATCTGCCCGGCCCCTACAACGGCATAGCGCATATACCTACTGTGCTTGTATGATTATAAACGCCGCATCCCGTGCTGTCAAGCCTGTAAAACTGTCAAAACCTGCCGCGTTTCGACCGCTGTATTTTGGCACCCCTATGTATTGGATAAACCGGCGGGCTGTGGTACAATATGTAAGCAACAGACAACTTGCGTGTAAAAGGAAAACATCATGAAGCAAAATAAATTAAAACTGCGCTGCACCGAAGATTACGCAGTGCTCTATTGGGATAAACCCGCCGCTGCGCCCAAAGGGGCGGAGTATACCGTCTCACTGAACGGCGAGGTCATCGGCCGCACGGATAAAACACATTTCACCATCGAGGGCCTGCCTTACGGCAGCACTTACCGGCTGGAAGTTGCCAGCGGCAGCTATTGCGTCGGGGTCGAGACGCTGCAATTCGGCAAAGAAAAGCGCCGCGTCAACGTAACGGCTGCGCCCTATTTCTGCAAGGGCGACGGCAAAACGCTGAACACCGACAACTTGCAGCGGGCCATCAACGACTGCCGCGCCGATGACATCCTGTATTTTCCGGCGGGTGACTACCTGACCGGGGCGCTGCAGCTGCACAGCGATTTGGAGATTTACCTTTCCAAGGGGGCTGTTTTGCAGGGCACGGCCAACATCAACGACTATTCGCCCCGCATCCCCAGCCGCTTTGAAGGGACGGAGATGCGCTGCTATTCCAGCCTGCTCAACGCCGGGCGGCTTGACCACACGAAAGGCTCGGGCTGCCATAACATCATCGTGCGCGGCAAGGGCACCATCTGCGGCGGCGGGCAGGTGCTGGCAAAGAAAATTATCGAGGACGAGCGCGCCCGCATCAAGAGCTTTTTGGACGATAACGAGGAACTTGTCAAAAGCTGCGAGAACGACGACACGATCCCCGGCCGTGTGCGCCCGCGCTTAGTAAACCTGAGCAACTGCGAGAATGTCTGGTTCAGCGGTATTACGTTCAAAAACAGTCCGGCGTGGACTTTCCACATGGTCTACTGCGATAATATCCAGACCGACCACTGTGTTTTTGAATCCGAGGGCGTCTGGAACGGCGACGGTTGGGACCCGGATTCCTCGACAAACTGCACACTGTTCGCCAGCGAGTTCCATACCGGCGACGACGCAGTTGCCATCAAGAGCGGCAAAAACCCCGAGGGAAACGAAATCGGCCGTCCCTGCGCCCACATCAAGGTGTTTGACTGCCGCATCGGGTACGGCCACGGCATCTGCATCGGCAGCGAGATGAGCGGCGGTGTGGAGGACGTGCAGATTTGGGACTGCGACTTTGCCAACTCGCTGTACGGCATTGAGATCAAGGCCACACCCAAGCGCGGCGGCTATGTGCGCGGCGTGACCGTGCGCGATTGCACCGCCCCGCGGGTAATTTTGCACAGCGTATCCTACAATGACGACGGCGAACCCGCCCCCGAGCCGCCGAAGTTCAGCCATTGCTGGTTTGAGGGGCTGACCCTGACCGGCCGCACGCTGGATCACGACCACATCTGGCAGGACGCCGCGCCCATCGAGATTGTCGGGTTCGACTGCCATGGCGGGGAGATCGAGGATATTACGTTTAAGGATATCACAATCACGAAGGAGAGCGCAGAACTGAAGCTGGGGCTGTGCAGCGGGGTGACGATGAATAACGTTTCCTGTAAGAAAGCATAAAAGCCTCCCTTGTTAAAGGGAGGTGGACGCCGAAGGCGGACGGAGGGATTCCTGCGGCCTTACGGCAGGCACGCACGCTTCGACAACATTGCAGAAATCCCTCCGCCTCGCAAAGCTCGGCACCTCCCTTTGACAAGGGAGGCTTATTCCCAGTTTGTAAACAAATCTTAAACCTTCCCTACACCCCCTTGCATATCGATGCAAGGGGGTGTAGTATTATCAGGGCACAATTATTAACACATGATAATTATTAACAGGAGGTGTGTAATGTCTACCCTAGAAACACCCAATCTGCGCGGTGTGTTCCGGTTCGTCGCGCGGCTGCATACCCTGTCCAAGCGCGGTATGCGTGCAGCCCTGGCCGATGAACCTAAATGCCGGTACGGAATGCTCCAACATCTGTATAACCTCATCGAGCAGCACGGCCATGACGGCGCAATTTATGTTTCGGACATTGCGCGGTATATGCACCAGCCGATGCCCGCCGTCTCCCGCGGGCTGCGTGCCATGGAGCAGGACGGCCACATTACCCGCGAGACAGACCCTGGCGACCGCCGTAAAACGCTGGTGCGCATCACCCCGGAAGGGGAGCGCGCCCGCAGCGCAAACGAGCAGGCCATGAACGCCTATTTTGCCCGCATCATGGCACGGCTGACCCCCGAGGAACTGGCCCAGGCCAACGCTGTGAAAGATGCACTGCTGGCTGCCATCGAGGCTGAAAACGAATCGATGCAGCAAACCCGGAAAGGAGAACCCCCGCATGACCAAGATATTTAAACAGCTGGGGCGGCACTGGGCGGCGTGTCTTGCCGTCGTGGCGCTGCTCGTCGTGCAGGCCTTTTGTGATTTGAGCCTGCCCGACTACACCAGCAAAATCGTGGACACCGGCATCCAGCAGGGCGGCATCGAAAGCCCTGTGCCCGATACCGTCCGCAACACGACCCTGCAGGCACTGGAGTTGCTTATGTCCGAGCAGGACGCCGTGCTGGCCGAACAGTGGTACAGTGCCCCCGATGCCGACGGTGTGCGTACCCTCTCTCACGATGCCACCGCTGCCATGTCGGAACTGGAAAACGCGTTTGCCACCCCCGATGTCGTGCTGTATATGGCTGCCGCGCAGAATGCTGCCACCGCCGCCGGCACGACCGACACCGTGACGCCCACCAGCTATGACCTGGACGCCGTCGCGACCCAGTTTGCCGCCATGGCCCAGGCCCCCGGTGCGCGGGAAATGCTGCAAGCCCAGCTGGCCGACGCCGCGCCGCAGGATGATTCTGTGGCAGACAGCTTATCCAGCCAGGCTATGCTGCTGGTAGCACTGGAATACGACGCCCAGGGCATTGCCCACGATGTACAGATGTCCTATCTGCTGCGCACCGGCGGCCAGATGCTGGCCCTGACGCTGCTGATGGTGGCCGTGGCGATTGCCGTCGGTTTCATCGCGTCCCGCGTTTCCGCCGCCATTGGCCGCGACCTGCGCCGGGATGTGTTCAAGACTGTCGTCGGTTACTCCAACGCCGAAATCGAGAAATTCTCCACCGCATCGCTGATTACCCGCACCACCAACGATATCCAGCAGGTGCAGTTTACCTGTGTGATTCTGCTGCGTATGGTAGCCTACGCGCCCATTTTGGGCATCGGCGGCATCCTGCACGTTGCCAGCGGCAACACCGGCCTTGAATGGATCATCTTTGTGGCGGTGGCCGCGCTGCTCGTGCTTATCACGGTGTTGATGAACGTAGCCATGCCGAAATTCAAGCAGATGCAGACCCTTGTGGACCGGCTGAACCTTGTCAGCCGCGAGATTCTGACCGGCATCATGCCCATCCGCGCTTTCAGCCGCGAGAAATTTGAGGAGGAACGCTTCGACAAGGCCAACACGGACCTGATGAAAACGCAGCTCTTCACCAACCGCACAATGGTCGCCATGATGCCGTTTATGACCCTTATCATGAACGGGACCAGCCTGCTCATTGTCTGGTTTGGCGGCAAGGCCATGGACCTGGGCAATATGCAGGTGGGCGAGATGATTGCTTTCATCACCTACACCATGCAGATCGTTATGTCGTTCCTGATGCTCTCGATGGTCGCCGTCATGCTGCCCCGCGCGGGTGTGGCCGCAGACCGTATCGACGAGGTCATCAAGACCCCCGCTGCCATCCACGACCCTGCCGGGCCGAAAGCCCTGCCCGAGGGCGGCACCAAGGGCGTTGTGGCCTTTAACGATGTCAGCTTCCGCTATCCCGGCTCTGACGAGGACGCGCTGGAGCATATCAGCTTTACCGCCAAACCCGGGCAGACGACGGCCATCATCGGCTCCACCGGCTGCGGCAAATCGACGCTGCTCAACCTCATCCCGCGTTTTTACGACGTCAGCGAAGGCAGTGTGATGATCGACGGCGTCGATGTGCGCGATATGAGCCAGGCGCAGCTGCACGACCAACTGGGCTACGTGCCGCAGAAAGGTGTGCTGTTCAGCGGCACCATTGATTCCAACCTGAAATTTGGCGGCGACCACATCACCGACGCCGACGTGCGCGGGGCTGCTGAGATTGCCCAGGCCGCCGAATTTATTTCGGCCAAGCCCGAGGGCTACAACGCTCCGATTGCCCAGGGCGGCAGCAATGTCTCCGGCGGGCAGAAACAGCGGTTGTCCATCGCCCGCGCGATTGCCAAGCACCCGCAGATTTACCTGTTTGACGACAGTTTCTCGGCGCTGGACTACAAAACCGACGTGGCGCTGCGTCGCGCACTGAAAGCCCAGACCGACAACGCTACCGTCGTCATCGTGGCGCAGCGCATTTCCACCGTGCTGCACGCGAACCAGATTTTGGTTCTGGATGAGGGCCGCATCGTCGGCAAGGGCACACACGCCCAGCTGATGGAATCCTGCCCAGAGTACCAGGAGATTGCCCGCAGCCAGTTAAGCCAGAAGGAACTCAATTTGCAGAAGGAGGGTGAGTGATATGCCAAGACCCGGACGCATGACGACCGAGCGCGCCAAGGACTTTAAGGGCACGCTGCGGCAGCTGCTTTCCGCGTTGAGCAAGTATAAGCTGTCGCTCATCGTGGTCGTTATCTTCGCCGTTCTGTCAACAATTTTCAACATTGCAGGGCCGAAAATCCTTGCCAAGGCCACCACAGCGCTGGCCACCGGATGGATTGCCAAGCTGCGCGGCGTGGGCGGCATAGACTTTGCCTATATTGGGAAAGTGCTGCTGTTTTTGGCGGGGATGTACCTGCTTTCCGCGGCATTCAGCTTTATCCAGGGCTGGCTCATGAGCGGTCTGTCCCAGAAGGTCTGCTATGATTTCCGCGACCAGATCAGCAAAAAAATCAACCGTCTGCCGCTGGCCTACTTTGAAAAGCGCACCGTCGGCGAGGTACTGTCCCGCATCACCAACGATGTGGACACGCTGGGCCAAAGCCTGAACCAGAGCGTGACCCAGCTCATTACCAGCGTCACGACGATGATTGGCGTGCTGATCATGATGCTCACCATCAGCCCAAAGATGACGCTGATTGCGCTGCTGATCCTGCCGGTGTCGCTGGCGCTGGTGCTGCTGGTCGTCAAATTCAGCCAAAAATACTTCAAGGCGCAGCAGGCAACGCTGGGCGTTGTCAACGGCCAGGTCGAGGAAGTCTACGCCGGCCACAACGTTATCAAGGCGTTCAACCGTGAAGACGCTGTGCTGGCAGACTTCAACGCCGCCAATGACAAACTGTATGAATCCGCGTGGAAATCCCAGTTTTTGTCCGGCCTGATGCAGCCCATCATGAACTTTGTGGGCAACCTGGGGTATGTGGCGGTCGCCATCGTCGGTAGCATTTTTGCAGCGGCGGGCAGCATCACCATCGGCGATATCCAGGCGTTCATCCAGTATGTCAAGAACTTCACCCAGCCCATCCAACAGCTGGCGCAGGTGTCGAATATGCTGCAAAGCATGGCTGCCGCAGCCGAGCGCGTCTTTGAATTTTTGAACGAAGAAGAGGAGAACCAGCAGGCCGACCCCGCCCACCGCGCGAATCCTGCCTGCATCGATGGCCAGGTCACGTTTGACCACGTCAAATTCGGCTACACGCCGGAAAAGACAGTCATCCACAATTTCAGCTGCAACGTCAAGCCCGGCCAAAAGGTCGCCATCGTCGGCCCCACCGGCGCGGGCAAAACCACGATGGTCAAGCTGCTGATGCGGTTCTACGATGTGGATGCGGGCGAAATCAGCCTGAACGGCCACAATGTCCGCGACTTTGACCGCAGCGCCCTGCGCGAGGGCTTTGGTATGGTCTTGCAGGATACCTGGCTGTTCAAAGGCACCATCATGGAGAACATCCGCTATGGCCGCCTGGACGCCACCGACGAGGAAGTTATCGCCGCCGCCAAGGCCGCGAACGCAGACCACTTTATCCGCACGCTGCCCGGCGGCTACCAGATGGAGCTGAACGAGGACGCCTCCAACGTCAGCCAGGGCCAGAAGCAGCTTTTGACCATCGCCCGCGCCATCCTGGCGGATAACCGCATCCTGATTCTGGATGAAGCAACGTCCAGTGTGGATACCCGCACCGAGCAGCGCATCCAGTCCGCCATGGACCGCCTGATGAAAGGCCGAACCAGCTTCGTCATTGCTCACCGCCTGTCCACCATCCGTGATGCCGACAAGATTTTGGTCATGCGGGATGGCGACATTGTGGAGCAGGGCACCCACGATGAGCTGATCGACCAGGGCGGCTTCTACGCTGATCTGTATAATTCCCAGTTCGAGGATGTGACGGCGTAAGATTTTAAAGGCCCCTCTGGGAGAGGGCTCCGGCTCCCTCCCAGGGGGGCCTTTTTATGCCCTCTTATTTCGATGCAATACTTCTTGACAATTGCCTTAAATAACGATAAAATTGTAAACAGGAATAAAAGGAAAAGCGCCGCACCTTAACCACTGCCTGTGCGGTTGCGTCCATAGGGTGTCGCCCACCGGGAACACCGCTTTTTTACGATACAGTATCCGCCTGTTTTTGGCTTAGTTACGTTTTATATTGCCGCCTTGTGGCATAAGTGTGCGCTTTTTTGCCCGCATTTGCCGCGCTGTGTTGCTTTTGCCATAAAAAACAAACAAACCGTATATTGAAAAAGCGTCCCGCTGTGCTGCGCCCTCCTGAATTTGCATTTTTCCAAAATTAAGGAGTGAACTGACCATGAGCCTAATTATCACTGTGCTGCTGGTCCTTGTTGCTGCTGTTTGCGGGGCGCTCGGTTTTTACCTGGGCGGCGAAAACCGCAAGCGCACGGCCGAAGCCAAGATCGGCTCGGCGGAAGACGAAGCCAAGCGCATCGTAAACGATGCCATCAAGACGGCTGAAGCCAAGCGCAAGGAAACCATCGTAGAAGCCAAAGACGAAGCCTTCAAACTCAAGAGCGAAGCTGACAAGGAGATCAAGGACCGCCGCGCCGAGATCACCCGACAGGAGCGCCGCATGGACCAGAAGGAGGAGGCGCTGGACAAGCGCTCCGCCGCCATGGAGCGCAAAGAGGAAGACCTCAAGCGCCGTACCGAGACCGTGGAAGCCCGCCTGGACGAGCTGGAACAGCTGAAAATGCGTCAGACCGAAAAGCTGGAGACCATTGCCGCCATGAGCCAGGAGGATGCCCGCGCCGTGCTGCTGAAGCAGGTGGACGACGAGCTGACCCACGAAAAGGCCATGAAGATCAGCGCCTACCAGGCCAACATGAAGGACGAGTGCGACAACATCGCCCGTGAGCTGGTCGGCCAGGCCATCGCCCGCTGTGCCGCCGATGCCACCAGCGAAGCCACCGTCAGCGTGGTGCCGCTGCCCAGCGACGAGATGAAGGGCCGCATCATCGG
>SKEC01002819.1_pt1 | contig 11079 bp, 11 predicted proteins | sample 4826641 | NCBI WGS metagenome assembly SKEC01 (sample SAMN11008819, study PRJNA524170) | human gut metagenome | biome: Human fecal sample; material: Feces; isolation source: fecal sample from pouch patient p18, p21 | host: Homo sapiens | place: Israel: Tel-Aviv | collected 2015-12-22
GACAAGGTCTCACTATGTTTCCCAGCCTGCAATTTTTTAAAAGAGTAAAATAAATAAAAGAGAAACACTAACAAAGATAATTGAGTATTAGTGAAATAATATAACAAATATCAGTGATTTTAGATGAAATAAACGCTCTTTTTCATAAAAATACACAAAATAAATATTGATTTAAAAATATTAACATGTATTAACGATATAATTATAAGTAACTATTTGTACAAATTGGCCATTTTGTATAATTTGTATTTTTTGCAAACGCTTTATAACTTGAAGGAATGGTGATAAAATTCAAGATTGAACGGAATGGCAAACAATATATATTGAGGAGGGAATTTATGAAACATAGCCTATTTAAGAAATTTGGGGCTTCTTTTGTTGCACTTACACTCGCATTTTCTTGTACTTCTGCAGTAAGTGCTGCTGGAGATACTTCTGAATTTCAACCAAAGGTAACTTACAGCAACGGTAATTATACTTTTGCTAAGTTATCTCACCCAGACAAAGCAGTATCTACACCTGATGGTATTGTTGATTACCTAGGTGGTGGAAATGTTGGTGTCACTGGAGAAAATGGTGCAACAGGTCAAGGTGATCAGGGACAGAGTTATGCTTGGTCTGCAGCATCTTATGGTGATTGGATGTATGTTGGTACTTGTTATGCAGCAATGGGGAATACATTAACATTAATGGATACTACTCTTGGTGATAAGTTCGATAAGGAAGTTATGACTGCTGCACTTAAAGCAATGTTCAATGGAACATTCTTCTATGGACATGAAAAAGAAGATGGTACTGCAGATGAAGATTCTGATGGTATTCTTATAAAAGTAAACGTTAAGACTGGTGAAACTAAATTATTGATGTCTAAGTCTTTAAATGGTAAAGGACCACTTTTCAGAAACGCTATGCGTTATAAGGATAAACTTTATTTCTGCGGTTCTGTACGTAATAAAGGTGCAAAAGCTGGTTTACCTAGCATTTATTGCATCGATCCTAAGACAGATGATATCAAGTGTGTCTACACTGGTATCACTCCACAGGAACTAGGTGCTGCATACAAAGAAGGTATCAGTACTGGTATCCGTGGTATGACTGAATTCAACGGTGAATTCATTGCGAGCTGTGTTGGTGTTGATGGACCTTATATCTTAAAGTCTAAAGACCCATCAGCAGGTCAGTCTTCATTCAAGAAGATTGCAACTAAGAAGGATTTATTTAACTATCCTGCATATCATTATTCAGATAGTATCTATGGTGGTTCTATCTGGGAAATGGTAGAATTCAATAACAAGCTTTATGTTGCTTTATGTACTGGTACACAGGAAAACAAACCTGATGAACATACAATGCAGTCATTTGCAATTGTGTGTGGTGAAGAAAAAGCGGATGGTTCTTGGACATGGAGACCAGTTGTAGGTGATAAAGCAGATGGTGCTAAATATACATTTGGTATCGATCCTGAACGTACACGTGCTGGTGCATGTAACATGTTAGTATACAATGATCATCTTTACATTGGTGAATATGAAGATATTGAAATCGCATTAGAAGATTTAGTATTTAAAAAGAATGTAGAATTCTTAGCTAAGAACTTAGAACAGTCTGTAAGTCTTTATCGTATGGATAAGGATGAAAACATGGAATTAGTTGTAGGTGATGCAACTAAGATGTTCCCTAAAGGTGGCATTTCTGGACTTGGTTCTGGATTTGGACATCATGAAAACCAGTATATCTGGCAGTCTACTGTATTTGATGGCAAAATGTACTTTGGTACATTTGATAGCAGCAGTTTGTTGCAGCCTATTGGACAGTTTACAAATGGTGATTTATTAAAGATGTCTAAAGAAGAATGGAAGTCACAGATGAATTACCTTAAGGTCTTCATTGAATTAGTATTAAGTAAGAACTCTAAATATCCAACTCAGCCGATTGCTGAAACAGATTCTGATGAAGAAGATGACAGTAACTTAACTGCATCTGAAAAGGTACAGAAAGCAATTGAAACTGCAAATGAAAGATATAGCACATCAGCATATTCTTTAGATAATGGTGATGCAGAAGCTGTTACACTTTCTGATGATCAGGTAAAGGCTTTAGTGAATGGTCTTGAAGATGGTTCTATTAAAGCAAATAGCTTAAGCGATGAAGCGTCAAATGATGTTATTACTATGGTTTCAGGATTAGATCCATTATCATCTTCTTTAGATGAAAAGGGCTCTCAGGAATTCGCAGATGAATACGCTGAAGTATATGAATACTACACTCAGATTTCTTCTCAGCTTCCTGAAAAGTTAAAGAAATTATTTGAAGATTTCATGACAATCACTAAAAAAGATAACTTAATCGCATTTGGTAAGGTATTAAAATACTTATCTAAAGCTCAGCGTGGATTTGATATGTATACATCAGCTGATGGTGAATCATTCACAGCAATTACTACAAATGGTTTTGGTGATCCATACAACCATGGTTTACGTGCTTTCGCAACAGGTGATGATTGGATGGCTATTGGTACAGCTAACCCATTCTATGGAACACAGTTATGGAAGATGACATCTCCTACTAAGACAGTTGAACCAACAAAACCAACTGAACCAGAAAAACCAAAACCATCTGAACCAGAAAAGCCAAATATTACAGTTACTCCATCTGAATCAGATAAAAAAGACACTACAACAGTAACAACTAAGACTGATGATAAGAAGAATACAGCTAAGACAGGTGATTCAACTGATGTAACTACATCATTAATCGCTACTATTGGCTCACTTGCATTATTAGTTGGTTGTGCATTTGTACTTCGTAATAAGAAAGTAAGAGCTTAAACTATAAAACTATTAATCTGTTAGTTGGATAGAAACTTATTAGCATTATATTCCGTTTCTTTCGCAATAAGATTTTTATTCAGAAAAATTATATTATAAGGCAGTCTGTAGTAATGGAATCATCTCCATTATACAGGCTGTTTTTTATGAATCTTTAATTTTTAAGAGGGGTCAATAGAAAACTCGCTTTAAATATTTTTGGGGGTTCCACTTGTAAAGGGACAGTCAGAAATGACTGCTTTTTAGCGCGCTCGTATTACTCCTATTTAAATGTTTTATTGATTCTTTTTCTTATAAGATTCTCTCTTTTTTCCTTCTCTTTTGACTGTTTCATCAATAGCGTAAGAGGAAGGATTAGAGGATTTATTAAGAGAATACATTAGTCTATTTCTCATTCTTGCAAAGTTCTGATATCCACATGCATTTGAAAGTATCTTATCTATTCTAGATTTGATTCCTTCTACTAGTCCATTAGACATTCTTCGACCATATACTAAATTAAATGATGCGCATATTTCATCGAACCAGTTTATAAGCGTTCCAGATAATGATATGAAGCCAGTAATTCCTGATGATGCATATTCTTGAATTATTCTTAAAAGCTATTCTCTGCAGTTGTCAGATGTTGCATAATGATTAAAGGCTATATACTGTTCCTTTAGATTATATGCTTCTGTTAGTTCATCATCTATGTCCAGGATTATTTCAAGCAGTTGATGATAGTCTATATATCTTTTAAGTTTTTGTTGTATCTTGCCTTGTTGAACGGAATATCATTGTAGTTTTTCAATATAAGGAAGTGAAACTTTTTGAGAAGATAATATTCAGTACTATCCTTTTGGTATCTTTTGCCTACTTTAATTTTGATATCATCTAATATTTTATTGATATTTTTTATGACATGAAACGAATCGCATAACAATTTCCATGGTCTTAAAATTAAGAATAACACACATATATCTGTTTTGTCCTTTATGTCTCCAGTGCTTCTCATCAATACATATAATCTCAGGTAAAGGCTGTCTACACATCTGACCATACTTATCAAATATTTCAACAACTTTAGTAGGACTTGTGTTAAAGAATCTAGCAACCAGTGAAAAAGTAGTTGTAGGTTCTTTAAGTTTATTCATGATTTCCAGTTCTGATGTTTGAGATAATCTAGTATGACTTTTCTCTATAAATGGATTTCCCTCTGTCACTACCTTGTTACATCGGGGACATAATAATCTTCTCTTTTTAAGTATTAGAGAAGTGTTCTTGCCTCTTATCATGTTATGCATGACTTTACATTTTCTATAGTCCTTAATATTCATTCTACTGCCGCATTCTGGACAGGAGATAATGGTTCTCTTGAGCGTGATATAATAAATCACTTCTTTTTTATTAATTTCAATCTTATGAGACTGTACAAAGGATTCATAATCCCCTAAAATGATTTTTAGATCATTATTCAATTTGTGATCTCCTTTCGCTTTGATTTAATATGAGCAAATTAATGATACAGCGAAAGGTTTTTAATTACATAAAAATAGTTGAAAAAGTGGGAGCCTTAGTGTGCCCCCCCCACACAGATTTAAAGGTGCTGTTTCCAAGACCGCCAAATATTTAGAGCGAAGGTCTGACCCCTCCACAAAAATTAAAGACCCTAATAAAACCACCCTCCAAGTCATCAAGGCTAGGAGGGTTTCGTGCAGTTATGCAATATTCTTAATAAATGATAGCATCATCAACTGTGAATCCATCAAGTGAGTTTTCTTTTACCTGAATGCAAATATAAGTGATACTTGAATCACTTGCAGCAAAGAATTGACGCTTTGCTACAGGGCTGATTTTTAACCAGTCACCTGCAGTAATTTCAACAGTATCTCCATCAATGATAGCAGTTCCTTTTCCAACAATAATTCCATAGATTTCTTCATTATTTTTGTGAGAATGAACGAAAGGAATACCTGCACCAGCAGGAAGAGAATTAATACTTATTTCAGCACCAGTTAAAGAAAGTGCTTCATGAAGTTCTGTACGACCTTCATTACCAACATTGGTTTTTGTATAGTTTGACATTTCAATTACCTCCATTTTCATTAGCAACCTTGTTGCTTGATTATAGTATAATCATTTACACACTCTAAAAATAGTACGCACCTTTTAGTAACTGTACATAATAAAATGAATATACTATAATATTTTTGAAATGAGGTGACTGCATATGAAGACAAAAAAGGAGCTTCCAGAATGTCCTGTCGCAACATCAGTGTCTTTAATTGGTGGTAAATGGAAGTTATTGATAATAAGAAATTTAAAAAGTCGTCCATGGAGATTCAATGAACTTCAAAGAGATTTAGATGGGATTTCTCAAAAAGTATTAACTGATAGTCTGAGGCAGATGATAGATGATGGCCTTGTGTATAGAAATGATTATCATGAGAATCCACCAAGAGTTGATTATGGACTGACAGACCTTGGAAAAGAGATGATGCCGATTATTGATGCATTGGCAGATTTCGGAAATTATTATAAGACAATTGTTGATTAAACCTAAGACTCCTCATCTCTGAATTTAATTCGAGTGATGAGGATTTTTTTACACTTATCTTTAAATATCGACCTACATTTTTTATCCCTCGCAAACGTTTTTTCTCTTTCCTTTTTTACCATATAACAGAAAAAAAGCGTTATAAATAATATAAATCATTTCTCAAGTTCGTGAACCAAAAAACACAAAGCTTATTGAAAAAAGACTGGGAAGGGTAGTCGGCTTGACTGGGTATGAGAAGCAAATCAAAAAAGAGACTTATCATTTATGCGATAAGTCTCTTTTTGTTTCTTTTTTCAAAAGATAAAAATTACTTAGTGCTATATACCTTTTTTAGGAAAAATCACAGAATTATTTTCATATTTTGCTTCAAAAGTTGCCTGGATAGAAAGCTTCATAAATAGTTTTCTGTCTACATCGCTGACCATAACCGATGTATGCGCCTGACATCCTTTTAGATTAGGAAGCTGTTCCAATGCTTTTTGAGCATTAGGATCAGAAGCTGCGCTAACAGACAATGCAATAAGCACTTCGTCCATATGTAAACGTGGGTTTTTACTTCCAAGATACTGTGTTTTTAAAGTCTGGATTGGTTCAATCGCTGCAGGTGAGATGACTGGTTGACTGTGTGGAATACTAGCAAGCTCTTTGAGTGCATTTAAAAGGAGTGCTGCGCAAGGACCAAGGAGGTCTGTAGTCTTACCTGTAATCATGCGGCCATCTGCAAGCTCTAATGCAGCAGCAGGAGCTTCTGTTTCTTTTGCGCGAGAAAGAGCAACGTCAACAACCGGACGATCGTGGACCGTAATACCAGCCTGGTTCATAAGCATCTCAATTTTATATACTTCTTCCTCGGAACATTTACCAGCAAGAGCGCGTCTTCTTGCATCGTAGTAGCGACGGATGATTTCCTGACAAGAAGCATCCCTACATGCGGCATCATCACAGATACAATTTCCGGCCATGTTAACTCCCATGTCTGTAGGAGACTTATAAGGGCTCTGTCCATAGATACGCTGGAACATTGCATTAAGTACTGGGAAGATCTCTACATCGCGGTTATAATTAACTGTTGTCTTTCCGTAAGCTTCTAGGTGGAAAGGATCAATCATATTTACATCATTCAGATCTGCAGTTGCAGCTTCATATGCAAGGTTAACTGGGTGCTTCACTGGAATATTCCAAATCGGGAATGTTTCGAATTTAGCATAGCCGGCGCAGATGCCTCTTTTATGCTCATGGTAGAGCTGAGAAAGACAGACTGCCATTTTACCACTTCCAGGTCCAGGTGCAGTAACAACAATGAGTGGACGAGATGTTTCGATAAACTCATTCTTTCCATAACCTTCATCACTGACAATATGTGGAATATTAGAAGGGTATCCTTCAATCGGATAATGAAGATATACCTTAATGCCAAGCTTCTCTAATTTGTTTTTAAATAAGGAAGCGCTCTGCTGTCCGCTGTACTTTGTAATAACGACACTTCCTACAAACAAACCATGTTCTTCAAAAATAGACATCAAACGAAGGACATCTACATCATAAGTGATGCCAAGATCTCCACGTACTTTATTCTTTTCGATATCTTCTGCGCTGATAACAATCACAATCTCGGCCTGGTCGCTAAGCTGCATTAACATACGCATCTTAGAATCCGGCTGGGAACCTGGAAGTACACGAGATGCATGGAAATCATCAAATAATTTTCCACCAAACTCTAGGTAGAGCTTGTTGTCAAATTGAGCAATGCGTTCGCGAATATGAGCAGACTGCATCTGTAAATATTTTTCATTATCAAATCCTATGTTCATCATTCTATCCTCTTTCCTATAATTATATTTTTAAACAGTTCATTCTATACTGAACCAACATTTAAAACTACCGTCTAACAATATACTACGGAATATGGGAAGGTTACAATCTTTTTATAATCTTTTTTATTCTACTTGTTTAATACTAAAAATGTATTTGAATCTCCAAAAACCACAGGTAAGTGAAAATTAAATTTCATAAGCACCGATTAAACGGCGTTCTTGAAGATGAACCGGCCACATGGATTTTCAATCTGTTCTATAATTGGATTAGAAATCAGATGGAGGTATTCCTGACTATTATGATTTCTGCATTCACATAACAAAATATCAGTGCAGAAAAATAATAGAGTTTTATCAGCAGTAAAATATGGTATTTTGATGACGTTAGCATTTGGAATTATGTGTTGTATACTACGTCAGTTTATAGAGTAACCAATGGCATCATTTTTCTCTACAGATACAGCATCTATTAATTCAACAGGGCAATGGTTTTAAGCAATATGTTTCTGTAGTAGATAGAAAGCAAAAAAATCTAATTTAGAGGTGATTTAATGAATGAACTATGGGATAGGATTATGGAAAATTATAAAATAGCAAGAGAATGTCTAGTGTATTCAAAGAAAAAAGATTGCTGGATACGTCAAGAAGACAAAGGAATGTATCATTTATGGACAGCATATTATACTGCTCTTAATGCAGATGAAAAGAATCATCTGTTCTATGCAAGAGTTCTTTCGTTGATGGGATGGGAAATGCAAGCAAAAAGTTCTAACTATGAATTGTTGAATAAATATTATAAGCCTGCAGTGGAACAATACACTCTAGCAATGGAGGGGAACCCTAATTGTGTTTATCCTAAAGAAATAGAAAATGTTAGAAAAAGTTATGAGTACTATAAATATATTGTTGAAAAAAGCAAAATAAGAACTGATTCAGATTATTATAACGCGATTAAATTACTAGAAGGTCATGAATGTTTAGATGAATTTTCGTTTCATGATAGCAAGTTCATCAGTTTAGAATGTAATGATCAATCAGCCGTATTGAAGCTACAAGATGGCGATATTTATCATTTTGAGTTCAGTGATATTTATGATATAGAGATGAATTGTGATCCACTCATAGCATATGTAAATGATTTTGCTATATATCAAGCTGCACCTGATTTAGAAACGATTGTATTTGATGTAGAGTTTTTGAAAACTATTTGCAAGCATATCAAAGTACGTTCATGATTATGCTATTGCTATTATCTTTACTAAACGATAATGAAGAGAATTAGTTAACTTTGAAGAATCAAATAATTCATCGCTAATATATTAAATACCATCTGAGGAGTTTGATTTTAGATAATAGTAGATGGATATTAATTATATTTTTGTTTAGAAAACTTATTGTCATGTTCTGGTATTTACCGGCATGATATAATTAAATCCCCAAAGAAGGAGGAATCATTTTGAAAAAGAAAAATGATAAAATAACCATTCGTTCTAGTGCAGCAGAATACTTAACATATGTTGCCTCTGTAGGTGATCAGCAGGACAGTATTGAAATGCGCTATGAAGATGAGAATATATGGTTAACACAAAAGATGATGGCCACATTATATGACGTTAGTTTACCAACGATAAATGCTCATATTAAGAAGATTTATGCAGATAGTGAATTAGAAGAGTCCGCAACTATTCGAAATTTTCTAATAGTTCAAACTGAAGGTTCACGTAAAATCACTCGTAATACAAAGCACTATAATCTTCAAATGATTATTGCAGTTGGATTCAAAGTAAATAACGAGAGAGCTGTACAGTTTCGCAAATGGGCTAATGGTATCGTTAAGGACTATACAATCAAAGGTTGGGTCATGGATGATGAACGTCTAAAAAACGGTGGATCAGTGCTTACAGTAGAGTATTTCGACCGTTTGCTTGAACAGATTCGCGAAATTCGTATATCTGAACGTAGATTCTATCAGAAGATAACAGACATCTATGCCACATCTCTTGATTACGATCGAACAGCAGCAACAACAAAGCAGTTTTTTGCAAAGGTTCAGAATAAGATGCATTATGCAATTCATGGACATACAGCAGCAGAGTTGATTTATGAACGAGCAGATGCAGAAAAGCCCCATATGGGATTAACTACTTGGGCTACTGCACAGAAGGTAAGATTCTAAAAAGCGATGTGACCATTGCGAAGAATTATTTGAGTAAAAAGGAAATGCGTTCTCTAGAACGTATTGTTTCTGCTTATCTTGATTTGGCAGAGGATCGTGCAGAGCGTCATATTCCAATGACAATGGAAGATTGGTCAAAACGTTTAGATCTATTCCTCATGGCTGATGATAGAGATGTTCTTCAGGATGCAGGTAAAATAACTGCAGAGATTGCTAAAGCAAAAGCCGAAACTGAATTTGAAAAATATCGTATCATTCAGGACAGATTATTTATGTCCGATTTTGATAGGTATATTTTGGAACTAGAAGAGAATGCAAAGAACTAGGATTGTTACTTTAAAATTTTCTAGTAAATTGTTCACGAGATAGAGATGAATTGTGATCCACTCACAGCATATGTAAATGATTTTGCTATATATCAAGCTGTACCTGATTTTGAAAGAATTGTATTTGATATAGAAATTTTGAAGATTATTTGCAAGCATATCACAGTGCATAAATGCTTGTAATATTAACTGGATTTTTTATTAGAAAACTTATTCTTATATTCTTGTATTTATCATTATGATATAATTAAGTCGTCAAAGAAAGTGAGGGTCTAATATGAATAATAAAGGTGTTGGTGTTATTTTTTGTCTGATATCCGCAATTCTTGTTTCTGCAAAATACATATCAGCTGCTATGTTCATGAGTAATTTAGCTACACAAGATGCTTCTTTATTTAAAAATGGTCTAGAATATGTAGGACCATTTCTATCAATAGAAGCCATCATAGCAATGATCATTGGTATTTTGTTTTTAGGATATGGATTGTATACTGATTCAAAGAAATAATAACACAACATTAGACAAGCACCTATCATATCTGATAGGTGTTTCTTAATACTAATAGAAGGTGGGGAGAAGAATTAAACTATATGTTACAAAAAGACATTAAACAAATCATTATTTCTCTTATATCTGAATTAGATTTCTATTTTGAAGAAAATGGATTTCTTAGAAGAAGCAATAGTCTTACATATATTAGAAAACTAGATGATGTAACTCAAAAAGTAGAAATAGTATTCTTCTCTAACCCTTCATATCATCCAGGCGCATTAGCACATATATATCCTCATATGCAGATTTATATTCCTTCAGTGAATGGTACTACCAAAGAATACGCAAGTCATCTCATTCCATCTAAATGGTTAGATCAATTTACAATCAGACAACCAATACAAATATATTCTAATTTAGGAGACTTTTGGTTGGTGGATGTTAATGATTATGAATCACTAAAAGATCAACTATTGGATTTTTTTGAAAAGAACGCAATACCGCTATTTAATGATTTAATGAGTGAGAAGGATTATTTATTACTTTATGAAAACAAAGACAAACGAATCATATGGGATGATAACCAATATTTATATATTACAGCTGCTTATCTTAACAATCATGATTTAAACAAAGCGAAATTAGTGATTAAAAATAGATTTGGTAAAAAAGGATCAAGAAACAAATATAAAGAAGTGTTTGAATACTTTGACAATTTAGAAGAATAATGTATGAATATCAGATGTGATCATATTATGACAGCAAGAAGCTTTAGTGTTTGCAACAAAAGAATACTTAATCTCTATATTTAATGATTTTCAACAAAATAATGAAATATAATATTTTAAATGTGGTCGCAATGATGACTTGATAAAAACATCTAATATAACTAAAGAAATACAT
>SKEC01002824.1_pt1 | contig 11070 bp, 10 predicted proteins | sample 4826641 | NCBI WGS metagenome assembly SKEC01 (sample SAMN11008819, study PRJNA524170) | human gut metagenome | biome: Human fecal sample; material: Feces; isolation source: fecal sample from pouch patient p18, p21 | host: Homo sapiens | place: Israel: Tel-Aviv | collected 2015-12-22
CTTCAATAATATCCACATATGTATTTGTCATGCTTTTTTCTTTGCATCTTCTTCCAGGATCTCACGGATCAGCACACGTTCATCCATCGGATATTTCTTTCCTTTGATCTCCTGATAGTCTTCGTGGCCTTTTCCCGCAAGTACAATGATATCTCCCGGCTGTCCGTGATGGATCGCATAGGCGATGGCTTCCTTCCGATCAATGATCTCCACGTATTTTCCATCGGTTTTGCTGATACCGGTCTGCGCAGAAATGCGCGGGTACGACAGTGACTCGTCAAATCTCAGTTGTAGCACACGCAGGATCAATTCCGGATTGTCTGCCAGTACCGCCTTTCGTGCATTCATCTTAAATGTCCCTTTACTGCGAAAATGGACATTAGTATCGGAAACAGGAAAGGGAGGCGAAAGACGGTTTAAATGAGACGGTTACTGTTTTTTAGCATTTTCAATGCATAACAATTGCGAATTATATGCGTTATCTGATTGAGACAAAAGATATCCATTTTTCTCATGACAATACCATCTCCATTTATTGTCATCAGTTTTATAAAATTTCCATATTAATCTCTGATTGCCAGATATCTTATAAATCATAATATGCTCCACTCCCCAGGGAAACGACCCTGGGGAAGGTAATCAGTGCTCTTTTATATATGCGGCTCTGTGACGTTCAAGTTCAATTGCACCACGATGTGATAACCAGCAAAAAATGATGCAACAAATAATACCGCAGCCAAGAAGATAAAATCCGCCATGCCAGCCAATATGATCGACCATAATACCAAACAGGCTGGTGCCCAGAGATGCACCGAAGATATAGCTCATAAAACCACGTAAACCTACCGCGGAGCCAACAGCAAAGCTGGGCACGATCTCCATAGTCTGAACAGAAGCCAGAAATTGTGGAACGTAAATCAGACAACCAACAATGGCAGCAAAAATTGTCACCATAAACAGTGATTCACTTTTCCAGTAGCCAATCAGGCAAATGAAAATCAGCGCCATACAAATCATCGCCAATGGCATACGACGCCCTTTAAACAGTTTGTCTGACAACCAACCGGCAAGTAGCGTGGAAGGGATTGCGGCCCATTCAAAAAATAAAAACGCGACGCTCATTTGTTCTTTAGAAAAATGTTTCACCGTCAGCAGATAAATAGGCAACCAGCTAATCATCCCGAAGCGTACCATGTATACAAATACGTCAACCAGTGAGACATACCAGGCATTTTTATTGCGTAATACATAAGTGCAGAAAATCTGAAAGGCACTCATGTTTTCTGGTGCTTTTACCGTCTGTCGGGTATTCAGGACGACTTTTTCTTCCGGCATCATCTCTTCCAGAGAGGGTAGACCTTCCTGACGTGGGGAACCTTTACCGAGAATCAGCACAATTACCGCAAAAACGATGGCCACGCAGGCCGGAACGATATAGCTCGCACTTTGCCAGTGCTCGCTGCCGAGTAGGGCAAAAGCGGCACCAACAATGGGTGCAACAATACCACCACCGACGTTATGAGAGATATTCCAGAAAGCACCAACCCGACCACGCTCCCGGCGAGGGAACCAGTTAGCAATAGTGATGAAAGAAGGACCAACGCCCATTCCCTGGAAAAGACCATTCAGAATAACCAATACCGCAAAAATCCAGAATGCGGTGCTGAATCCCAGGCCAACGTTAACGATGGCACATAACACCAGCCCACACGCCATAAAGACTTTCGGACTGGCTTTATCGGCAAGGCTACTCATCACTCCTTTGCTGATACCATAGGCGATAAGCATACAGCTACTCAGTACGCCAATTTGTGTGGCGCTGAGATCTAATTGCTCTTTAAGATAAGGCGTCGATAAGGTGAAATTATTACGCACGATATAGTATGCAAGATACCCCAGAAATACACTAAGTAACGCCTGCATACGATAGCGACGATATGTCACCTGAATTTTCTCCGCCGGAACACTATCCGCCGCTTGCCCCGTTTTAAATATTGATAACATGTCTTCACCTGTATTTTATATTGATATGAACACCTGGAGTATTCTGACAATGAGAGTTATATAATTGAGATGAAACATCAAACTGAAAAAATGTGTCACAATTGACACAAATTAATAAAATCAAAGCATGTTTTTGACCCATTTTATTGATGCATAGACAGGGTAGATTTATGCTTTATCTGTTTTATTGTTAGCATGTGCGGATATTAACAAATCTCATGCTGCTTATCGGGTAATCACTGATTAATATATTAACGCTCTCTTTGAGCAGATGTGTTATCAGACGAAGTGTCTGAAACGGGTAATTTTTGTCTCAATGCGATTTTTGCGGTGTATTAATATTTATGACCTGGATCACAAACCGATTTTTTAGCTGGTGCGAAATCGGCATCAAAACCATGATTCTTTTACTGTTGTTGATGGATACCGGGGCCGTCAGGGCTCAACGAAATGAACTGGTGATGGCCACCACATTCTCACCCGGAGCTACCGCGTGGATAATACAGCGCTGGCAAACAGAGCCTGAGTCGGTAATGATCCGTACGCTTAACCGCACCAGTGCCTCACTGGAACAGTTGCTTTATACGGCCAACGTAGAAAACGTCGATCTGATCCTGACCTCATCACCAATGCTGCTCCAGCACCTTCAGGAGCACCAGAAACTGGCCCCGTTTGATGATGCACCCGCAGAAAGCCAAAACCTGGTGCCGGAGTCGATCCGTGCAACCTCCGTTGCAGTAGCAATATCAGGTTTTGGTCTGCTTATTAATCGTCCTGCGCTTTCTGTAAAACACCTTCCTGCCCCTGCTGACTGGGACGATCTTGCTTTGCCGATCTATCAGGACGCTTTATTGATGAGTAGTCCGTCGCGTTCAGATACTAACCATTTAATGGTTGAGTCATTACTACAGCAAAAAGGCTGGGTGAAAGGATGGGAAACGTTGCTGACAAGTGCAGGAAACCTGGTGACAATCTCCTCCCGCAGTTTTGGCGTAGCCGATAAAATAAAAAGCGGACTCGGCGTTGCCGGCCCCGTTATCGATAACTATGCTAATTTACTGTTAAATGACCCCCATCTCTCTTTTACCTATTTCCCCCGGTCTGCGGTATCTCCCACCTACGTTGCAATTCTCAAGAAAAGCCCACACGCCGATGCAGCCCGTCGCTTTATTCACTACCTGTTAAGTCCGAAAGGACAGCGTATTCTGGCCGATGCCAATACAGGAAAATATCCGGTGACACCACTTGCCGCAGACAATCCGCGGGCAACGCAACAACAGCTCCTGATGAATCAACCCCCGCTGAATTATCACCTTATCCTGAAACGTCAGCGTCTGGTGCAGCGCTTGTTTGATACGGCAATTAGCTTTCGGTTAGCACAGCTAAAAGATGCCTGGCGAGCGCTGCACAGTACCGAGGCACGCCTGAAGAAACCATTACCAGAAATACGTGCACTGTTAACACAAGTGCCCGTTGCAGCGGCCAGCAGTGAAGATCCCGTCTGGCTGGCACAGTTCGATAACAAAAGTTTTACCGAGCAGCAAATGATGAAATGGCAACTCTGGTTTCTGAATAACCAGCGCCTGGCGATAAAAAAACTGGAAGAGCTGAAATGAAAAACATAACGCTGTGGCAGCGTTTAAGACAGGTCAGTATCAGTACCAGCTTACGTTGCGCATTTCTGATGGGGGCACTACTGACCCTGATTGTCAGTAGTGTCAGTCTGTATTCATGGCACGAACAAAGCTCACAAATTCGTTACTCGCTGGATGAGTATTTTCCCCGTATTCACTCTGCTTTCCTTATTGAAGGGAACCTGAATCTGGTGGTAGACCAGCTAAATGAATTTTTGCAGGCTCCCAACACCACGGTGCGATTGCAACTTCGTACCCAGATTATTCAGCATCTCGACACCATAGAACGGCTTAGTCGGGGACTGTCATCCCGGGAACGCCAACAACTGACGGTCATTTTGCGGGACAGTCGATCACTGTTATCCGAGTTGGATCGTGCGCTTTACAACATGTTTTTACTACGGGAAAAGGTGAGTGAGCTATCAGCGCGGATTGACTGGTTACACGATGACTTTACTACCGAGCTTAATTCTTTAGTGCAGGATTTCACCTGGCAGCAGGGAACGCTGCTGGATCAAATCGCCTCCCGACAGGGCGATACGGCGCAATATCTGAAGCGATCTCGTGAAGTGCAAAATGAACAGCAGCAGGTTTATACCCTGGCACGCATTGAAAATCAGATTGTTGACGATCTGCGTGACAGACTCAATGAGCTCAAATCAGGACGTGATGACGACACACAGGTGGAAACTCATCTCCGTTATTTTGAAAATCTGAAAAAAACGGCAGATGAAAATATACGTATGCTGGATGACTGGCCTGGCACCATTACCCTGAGGCAGACTATCGATGAATTGCTGGATATGGGAATCGTAAAAAATAAAATGCCGGATACGATGCGTGAATATGTCGCCGCCCAAAAAGCCTTAGAGGATGCCAGTCGCACCAGGGAAGCGACACTGGGTCGCTTCAGAACGTTACTGGAAGCGCAGCTTGGCAGTACTCATCAACAAATGCAGATGTTTAATCAACGAATGGAACAAATTGTTCGCGTTAGCGGTGGGCTGATCCTGGTGGCGACAGCACTGGCGTTACTGCTGGCATGGGTATTCAACCATTATTTTATCCGCTCACGGTTGGTGAAACGCTTTACCCTACTGAATCAGGCCGTTGTGCAAATTGGTCTGGGAGGCACGGAAACGACTATTCCTGTTTATGGGAATGATGAACTGGGGAGAATTGCAGGATTATTACGCCATACTCTCGGGCAGCTCAATGTGCAAAAACAGCAACTTGAACAAGAAATTACCGATCGAAAGGTGATAGAAGCCGATCTGCGTGCCACCCAGGATGAACTGATTCAGACAGCAAAGTTGGCGGTAGTCGGGCAAACGATGACCACGCTGGCCCACGAGATCAATCAGCCGCTAAATGCGCTGTCAATGTATCTGTTTACAGCCCGCAGGGCCATTGAACAGACCCAGAAAGAACAGGCCAGCATGATGCTTGGTAAAGCCGAAGGGGTGATTAGTCGTATTGACGCCATTATCCGTTCACTACGGCAGTTTACCCGGCGCGCCGAACTGGAAACATCACTCCATGCCGTTGATTTAGCACAGATGTTCAGTGCGGCCTGGGAACTTCTGGCCATGCGTCATCGCTCTCTGCAAGCTACGCTTGTTCTGCCGCAAGGTACAGCCACAGTTTCAGGTGATGAGGTCAGAACCCAGCAGGTACTGGTTAACGTACTGGCGAATGCGCTTGATGTTTGTGGGCAAGGCGCTGTCATTACCGTTAACTGGCAAATGCAGGGTAAAACGCTGAACGTATTCATTGGCGATAATGGCCCGGGCTGGCCTGAGGCATTGTTGCCTTCGTTATTGAAGCCGTTTACCACCAGTAAAGAAGTAGGACTGGGTATTGGTCTTTCAATTTGTGTGTCGTTGATGGAGCAAATGAAAGGGGAATTGCGGCTGGCATCAACGATGACCAGGAATGCCTGTGTGGTACTGCAATTCAGACTAACGGATGTGGAAGATGCTAAGTAGTGAATATTCGATTCTGCTGATTGATGATGATGCTGACGTGCTGGACGCCTACACACAGTTACTTGAACAGTCGGGCTATCGTGTTTTTGCCTGTAACAATCCTTTTGAGGCGCAGGCGTGGATACAACCAGACTGGCCAGGCATTGTGCTAAGTGATGTGTGTATGCCTGGCTGCTCTGGTATCGATTTGATGATGTTATTCCACCAGGATGATCAACAGCTCCCCATTCTGCTTATCACCGGGCACGGCGATGTGCCAATGGCAGTTGATGCGGTGAAAAAAGGCGCGTGGGATTTTTTGCAAAAACCGGTCGATCCCGGCAAATTGCTTTCTCTGGTTGAAGAGGCACTACGCCAGCGTCAATCAATCATTGCGCGTCGTCAGTATTGCCAACAGACATTGCAGGTGGAGTTGATAGGGAGAAGTGAATGGATAAATCAGTATCGGCGACGTTTACAGCAGTTGTCTGAGACAGATATTGCCGTCTGGCTCTACGGTGCCCCTGGCACAGGACGGATGACCGGTGCACGTTATCTGCACCAATTTGGACGTAATGCACAAGGCGAATTTGTCTACCGCGAGCTGACACCAGACAATGCACCACAGCTTAATGATTTCATTGCGCTGGCTCAGGGGGGAACATTAGTGCTCAGCCATCCTGAACACCTGACGCGTGAACAGCAGTACCATCTGGTTCAGTTACAAAGCCAGGAACACAGACCTTTTCGCCTGATTGGTATTGGAGACACCTCGCTGGTCGAGCTGGCCGCCAGCAACCATATCATCGCGGAGCTCTATTACTGCTTTGCAATGACACAAATCGCTTGCCTGCCATTAACTCAACGCCCCGACGATATTGAACCACTGTTTCGCCACTACCTTTGTAAGGCATGTCAACGGCTTAACCATCCTGTTCCGGAAGTGGGAAAAGAGATGTTCAAAGAGATGATGCGCCGCATGTGGCCAAATAATGTGCGAGAGCTGGCCAATGCAGCAGAACTGTTTACTGTAGGAATATTACCGCTGGCAGAAACAGCAAACCCGTTGATGCACGTCGGAACCCCGGCACCGCTTGACAGGCGAGTGGAGGACGCTGAGCGACAGATAATCACAGAGGCGCTTAATATCCATCAGGGGCGTATCAATGAGGTTGCTGAATATTTACAAATCCCGCGGAAAAAACTCTATCTCAGAATGAAAAAATACGGTCTTAGCAAGGAGCATTATAAAAATTAAATATCAGTCTATCCAGCACAGAAATTATGGAGCCCCCCAGTCTTGGTACCAGTCCCGGGTACTGCTGTAAGTTTCTGCACCGATTCAGTAAATTTCAGCAGGGATAAAATAGTGCAGATAATCGAAGCATTACTTCCAGAGTGGGGAACATCCAGAGTTTTGTTCACAAAGTGGTGGAGCACTGGCCAAATCTGTTGGCATTTCACTTCACGCTCTATTCGGCAGAAGGAATCTATGGTCAACAGATTCAGACATTTTGTAGTTCCTTTCACCGACGGGTACACGAACGTATTACGGAGCATAATCACACGGTCAGCCCATCAGCGCCGGTGGTATTACGCTGGTTGCGGGAACAACATGAAGGAGCACAGATACGATGTCTGTTGCTGCTCAGCCAGACGAGTATTTGCCATCCGCGAGTCGGCGTCATGGCTGATGAAGAATGTGCGCAACTGGTGGATTTACTGCAACAGACCTGGTCGGTGATAAGTGCTGGCGGACAATGCCGGGTGGAAAGATGTTTTCAGGTCGTCCGGGGTGATACATCTGGCCAGTATGTTGCGTTAAAAACAGTCGCATTGTCTCTGGGGTTACCGGTTGTGACCGGTATTACCCATCGCCCGGTACAGCGCTGTACATTGATTACAGCTCAGTGAACAGCGCTGTTGTGCAGTCAACGAGGTTTTCTGTCTTTTCGTCGGTCATTCAGCATCATTAAACGGGTCTCTGCCTCTTTCTGTTCCTGTGGAGTCACTTCCCCGCACGGCTGCCCCTTCAGGTCATAACGGGCGCCGCCAGCCATTAACGCACGGTAATAGCGCGGAGACTGCACATAAGACGCTACTGCCGCGCGTAATGCACCTGCACCAAACGCCAGTTCTCTGATGGCGATATCCTGTATCAGGTCGTCAGTTATCCCCACTTTAAGCGGTTTTGGTTTTTCCCGGTTGAATAACTCAGGCCAGAGTTCCACAAGACGATTTATACGCTTACGGTTTTTGCGCTGGCGTTTTGTCATATGTCGCCATGGTGTTTGATTCCTCACCCGAAGAAGCTTCTCGTTGTGTACTGTGTTCGTTTTATCCTGCAGCGGCGTTGCCGGTGATTTACTGAAAATACCCTGCGGTTTACGGTTAATGGTCAGCGTTACCATCAGTATTGTTACCTCGTGCTGTCAATGGAAGTGGTACCTCATCCGGTATCTGAAAATGTTTTCCGGTGGATGGCACAGCGAATGTCATGTAAGACATGCTGTTGCCGGTATTGTTCAGTGCTGTGCGTAGTGAGCGTATTCGTTATCAGACAGAGGGGCAGGGAACAAATGGCGTAAACGGGCATCAAAGAGCCAAAGAAACAGTACAGGTCAGGCCGTTATGGTCTGCAAACAGAGTCCTGGCGCCCCCGGGACTGAAAACGAAACAATAACCCGCGCACAGTGCGAGGAGCCCGGGCGTGAAGCAATCAGCAGGTAATATTAATGGCAAGACCAGCAGGTTCTTTAAACAAACGAACAATATCAGCAAATACGACAACTCCCGGAGAGGTAAAAAGTTGTTCACTTGAGCACTTCTTAAAAAAATGGAGACGAACAAAAATAGGGCGACATACCTGGAAAGTATCGCTACCAGATGATGATAAAAAGCAGAAATAGTGTTCCAGGCCTGAAAGGGATGAGAATCAGTATCTGTGTGTATTTATAACATCTTCTTGAAGAGGCTGGAGATTGTTAGTCCATTAGTATAATCGATATTCGTGTTCCTGCGAATATACAGGCTACACCAGATATATGATTGCTACCGAATTTCATCAGTTTGATGAAATTACGCATCATACTGCGGGTTTTCTCATTAACATTAACGAAAGTGAATGGACTCAGACAAGTAGTGACCGGCGCAATTTCGCTAAGTATCAAATACAAAGAACGTTCTCTTACTTTCTGCGATGGCCTTTCCTTCGGAAAGGAAGTGACGATTAAGTGTCGAAAAATGTGATACATATATTATTTTTATGGCAAATCACCTGATAGGATTTGCCATAAATGAATGAAAAGCTGAGTGTTAATAAATGAGTAAGAAGAAAATTTCTGTTGAAAATGAAGAGTTCATTACTTACCGGGCATTACTTCTGAGTATTGACTTTGTTAAAAAACTGGTCACAGAAATGTCTGATGAAGATTTAAATAAGGTTAAGGAAAACTTTGACATAGCTATTCAGCAACGTGATGAGCGAAAGGAAAATATGAAAGCTATCAAATCACTCATGGATGAACATGGTATATCTCTGGAAGATTTTTATCGTGAATTTGGCAAAAAATCACAGGCAGGCAGAAAAAGTGTGTCAGGAGGGCATAAATACGAGTATGACGATAACGGTAAAAGAATGTACTGGAATGGGCAAGGACGTCGGCCTAAGGCCATAGCAGAGGCTATAAAAGCCGGAGGTTCTCTTGATGATTTTCTTATATCTCAGGAAGTATCATCTGGTCCTGATTATGAATAACAGCAATATATATTTTGATCTGTATTAATATCAAGGAATATATAGTAAACACTTCTCTGGAGTTGATATATTATCGGCAGGGAATGAAAATGCCTGACTTCATGCTAATATATGGCAATAAAGATAAATGAGTTATACTGTAGAGTTATGAAATAACGATAGTGATAAGAGCCAGTCAGCGAGACTGATTGTTTTATCTGTACTGGCAGCAGGCAGTTAACCATGGCTTACTGCTTCAGCTTCTGAATCTGTGTTGATGATATTTATCTGTTTATAAGGCAAGGCTTGTCTCTGTGAGTTGGTAATCTTTATCCCGGGATAGCTTTTCTCTGTATTTTTAGTATAGCCAGTAATCGATTACTCCTGTATGCGCAAAAATATAGCAACTCATCCATGGTAAACATGTCAGCTTTTACCTACATATAGATAAATTCATATTTCTCGATATACGACCCAATTTTATTAACACGAGCTGTTACCCATACACCTGTCATCCCCTGCTTATGGTGACTGCGCAGGAACTCTTTATTTGTACAAAGTTGTATCCATCTGGAAGTGTTTTGAACTTTCAACCAGAGTCCCGCTTCACAATGTCCATACTTTCCTCTTGATGGTCCCGGAAAAACAACATCATATTCAGATTCATAGCTAATAACCTTATCCGGAAAAAGATAAATACAGACATCGTAATAGTTCAGACTCAGTATAAATCCAAGACAAAATCCCCCCGTGAATGCATTTAATAAATACTTTAATGTTCTGTTAAAGGTGCGGATATAAAATGCATAAATAAAAGAAAGAGAACCGGTGGTTATACCGGTGCAAAAATATGTTGTCCATTCAGGTACCGTATTTTGTAAAACAGTATAATGAGATATGGCGGATGCCCACAACATATACCAGCACAAACCACCTGCAATAAGATATGTTATTGCTGTGGAAAACCATTTCCTGTATTTATTTTCAGGGTGATTGTTCTTGCCCATCAACGCATTTCCAGAATATTTAAAAATAACCTGTCACCGAAACAGAATAAAGGCGCAATAACCATAACGGGAAAATATGCGCCTCTGGTAATCGACAGTGTTACTTCAGACAGTGAGTTTCCCATTCCTTGACTGCAAATGTATCCATCATACCTGAAATATAGTCAACCACTGCTCGTTTTTTGCTGATTTCAAATATACAGGAATCTGGTTGGGGTAAGGTGAATTTAAGTTCAGGAGGCAGAAATTTATAATTCTCTCCTTCATTGTAAAAGTCATATAAATCCCTGATTATTTTATTTCCCCTGAACTCATAGGTGAGGATATTACGTTTTCGCATGATGACTTTAAAGAGAAGTTTTTTGAGCCCTTCGGATAACGCATTCAGTTTCCCGAATCCCAGTTCCTGAAAACCATTCAGGTTCGTTACTACAGAAATATCTGCAACGAGGCGATTGACAATATTTGAAGTTAACTCCTTGCGGAATATGATGGCAAATTCTTCTGAGGTTTTCAGTAAGTTAGCCTGAAAAGCGGTGTTTCTCGACTGAGTAACGATTTCCCTGAACTGTTCCCTCGCTCCCCGGAATTCGTCAGAAATCTGAAACTCATATTCAATATCTTCAATCGTGACCATGTTCCTGCTAAGGGCATCTTCCAGGTCATGCGCGGCATAGGCAATCTCATCCGCGAGATCCATTATCTGCGCATCAATCGTTTTC
>SKEC01002830.1_pt1 | contig 11052 bp, 10 predicted proteins | sample 4826641 | NCBI WGS metagenome assembly SKEC01 (sample SAMN11008819, study PRJNA524170) | human gut metagenome | biome: Human fecal sample; material: Feces; isolation source: fecal sample from pouch patient p18, p21 | host: Homo sapiens | place: Israel: Tel-Aviv | collected 2015-12-22
TTCTTCTGAAGAATTTTTTTCATCCATTGTATTTTTTCTTCTGGAGAAATCTTATCCATAAAAAATGCCCCCTTTCAGATAAACAGTTTTATTTTTTTCAACTGTCTACCTAAAAGGGAGCATACCATAAGCTTTCTTCGAAGGCGTCTACTTTGCTGCGCAAATCAGAATCTGTCTTTTTTTGCGTTCGTTTTCCGGTATAAACTTCCCATATTTGCATATTTAGTATTATGGCAACTATTTAGCAGTCCTTTTTGTGAAGAATAAAGGATATTTTAGGAGAAAAAGAAAGTAGGGAGAGTGCAATATGTGGAAAAAAGTAAAGCGAATCCTATCATGCATCCTTGCACTAATATTGCTGTTATCGCTGATAGATGGACAGCAGTTTTTTGTACGGGCAGAGAGTGAAGTAAAGGCAACACAGACAGAACAAGCGTCAAATAAGATGGAGGAAACAGAAACTTCTTCTGGAAAGGAAGAAGGGTCGGAAGCAAACAATAAGGAGAATGGCAAACAAGAAGAAGGAACACAAAAGGAAGAACTATCTACAAAGGCAACAGAAAAAACAACGGAAACGAAAAATGAAGATGGAAAGGTGGACAAACCAGACAACTTAAATAAAGAGAATGAAAATAATGGACAGGAAAATGGTGGAAAGAATGAAGAAAAAGAGACAGGGGATAAGGGAGAGGAGACAACAAAGGAAAAAGCGGAAGAAGCTTCTGCCGAGGAAGATACTGCACAGGAGACAGAGGCCAAAAAACAAATAGATGCTACGGATGACACACAAGAGCGGACGAATCAGCAGGACGAAAATGTGCCAGCAATGGCGCAGAGGGGGACAGACGTATCTGAAAAAGAGACGGAGTATGTTCCAAAGAGTCAGCCCCAGGGGGTAAGTATAAGGGTATATGCAAAAGAAAATGTTTTCCCAGAAGGGACGATGATGACGGTAAAGGAGTTAACCAATAAGGAATTAGATAGTGCACAAAATGTTCTGGAAAAAGGTAATGTATCTTACGATGGTTTTCTTGGCTATGATATCAGTTTTTATAATAAAGAAGGAAAAGAAATTGAACCGGAAGAAGGAAGCGTAAGAGTGGAAGTGGATATGAATCTGAATCTGCTCCCAAAAGATCTGCAGATGGATACGTTGCAGATGCAGCATTTGAAAGAGGAAAAGAAAGACAGGACTGTTGAGACAGTGGCAAAAGCAGCAGATCATAAGTTATCTGTAAGTAAAAGTAAGGTAACAGCAAAGTTTGAAGTAAAGAGTTTTTCTGATTTTATTTTGACATGGAATATTGATGCGACACCGGCTGACCCATTAGAAACAGGAGATAATGCGGCATCCATAGAAAAACAGATAAATCATGAAAAATATGCGACATTAAGGGATGATGGAACTTATGACCTGACCCTTACCGTTGCAGGGAAAAAGGGAACGGAGACAAATAAAGCCAAGCTTGATGTAATATATATTCTTGATAAATCAGGAAGTATGAAAGAAGATTTTGGTGGAACATCAAAACGGATTGCGGCATCTAACGCAATTACCGCGCTTACGAAAAGTTTGAAGCAAAATGTGAATATTGATGCTCGTTTTTCTATGGTTACATTTAGTGGAAATAAAACAACAGGAATGTGGGGGCAAGGAGATACCAAGACCTGGGATGATGCAGAAGTAGCGGTAAGTTGGACTACTGATGCAGGAACGATTGAGAGAGGCTCCAAACCAACTTCAAATGGTGGAACAAATTATCAGGCAGGTATTCGGACTGCGAAAGAATTGCTGACCAGTAAGAGAGCAGGGGCAATGACAGCGGTTATCTTTATCTCTGACGGTGATCCGACTTTCTATTATAATCCAGACGGATATACTAGGGGAGATGGCAATAACGATGGCAATGGCGGAGCAGATAATTTAAAGGTATGCCTGGATGCGGCAAAAAATGAAATCGCAAATCTTGGCGTAAATTATTTCTATACCGTTGGTGTAGGAAAAGCGAGTGATTATGTGAATTTAAGTGACTTATGTAGCGCATCTGGTGTGAGTGGCGCGAAAAACTTTGATGGCACAAATACAGATGAGTTAACGAAAGCATTTAGCACGATTGAGTCAGATATTTTAACCTTTTTATGTTCGAATGTGTCTATTCAGGATGTACTGAGTGAGAATGTAGAGGTTGTAAAAGACAAAGATGGTGTATTTAAAAGTCTGAAAATTGTAGTGACTGGTAAAGATGGAAAAACTATAGTGGAAGGTGACAATAAAGTTACATTTCAAGATGGAACACAAAATGTCACATTAAAAGCAGGATATGACAGCAAAACAAAGACTATTACCTTAGATTTTCCAGCGGAATATCAGTTAAATGCAGAGTATACATATAAAGTAATTGCGAATATTGATGCGACAGAAAAAGCTTATGAAAATTATCGAAAGAATTTGACTGACAATAAAGATGAGAATGAAAAGGGATATAAGGATGTTGCAGATGCCGGAACAGGAACCCATGCAGGGGAAAAAGGTATGTATACGAATGAGAACAGTGAGGCGAAAATGACCTATACTTTCCGTGGAGAAGAATATACAGAATTATATGACAAACCGGTTATCAAACTTCATCCAGGTAAGTTGATTTTAGAAAAAGAAGTGGAAGGACTTGACAGTCTTACACCAGAACAGCTTGAACAATATAAAGCAAATTTGAAATTTAAAATCAAAGTAAAGACAAAGAATGATACCAGCTTAAAAGAGGAAGAAATAACACTGACTGCTTTTGCAAAAGAAAGTAATGGAAATGAAGATAGTGGAAGTGACAGTAATACCAATAGAAAAAATAAATACATTTATACTGTTATGGAAGGAATTAATCCGGGAAGTTTCTACGAAATCACGGAAGATGGTGGTGAAGTAGAAGGGTATACCTGGGAGACTGCAGCGGACAAAAAAAGTGAGAATGGAACAATAGTAAAAGATGAGACAGAAAAGGTTTTCTTTAAGAATACATATAGCAGAAAGAAGATTCCTTTAATTATAAATAAAACAGTCGAAGGAAATATGTCAGAAAAAAGAAAAGAGTTTGCATTTTCCATTACATTAAAAGATGCGAATGGGGCTGCCTATGAATTATCTGATGAGGAGATAAAAGACGTAGGATTTAGCACAAAGGGAGAGGACCAAAAAGGAGTATATACATTTACGTTAAAAGATGGAGAAAGTAAAGAATTCTCTCTTCCATACGGATGTAAATATACTATTTCAGAAGAGGATTATTCCTCATCAGGATATAAAACATATATTGGAGAAAAAAAGGAAGAAAATCAAAAGAGAACGACAGAAGAAGAAACACTTACTCAGAAAACAGAAATAAATTTCTTTAATAAAAAAGAGGTTATCCCACCAACGGGTGTTGAAACAACGATGACAGCATGGCTTCTTATGACGGGAGTGACTTTTTTATTAGGAGCGGTATTTCTGCTGTTTGGAATTCGAAGAAAGAGATTCGTCGCATGAGTGAAATAAAAGCATTTTTTATCCGTCTTGTAATTTTACTTATTTTTCTATGGCTGCTGTTTGGTGTATTCTTTGGAATTACACCAATGCGTGGAAATGACATGTTCCCCCGCATTAGTGCCGGAGATCTCCTGCTTTACTATCGATTGGAGAAAAATTTTAACAGTGGAGATGTCCTCGTATTTAGAAAACAGGGGAAAATAAGTACTGGAAGAGTCGTGGCACATGGCGGCGATTCCGTAGAAATTACAGGGGATGGCGAATTAAAAGTAAATGGAAGCATAGTAATAGAAACGAATGTATTTTATAAAACTTATCCATATGACAAAAAGAAAGTGAACTATCCTCTTTCGCTAAAGAAAGACGAAGTATTTCTTCTGTGCGATTACAGGGAGGGGGGAAGAGACAGCCGCTATTTTGGGGCGGTTTCTAAAAAAGAAATCAAAGGAAAAGTCATCACGATTTTAAGACGTTCTGATTTATAGAATCTATAAAAAACAGTAGAGAATATAAAGAAATATACAAATGCCGAAAAAAGAAAGGTATCTCGTGCTTTTGGAAAAAGCAACTTTCCCCGCTAAAATCCAAAAGCACTTGATATAGCGGAAGGCAGAGGTCTTCCGCTGATAGATAGTTAGCTGACAGTAAATGATCTTAACGAAGAAAGAGGGGCAATTTGTTATGAGAGCGGACAAAAAGCAATTTTCGACACGGTTGATGGCGGCGCTGATGGCAGGAACATTGGCGGCAGGAATGATGGGGATGAATGTGAGCGCGGCCGGTGTTCACAGTGGAAATCCGATTACAACGATTCCTGTAACTAAAAATGTATTGACAGATGGAAATACGATGGCACCAAATACTACATTTGAGTTTGAGGTTGCTGTTGCTGATGCAGGAACATTTAATGATGGGAATAAAGATCAGGTAGTTTATGAGGGTATAGCTGGAGGATTAATAGCAGAAACAGGAGCAGCCTTTACGCCGGGAGGAAAAGGAAGTGCAGCAGAAACTTATACAGCAGAAGGATCTTTAAAAACAGATGCTGCTGTATTTAAAAGACCGGGCGTTTATCATTATACAGTAACAGAGAAGGCAAATAATTATGAAGGTGTAACAACAGATACAACTTCCTACGATGTATATGTATATGTGTATAATAGAACAGATGGACTTTATGTGGGAAATGTTGTTTCAGCTAAAAATGGCGGTAAGGCAGATCTGATTTTTAACAATGATTATGGTCAGGACGAAAACAAAGATACTACACATGATGTAGTGATTAAAAAAGTAATTACAGGTAATCAGGCTGTAGAAAGTGATACATTCCAGTTGGTTGTAACAGTAACTGGAACTGCAGGAGAAAAATATAAAGTAACACTTGATAATGCAGAGAAGAACCCTCTTACAAGTGGAGAAAAGGCTACATATACAGTTACAAATAATACAGAAATTCATATCTATGGTTTAACAGAAGGCGACAAGGTTCAAGCAGTAGAGGAAGCGAATACTCAGGGATATCAAGCTACTTATACAACTGGTTTATCAGAAGGAACATTAACAATTTCCAGAGATGGCAGTGAGGCCACAGTAACAAATACTAAAAATTCCACAAGCCCAACAGGTATTATTCTCAACTACGGTCCATATATCCTTATGATTGCTCTTGCAGGTTCTATGGCAGCATTCTTCTTTTTCAAAAGAAATCGCAAAGAGGCATAAAAAATCCATAAACATAAAGAATGAATAAGGAGGGGAAGGGTACGGATGAAAATCGCAGTTCGTATTGCACAGGCAGGCAATCAGATTCTAAATATCATCGTAATGGGAATTATTTTATTCTTATTCCTGTATGGCGGGTATTCTTTATGGGATACTTATATGAGTGCAAAGAGTGCATTTTTATCCGATGATTTGCTTTCCTATAAACCACAGCCGGGGGAGGGGGCAAATCCTTCCCTGGAAGATTTGATGGCAATTAACAAAGATGTGGCAGGATGGATTACAATAGATGATACCCATATTGATTACCCGGTTGTACAGGGAAAAGATGATATGGAGTATATCAATAAAGATGTATATGGAGAATTTTCTTTATCAGGTTCTATTTTTTTATCCTGCATGAATAAAAAAGATTTTTCCGACAATTATAATCTGATATATGGACACCACATGGCAAATGGGGGAATGTTCGGAGATGTGGTATCTTTCACGGAAAAAAGTTATTTTGACAAACATAAAACAGGAGAGCTGTATTTGCCAGATAAAACGATGCATATTGATCTGTTTGCCTGTATGAAAACTTCAGCATCCGATTCTAAAGTTTATAACCCACAAAATATATCGAAAACTTCGGAATCTTTTAAAAGTTTTCTTGACTATGTCAGGGAAGCTGCCATCTGTTATCGAGATAGCGGAAGGCAGGATACTGGACAGATTATTGGGTTATCGACCTGTTCGGAAGCAGTAACGAATGGAAGGGTAATACTTTTTGGAAGGTTGAGCGAGATAACAAAAAGCAATCAAAAGCAAAAGAAAGCAGAGTAAGGGAGGTGCTTTCAGGACAAATGAAACGAAGTAAAATAAAAGGAAAATGGATATGGGGAGTGCTTTCCACAACCCTGGCAATTATTTTCCTTTTTTCGGTAAAAATGATAGCAGTTTATGCAGCAGAAGGGGAGCGGGAGTGTACAATTGCGATTCCGGTTTCTGTAGAAATGAAAGGAAATATAAAGTCAGAAGTTTTTGAGTACGCTTTAGAACCTGCCGATGAAAACAGTTCTACAGAAGCGGTATTTAGCGAAGTGGAGGTGACGCAGGAAGGAATCACAAAAGGCAGCTTTGAGGAAATGCGTTATACGAGACCTGGAGACTATAAATATACGGTATATCAATTAAAAGGCGAGAGTAAAGATATCATTTATGATGGTTCAGTATATGAAGTTACCGTTCGCATTGTAAATACGCAGGAGGACGGCCTTGCCGCGGAAGTCTGGGCAGTAAAAGACCAGTCCGATCAGAAAACTGATGAAATAAAGTTTATAAATCAGTATAAAGAAACAACAACGGCAACGACAGAAGCCATAAATAATACGATTCATCATACTATAACGAACACAATCACAAAGTCCTCTATAGGAACATCTTCTCCCAAAACAGGAGATAAAAGTAATGTGATGTTATGGGGTGGAATTGCCATTTTATCAGGTTTATGTGTATTCTTTTTTATATTTGAAGGAAAAAGAAGAAAGACAGAAGAATAGAAATATCAAAATAGCCTTTAAATCAAAAATAGAAAAACAATTAAAAAAATAGATAACTAAAATAAACTGTAAATAAAAACAGAAAAATAAAAAAGTAGAAATTCTGTAAGTGTTTTGGACAACAGTAGTGCGAAACATTTGCAGAATTTTTTTAGTCAATCAAATTTAATTATCTATTGAAAAATAAAAATTTATCAGATATTATTTTACGATAAATGCTTTTGTACTTGATTTTGTGAGTACATAAATAGAAAAGGAGAGAAAAATGAGGAATGACATGAGAAACATTTACAGCAAAAAACAGATAAACCTAATCATAATGGCAGTTCTTAGTTTATAAGAGGAATCAATCAGAAGAAGAACGGAAGCTATTCTTCTGTACAAAGAATTCGCACTTTATCTGATGCCAAACCGGGACTTGCAGTTTCCGTGAGTGGAACAACGGGAATGTTAAGCTGGAATGAAAGATGGAAATTATACATATCGCAGACCAGCGCAAGTGACGATTAAAGCAGATGGAAAAGACGTGGAGAATGGAACATTCTGGATTCGTGATGATGCAGCATTTACTACGCATACAATTAATGTAAAAGGCTGCAAGGATTTAAGAATTTTTATTACACAGGGAAATATAATTAAAAAGTTTGATACGGAATATGGTTTTGCAGATGTAAAACTTAGCAAGTAGAATAACAAGACCTGGAGCGTTTTGCAATATGCGTCAGTGCTAGAGTGTGTTTGAAAAATCATTCCCGTAGTCTGCAAATTGTAATGCACATCTTACAGAAAGTCCGATAAATTCCGGAAAATAAAAGTACAGTAATAAAATATCCCTTGACATTTTTCACAGAAAGTATATAATAGTGATACTACGGTTCAAAGAACCCTCATGGGGGCTTGTACTGGTTTCGACGGGGATTTTGAACGTGGGGCAGCCATCCGTGGTCCGGGACCACGTTAAAACTCGGAACTAAATATAAACGCTGAAGATAATTTAGCATACGCTGCCTAGTTGCAGCTGTCGGCCTTAGTATCCCCACAGACTGAGAGTCCGGCACCGATTATGTGGGACACTCGTATTCCAAAGCTTTGCGGAGTATGAAGTAACATGAAGCTACTGAAATCTGGAGTTTGTCTTTAGACGCCAGACAGAGGGAATGTCAAAATAGAGACTGTGATGGGAGATACCGTACGGAATAGGTTTTCGGACAGGGGTTCGATTCCCCTCAGGTCCATAAGACGACCCTTGAAATATGGCTTATTTAAGCCGTATTTCGAGGGTTTCTTTAGTTAGCATCATAAAAACAGTTTTTTTATTACATATTATTTGTTGGAGAATGAGATATGGTTGATTATCATTCTTTAAAGTCATACATTTCCAAATAGCGAAATCTTTTCATTTGGATTATAATACTTTTCCTCTTTCGTCACTTTTGACAAACTACCTCCCCTATTGTAGAATAGAGCAGAATGTGAAAAAAGAGGGAAGAAGGAAAATAGCGATGAATGCAAAAGTAAAAGGAACCGCATTTGCTCTTTTTGGTGGAGCGTGCTGGGGATTATCGAGTGTAGTGGGAAAGCTCCTCTTCGATATGAGAGGAATGAACGCAGAGTGGCTTGTCACAGCAAGGCTTGTTTTTGGTGGATTTATCATGCTCTGCTTTGCGGCCTTTCAGAAAAAAGGTGAAATTTTTAAAATATGGAAAGAAAAGAAAACGGCATTTAGCATGATTTTATTTGCAGCATTGGGAATGCTGGCATGTCAGCTTACATACTTTTTATGTGTGCAGTATTCGAACCCGGCGACAGCGACAGTGCTTCAGTACACCTCGCCGGTTATGATTATGCTGTTATGCCTTTTCCTTGATAGAAAACTGCCAAGAATTATTGATATTATCGTGCTGATTGCAGTAGTTGTGGGGGTATTTTTAATGTCTACACATGGAAATATTCACAGCCTTGCAATTTCGCAAAAAGCTTTAATTTTAGGAATTACAACAGCTATTACCGTTGTATTTTATACGGTTTGGCCAGTACGTCTGTTAAGGGAGTATGGCTCAACGCTTGTTATTGGCTGGGGAATGTTTATCGGCGGAATTATGCTGATGCCATTTTCAAAATTCTGGGCACCTCCGGGAAGATGGGACTGGGTTACCATAACCTTAGTGGCAATTGTAGTTGTATTCGGAACGATTGTTTCTTTTAGCTGTTATTTAAAAGGCGTGATGTATTTGGGACCGGTAAAGAGTAGTCTGTTTGCCTGCATGGAGCCGCTTGTTTCTACGATTCTTACAATATTTTTATTACATCAGGCATTTGTGGCGGCAGATATTGTAGGAATTGCACTGATTATTGTCAGCGTTACTTCTTTGGCAGTGAATGATGTTATAAAAGAGGCCAGGGAAAAGGAAAAATAAAAATTTTAAAGTAAGAAAAACTTATTCTATAGATAAAAGTAATTTTCTTAAAAAGCTCAATTATGGATTAAAGATACAAAGTAAATAAGATTATATTTTTGGGTATGAAGATCAAGTACAGGAAAAGGAGCTGCAAAAATTTTTAGGTCTGGATTTTTCCATGCATGAGGAGGAACAGGGCAAGAAACTTGTGAAGGTGGATAGATTTTTTGCAAGCAGCCAGACCTGTTCTGTTTGTGGTTACAAAAATGCAAAAATGAAAAATCTTGCGTTAAGAGAGTGGGATTGTCCGCAGTGCGGGACCCATCATGACAGAGATGTAAATGCGTATGTGAGAAAAAATGCAGGATTACAAACGGCGGATATATGGTATAATAAAGAAGATTTCGTAAAAGAAATTATAGAGCAACGTAACAAGAACCCAGAGCGTGTTTAATAAGTTCTAAAAATTAAGGTTGTATGCTCTAATATATCAGGCAGTTATAAATGAATTGAGATATCAGAAAGCGTATATTCTGATATTTTAAGCCAGAGATACTTATCGAAAGGAGGAGGAAAATGGCAATTGTAAAAGTAACAGAAAGTAATTTTGAGCAGGAAGTATTACAGGCAGAGGGAAAAGTTCTCGTAGATTTCTGGGCAGTCTGGTGTGGACCATGCCAGATGTTATCTCCAATCGTGGATGAAGTAGCTGCAGAAGCGGGAAATGTAAAAGTTGGAAAGGTTAATGTAGATGAAGAACCAGCACTTGCTGCAAAGTTCGGCGTTATGAGCATTCCAACACTACTCGTATTTGAGAATGGAAAAGTTGTAAAACAGTCCACTGGCTATATTGAAAAAGATGAGGTTATGGCTCTTATTCAGTAGGGCAAAGCAGAGCATATCTAAGATAGAATAAATAAGCTGTTGTCAGAGAAAACTGATGACAGCTTTTTGTCATTTGCTGCATATTTTGTTATATAATGCAGCAATCTCATGTTTTTTGAGGAGTAAAAATGAAAAATACAAAAGTCTATTTAATGAGTACGGAAAATGTAAAAGATCCCAGAACTTTTGCATTGTGGAAAGAATTTCTTCCTAAAGAACATTGGGAGAAAACAGTGCGCCCACTAAAAGAAGAAGATAGAAAAACGGAGCTTGCTGCATGGTTTTTATTATATCAGGCACTAAGAGAGTGGGGGATTTCAGAAGAAAAAATCAATGCAGACGGTGCGTATTATTATGGAGAACATGGCAAACCGATGCGAAGAAATGAAGAAATCTGTTTTAATCTTTCTCATTCTGGGAAATATGTACTGTGTGCAGTATCAGAAATGGAAATTGGCTGTGATATTGAAAAGATAAAGGAAGTAAAGTGGAAGCTTGCGAAAAGATTTTTTTCGGAAAAAGAGTATGATTTTTTGGTGAGGCTGGGGAGACAAGAAAAATTAATGAAACAAGGGGAAACAGTCAAATCTGGAAAGACAGATAAGCAAGAGAAAGTAGGTAAACAACAAAATATAAATAGACAGAAAGAAAAAGGAAAAATCAAGGAAAATGCATATACAGTTGAAGAAGCTTTTACTCGTTTTTGGGTATTGAGAGAGAGCTATGTAAAAAAAACAGGGGAAGGACTTGGAGCTGCTTTGACTGGATTGGATTTCTCGGATATTTTAGGTCAAAAGAATTCCAAAGGAAAAAAGAACGGAGAGTTTTTGGAGGAAACTTTTTTTGAAATGGAATATGATGGATACCGGATAGCGATTTGTGGGGAAAAAGATAGTAAACCGGAATTTGTCGTGTATCGTGGGACTATTGACAATTGTTTTCTTTAATAATATAATTTTTAAGATAAGTTATTCTCTGTTTTTAT
>SKEC01002847.1_pt1 | contig 11009 bp, 8 predicted proteins | sample 4826641 | NCBI WGS metagenome assembly SKEC01 (sample SAMN11008819, study PRJNA524170) | human gut metagenome | biome: Human fecal sample; material: Feces; isolation source: fecal sample from pouch patient p18, p21 | host: Homo sapiens | place: Israel: Tel-Aviv | collected 2015-12-22
TGATTTATCCGCAAATATCAGAGTTATCCACGCGTTATGCACCCAACGTGGATAACTTTATTAACACATTCACAGTTTACATAACCTTTTCTGTCCCCAAAATTTTTATATTCCGAAAATTCAAAAAAATAATACTTATAACGTCAATATTTTTCGGAATAGCCTTGACAAACACCGTCAGTTTTTATAAACTATATGTATATGTAATTATGTAATAATTTGAAAGGATGACTTTTTTATAATGAATAACGCAGATAAAACAATGGACAAAATCGTAGCGCTTTGTAAAGGCAGAGGCTATGTGTACCCGGGAAGTGAAATTTACGGAGGTCTTGCAAATACTTGGGATTACGGTCCTCTCGGTGTTGAATTTAAGAACAACGTAAAAAAAGCTTGGTGGAAAAAGTTCATACAGGAATCAAAATATAATGTAGGTCTTGACTGTGCAATCCTTATGAACCCAGAAACATGGGTTGCGTCGGGTCACGTCGGCGGTTTCTCGGATCCTCTTATGGACTGTAAAGAATGTAAATCACGTCACAGAGCGGACAAGCTGATTGAAGACTTTGCACACGAAAAAGGTGAGGACATCACAGTTGACGGTTGGAGCAAAGAAAAGATGGTTGAATACATCACAGAAAATAACATTGTCTGCCCAAAATGCGGCAAGCAAAACTTTACTGATATTCGTGAATTTAACCTTATGTTCAAGACATTCCAAGGTGTTACAGAAGATTCTTCATCAGTAGTATATCTTCGTCCAGAAACTGCACAAGGTATTTTCGTAAACTTCAAAAACGTACAACGTACAAGCCGTAAAAAAGTACCTTTCGGCATCGGGCAAATCGGTAAATCATTCAGAAACGAAATCACACCGGGTAACTTCACATTCCGTACAAGAGAATTTGAGCAAATGGAGCTTGAATTTTTCTGTTCACCGGGTACAGACCTTGAGTGGCACGCATATTGGAAAGAATACTGTATGAATTTCTTACTTAACCTTGGTATAAGAAAGGAAAACTTGCGTTTCAGAGATCACTCACCTGAAGAACTTGCATTCTATTCAAATGCAACTGCCGATATTGAATTTGTATTCCCATTCGGTTGGGGTGAACTTTGGGGTATTGCAGACAGAACCGATTATGACTTAAAGCAACATATGGAACACAGCGGTGAAAGTATGGAATATATGGATCCAATCACAAACGAAAAATACGTTCCGTATTGTATTGAGCCGTCACTTGGTGCAGACAGAGTTGCACTTGCATTCCTTGTCGAGGCATATGACGAAGAAGAACTTGAGGGCGGCGACACAAGAGTTGTTATGCACTTGCATCCGGCGCTTGCACCGATAAAGGCTGCCGTTCTTCCGCTTTCAAAGAAACTTGACGAAGGTGCAACAGCTGTATACGAACAGCTTTCAAAGAAGTTCAACTGTGAATATGACAATGCAGGCTCAATAGGTAAGCGTTACAGAAGACAAGACGAAATCGGTACACCGTACTGTATCACATATGACTTCGATTCAGCAGAAGATAACTCGGTTACAGTCCGTGACAGAGATACAATGGAACAGCAGAGAATTAAGATTGACGAACTTGAAAAGTTCTTGGAAGGAAAATTAGAATTTTAATAATGTTGTTGGTGGGGGTAAATTGCCATGAAATTTGTTGATGAATTTAAAGATTTTATATCTCGCGGAAACGTAGTTGATATGGCAGTCGGCGTTGTTGTCGGCGGTGCATTTAAAAGCATTGTCGATTCACTTGTTGCCGACATTATCAACCCGGGTATTGCATACGTTGTATCTCTTATAACAGGCGCACTGAAAACCGCCGCTACAAGTACAGTCGGTGACACAAGTGCCGTTGAATCGGTTATGGATATGTCTAAATGGATAATTCCGGGTACATCAATAAATATCGGTAATTTCCTTTCGGCTATTATTAATTTCCTTATCCTTGCATTTATAATTTTCTGCGTAGTTAAGGGACTTAATAAACTAAATGATAAATTCAAAAAGAAAGTTGAGGAAGAAGTCACTCCTGCGGGTCCTACCCAAGAAGAACTTCTTGCCGAAATACGCGATTTGTTAAAAGACAAAGAATAATACAAAACCCAATCGAACGAAATTCGATTGGGTTTTCTTTTATCTTTCTATTTGCTTTACCTCTGCATACGGCTTCATATTTCCATTCCACACATATACATCTATACCGTCATATTCCGTATCACTCAAATCAACCTCCGCCGTCATATTATGTATGTCAGGTGTCACAATCTTTTTAAGTTCATTACCTTTTCTGAACGCAACATACATCACTTCGTCATCTTCTTCAAAATTAAGCGATACGATAAGTTTGTTATCTTTTATTTCACACTCAATTTTATTGTTCGTTAAAACAGTCGGCATTGGTGTGACTGTCGGAGCAGCCGTTGGTGTTGCCGTTGGACTTGACGTTACTGTCGGCGTCGGTACTGTCGTAGGCATTGCCGTTGGACTCGGTGTCGCTGTCGGCGTCGGTACTATCGTTGGTGTCGGTGTCGGTACTGTCGTAGGCGTTGCTGTCGGTTTTACTGTTGGTGTTGCCGTTGGTGTCGCTGTCGGCATAATTGCCTTAACCGCATTATACGCATTCAATCTTCCGCCGCTTATAACTTTACCTGTAAGTGCCGAAAGCTTGTCTGAACTCGAACACAAAGTTTCTTTAATTTCTTTTGCCGAAATATTCGGATTTACTGCACGCATTACCGCAACAGTGCTTGTGACCATAGGCGTAGACATAGACGTACCCGACATTATTTTGTAACTGTTCGTTGGTATTGTACTGTAAATATCCGTACCGGGTGCGGCAATATCAACACTTGTTGCACCGTAATGTGACGTACTGCTGAGTTCATCACTGCTTGTCGTGTTTGCAACAGAAATTACATTGTCAAGGTCTTTGGTAAGTTGTGACGGATACACTGCCACTTTGTCATTATCCGCTTGCGGTGTACTTGTCGCAATATTTCCCGCCGCAATAACAATGAATATATCCGGCACCGCGTCAATCGCCGATTTAACGATATTCACCGAAGTACTTCCCCAACCTGCACCGCCAAAACTGCAATTAATAATATTTATATCATTCTTTTTCGCGTAATTAATCCCTTCTATTATATAAGATAAAGTACTTTTACCACTGCTGTTAAAAATCTTTATTGATGCGATTTTGGCATTACGTGCAACAGACGCCACACCCTTGGAATTGTCGGTCACCGCACTCACAATACCTGCAACGTGGACGCCGTGATTACTCACATATGACACATCACCGTTACTGTCACTGCAATTCCAACCATATATGTCATCGATATAGCCGTTACCGTCATTATCAATGCCGTCACCGACAATTTCTCCTGTATTCACCCATATATTATCAATTAAATCCTCGTGATTTGTCTGTATACCTGAATCCATAACTCCGACAGTCACATCAGAGCAATCAATATCAAAATCCCAAAGCTTGTTTGCACCGATTAAATCAAGCACAGCTTGTTTTCCGTTTTGATAGTACGTGTCATTAGGTTCGGAAAACTCATATACATTGTAGTTAGGCTCTGCATATTCAATATTCGGCATAGCCTTTAACTTTTCAATCGTATCTATAACATTTTCACGGCTCGGATTTTCCAAATCAAGTACATATATAATAGGCTCTGTTTTATCAGAAAACAAACTGATACTGCTTGCATCGTCACCGAAAATACATTTTGCATCACTGATATTCAATTCTTCAAACGGGTCTGAACACATTGAAACAGCATCGGTAATCTGCGGTTTTAACTGCACAAGCACACTTCCGTAATCAAAATCCAACCCGTCATATTCATCTGCATAAACATTAATCCCCAGCCACATCATAGCCAATAATGCGGCAAAAAATATATATCTGAATCTTTTCATAACCATAGCTCCGCTTTTCAAATTGCTTTAATTTCAGTATATCACTCAATTTTTATAAAGTCAATTTAAACCTCGTTTTTCGCTTGACTTTTTTGTTTTACTATGGTAAAATATTAAGGTACTTTTGGAGAAGTATCGAAGCGGTCATAACGGGGCGCACTCGAAATGCGTTTGCCTTAACAGGCACGTGGGTTCGAATCCCACCTTCTCCGCCAAAGAGAATGCTGATTTTTAATCCGCATTCTTTTTTTACTATGTGAATTTTTATAAAGGAGTAAAACAATGCAGACAGAAGAAAAACAAATGAAGATGAGTTATCTTATAAAGCGCTTTGTACCGTATTTCAAAAAATACAAATGGATACTGATACTCGATCTAATCTGTGCGTCACTGACAACGGTTTGTGAGCTTGTATTCCCAATGCTCGTGCGTTACATAACAAATATGGGTATCAATAACATAGCAGGATTAACCGTCGGAATAATCTTAAAAATAGGACTTTTCTATCTGATTTTAAGAATAATCGACTCTGCGGCAAATTTCTATATGGCTGACACGGGACATATTATGGGAGCAAAAATCGAAACAGATATGCGCCGTGACTTATTCGCGCACCTTGAAACGCTTTCACATTCATACTTTGCCGAACACAAAGTCGGACAAATTATGGCACGAATAACAAGTGACTTGTTTGATATAACAGAATTTGCACACCACTGCCCCGAAGAATTTTTCATCGCCGCACTGAAAATAATCGTTTCATTTATAATTCTTTGCGGAGTAAACGTACCGCTTACGGTTATTGTGTTCGCATCACTTCCGCTTATATTCTGTTTTGTAAAATTCTTTAATACGCGTATGCGTAAAGCGTTCAAGAAACAGCGTAACCAAATCGGCGAAATTAATTCACAGGTTGAAGACACATTGCTCGGTATAAGAGTGGTAAAGTCATTTGCGACAGAAGAACTTGAAGCTGAAAAATTTGAGGACGGCAACAAAAAATTTCTTGATACAAAAAAACTCGGATATTTCTATATGGCAGGTTTTCAAACATCAAACAGAGCCTTTGAGGGTGTAATGTATTTGATAGTCGTTGTTGCGGGTGCGTTGTTTATGATTAACAGCAAAATCTCCCCTGCCGACCTTACCGCATATCTTTTGTATGTAAGCACGCTCCTTGCCACTTTGCGTACAATCATTCAATTTACCGAACAATTCCAACGCGGTATGACAGGTATTGAGCGTTTCCTTGAAATTATGGACGCACCTGCCGAAATAACAGAAAAAGAAAATGCCGACGAATTGAAAAATGTTCAAGGAAATATAACGTTTGAAAACGTCGGATTTCATTACAGTGACGATGACACAAACGTGCTGTCAAATATAAATCTTAACATCAAGAAAGGCGACAGCGTTGCACTTGTCGGTCCGTCAGGCGGCGGAAAAACAACGCTTTGTAACCTTATCCCACGTTTTTATGACGTCACAGAAGGACGTATTTTAATTGACGGCAAAGATATAAAAAACGTCACATTAAATTCGCTCCGAAATTCAATCGGTGTCGTTCAACAGGACGTTTACTTGTTCTCGGGAACGGTCTTTGAAAACATCGCTTACGGATTAAGCGGTGCAACACGCGAAGATGTTATAAACGCCGCCAAGCTTGCAGGTGCACATGAATTTATTTCAAACCTCGAAAACGGATATGACACATATGTCGGCGAACGTGGAGTTAAACTTTCGGGCGGTCAAAAGCAAAGAATAAGTATCGCAAGAGTATTCTTAAAAAATCCGCCTATACTTATTCTTGACGAAGCGACCTCCGCACTTGATAATGAAAGTGAAAAAATCGTGCAAGACTCACTCGAAAAACTTGCAAAAGGCAGAACAGTATTCACAATCGCCCATAGACTTACAACAATCCGTAACGCAAATATGATTCTTGTCCTCACCGAAAACGGTATCGAAGAACAAGGCACACACCAAGAATTGATTGATAAAAAAGGATTGTACTACAACCTATACAGTATGTACACCTCACTATAACAAACAAAAATGCGGTCTGTATGACCGCATTTTTTTATAGTAGTGGTGCTACTAACCTTATAATATGTCCTAAAAGCTTTGTGAAAATATTAAAATGTTTAACGTCCTCTAATGTAATCTTCTGCGACAATTCAAGCGTGTCTTTGAAATCACGTTCAATATCCATAACCGCCGGTACATTAAGCATATAAGCCGCACATTCATAGTGAAGATACAAACTTCTGTAATCGTGGTTTACTGTGCCGACAATGGCTTTTTTACCGTCACTTATCGACATTTTCGCGTGAACAAAACCTGGTGTATATTCGTATATTTCTATACCTGCTTTCAAAAGTTCCTTATAATATGTTCTCGCAAGATAGAACGCATATTTCTTGTCAGGAATATGTGGCATTATAATCTTAACGTCAACACCCCTTTGAGCCGCATACTTCATACACTCATACATCTCGTCATCAATAACAAGATACGGCGTCATTATATAAGCATATTCCGACGCATTGTTCAGATTATTTATATATGCACGCTTTCCGACATAAACTTCATCAAGCGGAGTATCGCCGAACGGTATTACAAATCCGTCCGTACTTACGGAATATTTTTTTGACGCTTGGATATATTCACCGCAATCCTCAATGTGTTCATCATTTACGTTCCACATTTCAAGAAACATCGCCGTAAATCCCGCGACCGCCTCGCCTCTGAGCATAAATCCCGTATCTTTCCAATGCCCGAAACGCATCTTTTCATTAATATATTCATCTGAAATATTTATCCCACCGCAAAACGCCACCGCACCGTCTATAACCATTATTTTTCTGTGGTCACGATTGTTTTGGTGAGTTGACAAAAGCGGTACAATCGGCGAAAATATACGACATTTAATCCCCTGTCTTTCAAGATATTCATTGTATTTTCGCGGAAGCGTCACGATACAGCCCATACCGTCATACATAACGCGAACTTCAACGCCCTGTTTAACTTTTTTCTTTAAAATTTCAAGAATTTCATTCCACATACGGCTCGTGTGATTTATAATAAAGAACTCCAAAAATATGAATTTTTCCGCTTTCAAAAGCTCCTTTTTCATATCCTCAAACATTCTCTCGCCTATGCTGTAATACTGTACACCCGTATTTGTGTAAGCAGGAGAACCGCCGTATTTCGATAAATACCTTGCAAAGCCGTCCTGATTTTTATCAGTCTGATAAATACTTTTCATAACATCTTCGTCTTGAACAAGATACTTTTTGTTTGCCTCTTGAATATTCTTGTAATCGTCACCTATATTCATTGACACTCCCTGTGCCCTTGTAAACAGATAAAACAAAGCACCGAATATAGGTATAATCGCAATAAGCGTTATCCACGTCATTTTAAAAGTAGATTCCTCTGTACGATTAATTTCAAATATTATAAGTACGGCACTCAAAACAGTCGAAAGACCGAACAAAACCTTTGAATAGTCGGAAATCCATATATACATTGCAACAAACGTAATGATTTGCATTAAAAGCATTACCATTGCAACGAATTTGTTTGAATATAAAAGTCTGTAAATCTTTTTCATTCAAAATCCTCCTTTCAAACGGCTATTTTAAATTTTTTATATACGCAAACGTTTTTTCTTCCCCTTCTTGCTGCAACATCATAAGCCACCCTTCAAGCAGCTTTGCAGTGTTTGGGTGCATACTTGTTTTAGCATTTCCCTTTAAGAAATATTCTATCGGATTATCGTTTGTATATTTGTCGTCCAAATAAATTTTCCCTGCCGCAACACGGTCGCAAAACATTTCTTTAACATATTTTAACGGCATTTCGACCGCCTCCATACGTCTTGTTTTGGGATTGTAGTCTGTCCAATATTCAAAGTGATGTTTGTTTCTTCCTTTGTGGTGCATCCAAGCCTTTGAATAACCGTATTCACGTCTTTCGCCCTCTGTCGGACTTCTGTCACCGAGATAAAATCTTGCTCCAGGTAAAAATTCAGTCGGTGAATATTTCGACAAATCGTGACGCATACCCTGCCACAAAATTCCGCACCTTAGGCAATGATACATTACCTTGTGACGGTGCCTTGTGATTGTCATAAAATGTTTTATAAAATGCCACATACAGTGATTCTTCCTTTTTCTATAATAGCTTATTATATCACAAATACCGACATTTTACAATACCAAAACGTTGCACCTCTCAAAACAAAAAAATCGGCTGCCAAAATTTCGGCAGCCGATTTTCGATTAGTTACTTCTTCTTTCCATTTCCTTATAAATATCTTCCCAAGTCATACCGTTGTCAACCAGCATAACAGTAAGGTGATAAATAAGGTCAGCGGTTTCATAGCTGATTTCGTCCTTATCGCGGTTTTTACCTGCAATAACAACTTCGGTAGCCTCCTCACCGACTTTTTTCAAAATCTTATCTTCGCCCTTATCGAACAAGTAATTTGTATAACTGCCCTCTTCAGGGTGTTCTTTTCTGTCCATAACTACAGCCTGTTCACGTGCAAATACATCTGTCTTAGTCTGTTCCTTTGCGTCCTCAACAAGCTTGCCGTCCTCAATCTTTCTGAAGAAACAACTTCTGTTTCCCGTATGACACGCAGGACCGGCAGGATTAACAAGCACAACAAGACAATCGCAGTCGCAGTCAACGCGAACTTCTTTAACGTACATATAATTACCCGAAGTATCGCCCTTTACCCAAACTTCCTGTCTGCTTCTTGACCAAAAAGTTGCCCTGCCTGTTTCAAGAGTTTGCTTAATCGTGTCCGCATTCATATATGCAACCATAAGCACCTCGTTAGTTTCAATATTCTGCACAACTGCCGGAATAAGTCCGCTTGCGTCAAATTTAAGAGTATTTATTAATTCTTTCATTTATGTAATTCCCCTTTCAATTTATATAAAACAAATTTACTTCATTTCCATTAAGTTCCAATTCTTTGCTATATAGTCCACACCCGAAATTATTGTGAATACAACCGAAATCCAAATAAGTATATCTGAAATCAATTTAGGGTGTACACCCAAGAATGTATTTTGAATCGGAAGCAAAAGCATTGCAACGATAATTGCAACCATTTGCGTAACGGTTTTAAGTTTGCCCCACATACTTGCGGCAACAACCTTGCCTTCACCCGCCGCAACAAGTCTTATACCCGCAACCGCAAATTCTCTTACAAGCACAATCATCAATGCCCACACACTCATACGGTCATAGTACATCAATATCAAAAATGCCGCCGTTGTAAGTACCTTGTCCGCAAGCGGATCGACGAATTTGCCGAAAGTCGTTACTTGATTATATTTTCTTGCAACGTGACCGTCTATTGCATCAGTTATCGACGCAAGTACAAAAACACCAAGTGCCGCATAATGACACATTACGTTATCTATCATAAACAACACCATAAATATCGGTACAAGAACTACACGAATCATTGTAATTTTATTAGCTGTATTCATCAAATCACCTCCGCTTGACCTGTAAGGTCATATTCATCTGCGTCAAGAATTTTCACTTTTATAATATCGCCCGGAGTAACTTCTTCCTCCGTTGCAAAATATACTTTTCCGTCAACATCAATACTGTCGCCGCGACTTCTGCCGTAGAACAAGAAACTTTCTTCATCGTATCCCTCAACCAAAACTTCAAGTGTTTTGCCAAGCTTAGCCTTGTTAAGTTCAAGCGATATTCCCTGTTGAAGTGTCATAAGTCTGTCAAGACGTTCTTCCTTGATTTCCTCATCAACCTGATTCGGAAAATCAGCCGCAGGAGTATCTTCTTCCTGTGAATATGTGAAAGCACCCATTCTGTCAAAACGCACCTTTTTAACAAATTCATAAAGGTCGTTAAACTGTTCCTCCGTTTCACCCGGAAAACCTACAATTATAGACGTTCTGATTGTGCAGTCAGGCATTTTTTCTCTTATTTTATTGATTCTCTCAACCATTTGTTCTTGAGTTGTACGTCTTGCCATACGTCTTAAAATCTCATTGTTGCCATGCTGTACGGGCATATCGATATAATTGCATATTTTATCATATTTAGCCATTGTATCAATAAGACTGTCCGTAATAGCCTCGGGATAGAAATAATGCACTCTTATCCACTTGATACCGTCAACCGTGACAAGTTTTTCAAGCAACTTATCAAGCGAATATTCGCCGTACAAATCTTTTCCGTAACGTGAAGTATCCTGTGCAATAAGTATAAGTTCCTTAACGCCGTTTTTCGCAAGATTTTCAGCTTCTTCAACTATATCTTCAATTTTTCTGCTCCTAAAATGTCCTCTAATCATAGGAATAGCACAATAAGTACAGTTATTGTCACAACCGTCGGCAATTTTCAAATATGCCGTATATGACGGTGTTGACAAAATTCGCGGAAGCCGTTCATCCGGAGTTCTGTCATTATGACCGCATATTACAGGCTTTTCGCCCTTAAACGCCTCGCGGATAACCTCCGCGATTTTATCATAATCACCTGTTCCGACTATTGCGTCAACCTCGGGCAGTTCGATTAAAATATCACTGCTGTATCGTTCTGCCAAGCAACCTGTCGCAATAAGCAATCGACATCTTCCGTTTTTGTATTGAGCCATTTCAAGTATAGCGTCTATTGATTCCTGTTTAGCCGACTCGATAAAACCGCAAGTATTTACGATTATGACATCGGCGTCCGACGGATTATACGTTATATTAAAACCGTCATTTGCCAATATACCGAGCATAATTTCGGCATCTGTCTGATTTTTCGCACAGCCAAGTGAAACAAGACCGATGTTATACATAAGTTTACTCTCCATATTCTTCTTTTATATTATCTATACAATTTTTAATGTCAGAAAAGCCGTAACCTCTGTACATAAAATATCGTATACATTTATCAATGTTTTTCTTTTCAAAGTCACCTTTAAGCCTTTTTTCAACAAGAGGCAAAAGCATATCTTCTTCGTCCTCATCAAGATACGAAACCGCCTCCTCAACGTATTCCGCATCTATACCCTTGC
>SKEC01002857.1_pt1 | contig 10989 bp, 8 predicted proteins | sample 4826641 | NCBI WGS metagenome assembly SKEC01 (sample SAMN11008819, study PRJNA524170) | human gut metagenome | biome: Human fecal sample; material: Feces; isolation source: fecal sample from pouch patient p18, p21 | host: Homo sapiens | place: Israel: Tel-Aviv | collected 2015-12-22
AAACTTTCCAAGAAAAAGAAGGTAAATGGATAGGAGCCAAGGTAGGTATCTTCTGTACGCGCCCCGCTATTGTAACCAATGACGGAGGATGGACGGACGCTGACTGGTTCAGAATTGAAAAATAAAGAAAATATTCATAATACATTGTACTTTTTGCATTTTTAATCCATGAAAGTCGTATATCGTGTCGGTTAAATTCCTAATTTTGTGCCGCAAAAGGCATCCATGAACAATAATGCAAGAAAATACAATAGATATAATGAAGTAGACGAAAGGATACTAGCTCTCTTTGCAGAAAACAAAGAAAAGGCCTTTCGTCTACTGTATGATACTTATTATCTCCCTTTATGTTGTCCATATACAGCAGAAGCTTATGAGTGTTAGGGTAAGATGCGTGGCTACCAATTCCATATACTAATAATGCCAACAGGAAGTTCTGCACAAAAGATAGGATATCCACTTCTTTCGTACGCAAGGGAAAGGGGCAAAGGACGAGAAGTTGAGAAAGGTGGGATCAGTTATAAATCAAAAACAGACAAAAGAAAGCCGCATAGCGGGATTATAAAGACTCTATTAGAGGAAGTTGCCAGGCTTCTTTCGGAACACAGCATACCCAAACGGATAAGATTTGAGGTTAAAGAAAAAACATACAATAAAAATGACATATGAGATGACAGTAGGAAATCCTCTGCATATGCCATCTTACTTTTTTATGACATTTATAAATGTCCCTAAACGAACTTGGAAATATACCCAGATGTAGCATTATTCTAAAGTTCTCCGACCTGAAAGTTGTCGCTCTCAGCATAACGAGAGAAGCTTTCGGATTCGACAGTGAAAATTTCTTGTTTCATCTCTCATAGTGAGTACAAAAACGATTAGCCAAGCCTGATAGCTGACATCAGTTCAACGCCCGGCGCAAACTGACAACTCTCCTTGCCAAAGAAATCCACAAAGATTGTGGTAATTGCGATTGACGGGGCCGTATTGATTCCAAACCGGTAAAGGTTTGCTTGAACGCAAGCATCAAACGATACGTCATGAAGCGGGACAATCCGGACGCTATATCTAACTAGGCTTATTATGCTTCGCAGGGAGTGCATTATTATGATTATAAACTCCATGCTGTCTGCGAAATGCAAGGTATGATTCATTCTTACGATATGGTAGCGGCAAGCATCTACAACTTTCATTATTTCAAAGATGTGCAATGAGAATTTCATGGCTGCATGATGTTTAGAAATAAGGAATACCTCAGTGTACATATGCAATAAACCCTCTTCGATATAGCAAATATTACGCTGTAAGTTCCATACCGGATGAATTAGAAAAATAGGCGAACACTCTCTCGAACTTATAAACGCTTCAGAAAATGTATTGAAACTATATTCTCTCAACTCAATGACAATCTCATAACGATACGCAACTATGCAAAGCAGTCATACGGGCTTTTTACCCGAATGACAGGTAAAATCACCACAATGACATTCATGTAATATATTAACAATTATTCTATCGGGAAGATAAAATATTCGCTAATTCAATTCAACCAACAGGTTATTCTATTTTATTTAAGATACCCGTTGGTAGAGTTAAATATATATTAAGTTAATTCCACCAACGGGTTTAATTAATTGTCTTCTACTACAATGGTAGCTACCGAACGTGCTGGCAACTGCAGTTTTTTCAGCGGTTGTTCACCCATGTATTGCAGATTCTTGTCGATTGTAGTCAGATAAACTTTTCCTTTTTGGGCATAGTCACAGTTTAGGGTAATCACCTGATTATCCTCTAAATAGTTAATTACTACGGTCACCACTTCTTTCCCATCAGTATACGATGAAATCATCAGTGAAGTAGCAGCTTCCAAATCACTTACCTTATAGGTCGGTTTTACGGAGATACGTCTCATGCCCGGACGCACAAAGAAACTGTAGTTGGCAGTAGTCCACAGCATTTTGGTGGTAGAAATTTCACCGTCATATTGTAACGACAACCCGTTTGAACCTTCAAGCGGCAATAGCTGAATGGGCACATCCTCGCCTAATGATACAGCAGTCCACCATTGCCAGGCCGAAGCATTGGCCAAAGTTAGATCATTATGAATGATGCGGGCTACATACAAGCCTAGGTTAATGCTTCGTTTCGGAGAGGCTGGCATAGTAATTTCTTCATTCTTTTCCAGAATGCAGTATTCTGATGCCCAAAATTTGGTATTGTGACTGTTGGCTGAGAGTTCTTTGTGAATTCGATTACGTATATCCACCAACAAAGTAGCGGGATAGGCTGACCAATAGTCGTGTGCTGCTACACAGTTAAAAAGATTTTTGAACTTCAGCACGCTGTATTGTCCGTCTTTGTAGAACATAGAGTGGATGATATCATCTGGAGTTTTAGTTATCGAATCAATTTCAAATAGATATTTCATGTCACCTACTTCTGGAATTAGAATTTTTGTGTCGATTTGAGCTTCGCTGATTGCTTTATCCAATTCTTCTACCATGCGGTAAAGGTCAGCTTTAGTGGCAAAGCTGCCTTCTTGGAAGGAATTGGTATGCCATTGTCCGTTTGGCTCATTGTTCGGGCTGATGTAATTTACGTGAAAGCCTTGTTCACGGAAATGTTGAGCGCTCTTCACCAAGAAACGGGCAAAGTCATCGAATTTATCATTTTGCAGATTGATGCAATCCTGGTCAGCAGAAACAGTAGAAGCGCTACGAGTCATAAAGTAGGGAGCTGAGTTCGTGAAAAACAGGAAGTTATTCATGCCTCGTTCACGGGCCGCTTTCATGAACCATTGTTGTCCTGCCTGCTTGGTAAAGTCATACTTACCATCGGGTGAGAGGAAACATTCGGTACGGTTCCAAGAGTTATCCACCTCCTTTGCTTCACGGTTTTCATAGCTTCCGGCTCCGATGTTTACGCGCCAGTTAGTCAAGGCCATCCCGATGGGGTTGCCTTTTTTGTCAAATTCACGTTTGAATAGTAAGTCGGCAATTTTTTCTTTTTTTTCTTGAGGCCAGTTTTTACCAATGAAAGCGCAGCGCCAAGCGTCTGAGGCGCTGAAGTTGTCTATTTCTTGATAGACTGTCTGTTTATCGATGATAAAAATCTTTTCATTCTGAGCGGCAAGTGGTTTCAAGCTTATGCTGAGGGGTAAGGCTGCAATTAAAATTAATCTTTTTCTCATGGTATACAATTAAAAAGTAAGTCCCTATCCTCGATGACGACACCAAGCATCCATCATAACATAGGGACCCAACAAATATTAGAACTACTTAATAAGATTATATTTTAAAGTTAGTTTGTTTCAAGTTCGGGTTCTTATCCAATTCAGCTTGTGGAATCGGCATGTAACGGTTCCTGAATTTACGGATTTCGAGTACCACCTGGTTCTTTTCACCTTGGAAAATTGTAGCACGCTCTTCTTGTGGAATGCTTGGGTCCATATCTACGGTACCTTGGTTAGAAGCATAGATTGGACCATTCAGTACGTCTTTGGCAATGTCCCAACGGATGATATCATCTCTTCTTAAGCCTTCGAAAGCAAATTCTACGCGGCGTTCTCTTCTGAGCAATTCTCTCAGTTTAGCTTGTGTATTATATTTTGCTCTGTCTACTTTTGGCATGCCAGCTCTTTCTCTGATTAGGTCAATCAAGTCAGTAGCATCTGAAAGGTCTGTATTTTTTTCAATCATAGCTTCAGCCTTTGAGAGTAAGATTTCAGCATAACGGAACACAATCATATCCAGACCAGTATTGTTTATATCTGAATATTGAGTCAGTGGTTTCATGTATTTACAGACAGAATAGCTAGTTTGAGAAGCATTTCTAGAATCAAGACGATGATCTTTGTTAGGTTCACCGTTAATGTTTCTGTCCAGCGTATTATAGATTCTCTTTCTACCCTTGTTATCCATCCAATCAGCACCCGAGTAAAGGATTGTAGCATAGAAACGGGGATCTCTATCTTTGTAAGGATGTTCTGGATTATACTTACCTATAGCCTGAGCTTCTTCGATTGTCAGACCATCTTTCATTTCATATGCATCAATTAGAGATTGAATGGGTACGAATGCCGACCAACCACCGTCAATCACGTTACAAAATTCAATAATGGTTTGGTTTTTGTAGTCGTTCATTACTTTCTTTACAGCCAGAATGATTTCGCAGTTGTCTTCATTGGCTTCTTTGAACAATTCAGAATAAGGAACTTCACCTTCTTGGTACAGATTATACACACCCAAGCTCTTGATTTCATTGGCAGCGTCAATCACTTCATCATATTTCTTGTAGAACAGACACAATCTTACCTTCAAGGCCAAAGCAGCACCGCGTGTAATTCTTCCTTTCTGTTTCGGACTTACATCCAATGCTCCGTCTTTAGTGATATCATTCAGTTCATCAAGGATGAATTTCACTACATCAGCTTCTGGAGTAGCTGGCAGTTTGGCATCTTCCAAAGAAGGAACTACTTCTGTTATCAAAGGGATGTCACCATATGCAGTTACCATCATGTAGTAACGCCAAGCACGTAGAAAGCGAACTTCGTTTTTCAAGACTTCCAAACGTTTGGGATCATTGAAATGAATTTCTTTGGTAGTAACCTGATGCAAGAAGTTGTTACAACGAGTAATCAGGGTGTAATCATACCAGTTGATGCCTGGAACAGCATGAGTAGCTGTACCATTGGCAAAAACAGCCCAATTAGTATTGATGGCACAATAACCGTTATCACTAAACACGTCATTGTATATAGTATAATCTTGGTTGGCATAGCCATCATAACAACCAACAGCTAACATTTCTACATCTGCTTCTGTTTTTGGGAAAGTAGCGGTAGATAAGGCATCGTACGGCACTCTATCCAGTGAACAAGCTGTAAATAAGAAACCTGAAATAAGTGACAAATATATATTTTTCATAATTGCTAAATTATAATGTAATATTAATACCAATAGAGTGAGTCTTCACGTGCGGATAATATGCACCCCATCCAGCCGGAGCTTCAGGGTCGATACCCTGAGGAGTTTTACTGAATGTCAGCAGGTTAGTACCGCTATAGTAAATTCTAGCAGATCCTAGACGTACAGCTTGCAGCCATTCTTTAGGAACATTGAAACCAACTTGAATATCTTTCAGACGCAAGTAATTGGTATTTACCAACCAGAAGTCTGAGCAAGTAGTTTCCGGTAAGTTATATGTTCTGAATTTAGAAGCTCTAGGCCATTTGTTGGTTGGCTTTTCTGGGGTCCAGCGGCCTAACCAGTGATTTGAAGGGTGACCAGAGTCACCGTTAAATTCACCATAGAATTCATCAGTGAAGTAGCGTGATACGCCAGCGGCACCTTGAAAGAACAAGTTGAGATCAAACATTTTCCACCTAGCACCCAGATTGAATGCGAAAGTATATTTCGGGTTTTCTGAACTCAGGATTACCTTATCGTCAGGGTTAATTTCACCATCTTCATTTATGTCAACCAATTTGATATCACCAGGAATTAAACGGTCGTTGCTGATCATTGTGTATTTCGGAGCATTTGCTATTTCTTCCTTGCTTTGAAAGATACCGTCTGATTTGTAACCATAGAAAGCATTAAATTCCTTACCTACCATGCGAATAGTACGGCTGTCTTTCTGAACGTCTACATTACCCAGTGACAAAATTTCATTTTTGTTGTAAGTAAAGTTACCAGCAAAGTTCAGTTGAACTTCACCCAATGTTTTATGCCAAGCCAAAGAAACCTCAAGTCCTTGGTTTCTCATAGCGCCCACATTGTCCCAGTAACCAGGATACCCATAAGTATTCGGTACATTTACCTGCATCAAGATACCAGTTGTCTTTCTGTTGTAGTATTCCAAAGTAACCTGCAGTTCGTTGAATAAAGTCATGTCTACAGCTGCACCCCAAGTAGTAGTCTTTTCCCAAGAAATATCCTGGATTTTATTTTCAGTTTGTACAGCGCCACCGCTTACCTTGTTATCGAATGGATATTTCGCATTGGTGGCATATGTATTGATGTACGGATAGTAGTCGTTACCTATTTGTTGGTTACCGAGCATTCCCCAAGAACCTCTTACTTTCATGTCGGTTACTACTTCATTGAAAGCAGTACCTAATACAAAGTCTTCGTTAGTTATGCGCCAAGCACCTGAGAATGAAGGGAACCACCCCCAACGGTTGCCTTCTGCAAAACGGGAAGAACCGTCACCTCTCACGTTAGCTTCGAACAAATATTTGTCCCTATAGTTGTATTTTAAGCGACTGAATACAGAATTCATTGCTAGTTCACGAGTATAACCAGAATTTCTCATACCTACTACTGAACCACCATTCATATCAGTTACGTCTGATGATGGAAAATCTTGTCTGTAAGCATCATCATATTCATAAGAATAGAGTTCTGTGTGGAAACCAGCCAAAGCGTTTACGGTGTGCTTTTGGGCAAAGGTCTTGTCGTAGTTCAACAAGATATCACCTTGTCTGCGGATTTCCTTAGTGTGGCTCTTAGTCAGGCGGATTGGACCATCGTATTTGTTTGCATTATATTGCAAATCTTTTCTATATAGCTTGTAACTCCTATTCACTATGTTGTAAGAACCGTTGGCGGTAATTTTCAAACCATCCCATATATCGTATGAAAATTCAGCGAAAGCATTCAAGTAGTCTTTGTCTGTATCACCAGTAGAGCCCAAGTCTTGGAATGCAATGGGGTTACCATCAGCAATGGCACCATAAGTACCATCTTCATTTTTATAAGGAACCATCGGAGAGATGCGATTTACTTGTCTGAATACTTGATAAGCATCACCATTTGACCAAGAAATCGGGTCAGTCGGTTCTTTCATCAATGTATTGGCAAAGTCCAGATTGATTCTTGATTTCAAGCGTTCAGTTAACTTCAGATCTAAGTTGGTACGAACATTGAACTGTCTGTTAGAAGCGTTTTCAACGATACCTTCTTGTTTTACATAACCCAAAGACGCTCTATACTTCGCCCATTCAGAACCACCGCTCATACCTATGTTATGGCGGTTCATGAAACCAGAGCCGGTATAAAACAAGTCGTACCAGTCAGTATTGGGGTGACCGTATGGATCAGAACCCTCAGCATATTTGCGGATGTCTTCCTGAGTGTAGGGTTTTCTCTTTTCAGCTTGTTCAGGAGAAGCGCCTTGAGAGATAGCATCCCAGTATTCAGCTTCATTAGTCAATTCTGCTAATTCAGCAGAGGTGGTACGGTCCATCAAATCGGCAGGTTTTGACCATCCGAACAAAGCACTGTAAGTCAAATTGGGCTTACCGCTCTGTCCGCGCTTAGTAGTAATCAAGATTACACCATTAGCAGCTTTAGAACCGTAAATGGCAGCTGAAGAAGCATCCTTCAATACAGAGATGCTTTCGATATCATTCGGGTCAACCACGTTCATATCACCTTCTACACCATCAATCAAAACCATTGGAGAAGAAGCATTGAATGAACCCAAACCACGGATTAAAATTTTACCGGTATCCTGACCTGGCTGACCACCAGCATTAGTTACAGTTACACCCGGTGCTAAACCTTGCAAGCCCTGAGATATATTGGAAATCGGCCTAGAAGCCAATGTTTTAGAATCAATAGTAGCAACAGCACCGGTCATGTTCACTTTCTTCTGCGAACCGTAACCTACTACAACAACTTCGTCCAGTAATTCAGTATCGTCCACCAGCTTCACAGCCATCAGCTTGCCAGATTGGGCAGCCAGTACCTGAGTTTTGTAGCCGATGAAAGAAATTTCTATTTTGGCATTTGGAGTGCTCAAATTCAGTGTAAAGTTACCGTTGATGTCGGTCACTGTACCGTTGGTAGTACCTTGCTCTACTACTGAAGCACCGATTACTGGTTCACCGGTCGAATCGATAACATTACCTTTAGCTGTTTTCTTTTCTTGTCTTGTTTGTTGAGCAATTCTAGTCGCTACGTTAGAAATTTTAGAGAGAGTTATATTGTTACCTAATACCTTGCAGTCAATATCAGTGTTGGCAAAGATACCTTTCAACAGTTCTATTACATCGGTATTGCTCCCATTTACATATACGGTGCGTTTTACGTCCACATCGTTTTTGTCATATACAAACAAATAATCTGTTTGTTTTTCAATTTGTTGAATCACAGATTCAATGGTACAATTCTGTGTCTTAAGGGATACTTTTTGATCCATGTACTCGGTTACACTCGCTAGGGCAGTGTTTGCGCCTAAAAAAAGAGCATAAGCCGAAACCATACCAACCTTAACGATATGGTTACAGTTTGAAATAACTTTTTTGTAGGAATTAAAATCCATAATTTACTTTAATTTAATCATTAGTATTTTATTTAAGATCAGATGACTTCAAGCCACGGGCGGTATTATTTCCAGAACTGCCCTACATTACGCTACAATAAGTTGTTTTACATAGGCATTTTATAATTTATAAGTTACACAATTTATAAGATGATAATTTTTTTACTTTCGTAATCAATTTGATAGTCAAAGTGATTGGTTTCTTTCAGTACTCGTATGATGTGTTCCAGTCCATCTTTGGCACGGAACTTACCGGTACAGTAGGGTGATTCTCTAGTTAAAGAAGTATTTCTGATTTGGAATTCAATATCATAGTATTCTTGCAGTTTGTCAAACACTTCCAATAGAGGTTCGTTGAAATAGAGTATTCCTTTGCGCCACAGATAATTATTAGCATTTTTAATCGGTTTAACCTCCAATACCCCTTGGCATAGCGCTGCACGCTGGTTGGGGGTAAGAATTACAACCGATGATTTTTTTGCATTGGTAGTGACTTCCACTTTACCGTTCAATAGAGCCGCTTCAAATTGAGGAGAATCCTGATAGTCATATATGTTAAAGGAAGTACCTACTGCTTTTACTTGATATTTAGAAGTAGAAACGATAAAGGGATGTTCCTTGTCTGATTTTACTTCAAAGAATCCTTCGCCGTCAAGTTCTACCAAGCGTTTTTTTCCGTTAAATTTCGAGGGGAAGGTCAGAGTGCTGCCGGAGTTCAGCCATACCTTGGATCCATCGGCCAGCATTATTTCTACATGCTGGCCGGTTGGTACATGAATTTGATGTTGTAGTTCGTGGTGAGTTGTTTTCTGCCAGTTCAAAAAAAAGTGCAAGGCAAAGCCCAGCACAAAGATAGCTGCTACTTTCATGAAAGATATAACATAATGTTTCCACGGGAGGATTTTAGTTTTTTTGGGAAAGCAACCTCTGTCTGTTCGGGTATGTCTTCAATCCAATAACTCATTTCAAACAGACGACAAAGCTGTTGGTAGTAACGCTGGTGTTCTATCTTCGCTTCTATCCATTCGGTAATTCGCTGAGCTTCTTCATCCGAAACCTCTCCTTTGAAATAAGCCATTAATAATTCGTCGTCCATAATTTTTTATTGTTTATAATAATGGCGACTGAAAGAAGGGATTCTATAGTGTCGATCTAAAAAAAATAACCTATATTAACAAATTTATCCTTTATTGATAAGATCCGTCAAACAGAGCCAGATTAAGATAGGAAGGTAGTCTTTGAGAGCAATACGAAGTTCTTTAAGGGCCTTGTTCATGTGATAATCTACCCCTTTGACCGAAATACCTAGCATTTGGGCAATTTCCTTTCCCGATTTATTTTCAAAGCGACTCATGATGAATACCTTTTGGGTTTGTTTCGGTAATTGGTTAAGAGTTTTCATCATGATAGATTTGATTTCCTGTGAGAAAATATAGCTGGGGTTACAGCCTTCCAAGTTTGAGATTCGGATAGCCAGTTCGTGCTGTTTCCATTGTATAAGATCATCCTTGGTATTTTCTCGTCGTACTTGTGTTTTGAGATAATCCAGCGATTTATGTTTCACGATGGTGATAAGGAGAGCCATGGGGTTATCAACTGATTCCACCTTCATAGTTTCGAGCAATTGCAGGAAGGCGTCCATAGTGATGTCTTCAGAAACTTGCTTATTGCGCACATAAAAGCATGCAAAGTTGCAAACCTTATTGAACGAACTTTTATACAAAAGATTAAATAGTTCCACTTCCGAAAGACTACCATGTGTCGACATTTCATTTATTTTTAAGATAAACTATTTGCAAAAATAGTTCATCTTTGCAAAAGTTACAATCTGACGGCATAATTCTTTAAATATTTATTTTATCTATCTAGAAGAGACAACATAATATCACCCCCTAAAAAGGTTTACATGTATATGCCTTTTCCCTATTGCTTATTATTCGGTAATATCAAGAAGCTGATATTTTAAGCAATTGCAATGCCATTTATTCGTGCGAAAATATGGCTTTGAATTATTGCACTGCAAACTGAATACTGTTTAAAAGAGCCTTTGTTTATCCAATTACGTTCGCAAGTTTTATTCTTTTCCATAAAGTCTTTCTAATTACTTAATTCCAAGTACAAAGAAAGAAGAATGTATTTTCTACTTTCATTTTTTATTGCAATTTTTGAAAATGTGAACATATACAGCCTATTTTTCTACCAGCCGGAGAATAAAGAGTTTATATTCTCCTCTGCCTCTTCCATTCCAAGGCCCCTCTCGATATCTCTCAATATTCCGGCATAATTGTCAGATATTTCCTTACCGGCAGCAGTTCCTCTTCCAGTTCAAACAGCCTAAACTTCTTCCTGAAATGCCCTTTGATATTGAACGGTTTTCCATTCCGATAAATTCCCCCAGTTACAATGAGGCGAAGTCCTTTGATTCATATATCTCTTCCTTCTGTGTACTGATAGTCACGCTGGAATTGCAGCCGCCATCGCTGCTGCCGGAACTGGTGAGCTTCTTCTCCTTCTCGTATTTCCCGAAAAATTCCCAAAATTCGCCTCGATGGACGACTTGTTGTAGATGCAACCATACAGGATGAAAAGGTTGCAGAATTTCTGATTGACCAATTTGTTTATAACTTTGTAGACAATAACGGGCTGGATGAAGCAGACGGG
>SKEC01002870.1_pt1 | contig 10944 bp, 8 predicted proteins | sample 4826641 | NCBI WGS metagenome assembly SKEC01 (sample SAMN11008819, study PRJNA524170) | human gut metagenome | biome: Human fecal sample; material: Feces; isolation source: fecal sample from pouch patient p18, p21 | host: Homo sapiens | place: Israel: Tel-Aviv | collected 2015-12-22
ATCCCTTCTTAAAAATTTGAGTGGTGACAATGATAATGTTCTTTTTAATAGGAAGAAATTAATCACTGCCATCAAAAAAACCGGCACAATTGTCGTCATCACAAAGGCTTCACCGTTCCATAATGTCACATAAGTCGGCAGACTGTAGCTTCCATAATACATACCGGCACATACATCCTTAAATGCCGTATAACCTAAAATATTACCGATCAGCGCGCCCACTAGCGTTACGATCACCGGAAGAGTCATATAATGCCGGATCAGCTCATTTTTTGTATAGCCGGATGCCCGAAGCGTTCCGATGACACCAGCTTCTTTTGCAATCGTATTACTGGTCGTGATGCCAAATACAAAAGCCATGATCACGATGATGATATAGAGAAGCATGATCATCATTGCCTTGTCACTTCCCATATCATCTCCAGTAAATATAATCGCCTGATTCTGATATTGCGGCACAAAATTTTCCAAAGTGACAACTTTTCCCATTGCCTTCATCAGATCTTCCGAAACATTCTTTTCCTCGAGTTCTGTCTGCGGTTTTTCATTGTAGGTCCATGCATAATTATATTGCAGCTTATCCTGATCCAGAGAATCAAATTCTTCATCCGTCACTACGCCTACTCCAAACTTTACAGCATCAAACATAGAATCGTTATTATTCTGAAACAAACAGCTGTAATCTGATAATGCAACCAGCCCGGTGATCGTCCAGGACTTTGTCCCATCATCCAGAGTATCGCCAGTCTTCAGTGAATTATTATCTGCGTACATACGGTCAATTGCGATCTCACCGGTTTCTGACGGTAATTCTCCGTCCATCAGGCATACTTTATCCACCTCTGTACGATTCTTGAAAAAGCGCATTGTGCTTCCATTTGAAAGAGAATCTTCTATATAATAGTTTTCATAGATTTTGACACCTTCCTCTTCAATTGCCTCGCGCTGTCCTCGATACAGACGCTCTCCGGTACGAAAATTTCCATCTTCAATATTGTATTTTTCAAATCCTTCATCGTATGCCTGGATCATGCTTCCATCTGCAACCAGAAATCCGGACACCATACCGATCGTCGCAACCATCAAGATGAATACAACCAGATATTTTCCAATCTCCCCTTTCAGTTCACGGGGAATTCTTTTTCTCAGGGGACTTTTCATAGCACCGCCCCCTTACCAGTCAAGATCCATCGCAGGAGTCTTATGCTCGTTCTGATAGTTTTTACGTATCATTCCATCTCGAAGTTTTACCACACGATCCGCCATGTCCTTGATTGCATCATTATGTGTTACCATGATCACCGTATTTCCGTATTTCTGGTTCACTGTTTCGATCAATTTCAGAATTTCCTTGGAAGTATTGTAATCCAAGGCACCGGTCGGCTCATCACAGAGCAGAATATCCGGATTTTTTACAATTGCACGCCCAATCGCAGTTCTCTGCTGCTGTCCGCCGGAAAGCTGATTCGGAAGTTTCCTCTGATGCTCAAAAAGACCAAGTGTATGCAGAAGCTCATCCACATCCAGTGCCCGGTCACTTAAATAAGCACCCACCTCAATATTCTCCCTCACAGTCAGATTCGGAATCAGGTTGTACATCTGAAAGATATAGCCAAGATGTTTCCGTCTGTACTGAGAAAGTTTCTTTTCTTTCATATCAGCCAGTTTTTCGCCTTCGATAGAAATACTTCCACCATCTGCGCTCTCGATTCCACCGATAATATTCAGTAAGGTGGATTTACCGGAGCCCGACGGCCCCAGAAGTACACAGAATTCCCCTTTTTCAATATCCAGGTCCAGCCCTTTCAGAACATCTACTTTGCTGTCCCCGGTACCAAATGATTTCTTAATATTCCGAATTTCCAAAAACATAAGTTTCTCCTTTTCATACCTTTTCCAACCTTATCGGTTAGTTGTATCTATACTTATGTTAGTTTAGGCTATCCGTTTTGTCAAGAAAATTTGCTTCATCTAACTATTTTCGAAAAAAAAATCCGGCCCTGCACAAAGCAAAGCCAGAACTTTTTCTACATTATAAATTCCATTATTCTCTCTACAATAAATACCGCCGCGCACGCGAACAACGCAACCGTAAGAAGACTCTTTTCACGATATGCCACGATCAGTGCTACAATGAGTCCCGCCGCACCGGAAATGATCCCGCCTGCCGTTGCTGTCAGGATTGCCGGAAATGTCATAGCTGCAAGACATGCATATGGCACATAGTACAGAAAGGATTTTACAAACGGACTGGTGATCTCCCTTTTGAAAAGGACCAGTGGAAGCATACGAATCAGATATGTTACGCCTGCCATCACCAGAATATACAGATATATATTCGGTTTCATCTCAGTTTGCTGCCTCCTTTTCCTCTGTTTCTTTTTCCTCAACCGGGCAGAAATGTGCTGCCAACCCTGCTACCAGCAATGTCGTGATAATGATCACAAATCCGGTAGAAACTTTATTCAGTACCGGAACCACTGCAAATAACGTACTCACAGCCATCGCTCCGATCACTACGCCAAGAACGGCTCGATTTTTCTTTGCCGGTGGAATGATCACCGCAAGAAACATTCCATAGATTGCCACACTCAGTGCACTTACCAAGAAATCCGGAAGCAGGCTTCCAGAAACAGCTCCTGCCAGTGTTCCCAGTGTCCATCCCGGAATCGCGACACACATTACACCATAATTATACCACGGACTGATCCTTCCCTCCTGACTTGCACTGACACCAAAAATCTCATCTGTCACACCAAACGCAACCGCAAGTCTGTGTCCATTTGAAACACCTTTTTCCAGTTTCTGTGACAGAGAAAAAGACATCAGACAGTATCTTAAGTTGATAACCAGCTGCGTCAGTGCCATCTCCCACAGCGAACCACCGGCTGCAATGATTCCAATACCTGCAAACTGTCCTGCCGAGGTAAGATTTGTCAGTGAGATCAAAACTGCCTGCCATGCAGTCAGACCTGACTGAATAGCCATGATCCCAAAGGTAAAGGATACCGCAAAGTATCCCAGGCCAATCGGAATTCCATCCTGAAGGCCTTTCCCAAAGCTTGTTTTATTCATGCCTGTATCAGTCCTCCAGTGAATTCAGTACACGGAATCCATTATTGCTCAGTACATTTTCTGTCACAAATACATCATCTGTCTGAAGGATCATGATCGGAAGGCTGTTTTCTCTATGATAGGATGTATAAATATAATCCAGATTCACATTACAGTTGCCAAGAACCTGCAGTACGGTATTCAGTCCGCCCACTTCATCTTTCAGGTCTACAGCAATGACCTCTGTCACACGATTCATATATCCATTCTCACTCAGAAGTTTCTCTGCTTCATCTGCCTGGTTTGTTATCATACGAAAAAGAGCAAACTCCGGTGCATCAAAGCATGCAAATCCATAAATATCAATTCCTGCTTCTGCCAGAAGTTCGGTGACTTTCTGAAGACTTCCTGCTTTATTTTCAATAAATACAATGTTCTGTTTGATCATTTCCTCTCTCCTCGTCCTGTGCATAAATAAATTAAAACTTGCATATTATACCAACTTTATCCATTATACTCACGTTTCTTTCAAATGTAAACCTTTGCAGTGGACAAAAAAATCCTGCGGAAATGTTCTGTACGTTTTCTTTCTGTACACCAAACCCTTCCACAGGACTCTTTTCAGTAGAACTTATCCACCTGTATTCTTTTAATCTAACTCTTCATCCACATATTTCTGAATATTGGATGCATTTACATATTTCTTCAGATGTTCTCCATCCGTAATGACCAGTGTCGGTGCCTGCATAATGCCAAACTGACGTGCCATATCCGGATTCTTCTCTGCATCAATGATCTCCAGATCTTCACCTTCCAGCATCTTCTTTGCCATGCGGCAGTTTGGACAGGTGTTGGTTGTAAACAGATATTTATGTGTTTCTACCGGCTCGATCTTGACATCATCATCTGTCACTGTAACCATACTGGTATGGACTTTCTTAAGTTTGGAGTGAAGCACATCATACAATGTACGGTTCTTGTACTCCTGCGCTTTTCCATCATTCCAGTTCTGTACCGGACGGTAATATCCGGTAATTCGACTGTAAACCTCTGCTTTCTTTCCACATTTCGGACAGGTAAAGTGCTCACCGCTTAAATAGCCATGCTCCTTACATACAGAGTAAGTAGGAGAGATCGTATAGTATGGAAGTTTATAGTTCTCGGCAATCTTGCGTACCAGAGATGCCGCAGCCTTCCAGTCCGGAAGTTTTTCACCGAGGAATGCATGGAATACGGTACCAGATGTATAAAGAGTCTGCAGTTCATCCTGAATATCCAGTGCATCAAAAATATCTGAGCTGTATTCTACCGGAAGATGGGAGCTGTTGGTGTAATACGGAGTATCACCCTTGCTTCCCGCTGTACGGATATCCGGCCAGCGTTTACGGTCATGTTTTGCAAGACGATATGCCGTAGATTCTGCCGGAGTCGCCTCCAGATTAAACAGTTCACCCGGATATTCTTCCTGATAATCAGAAAGACGGTTGCGCATGTGTGTAAGAACCTCTTTTGTAAATTTCTGTGTACGCGGATCGCTCATGTCACAGCCAAGCCATTTCGCATTCAGACCGGCTTCATTCATGCCTACCAGACCAATGGTCGAAAAATGATTGTCAAAGCTTCCAAGGTATCTCTTCGTGTACGGATAAAGACCTTCATTCAGAAGTTTTGTAATAACCTCTCTCTTGATATGCAGTGATCTTGCAGAAATATCCATCAGACGATCCAGTCTTCTGTAGAATTCTTCCGGTGTCTTGGACTGATATGCGATACGTGGCATGTTGATCGTAACAACACCTACCGAACCGGTACTTTCACCGGATCCGAAGAATCCGCCACTCTTCTTACGCAGTTCACGAAGATCCAGACGCAGACGGCAGCACATGCTTCGAATATCACTTGGTTTCATATCACTGTTGATATAATTTGAAAAATATGGAGTTCCATATTTGGAAGTCATCTCAAACAGCAGACGATTGTTCTCTGTATCGGACCAGTCGAACTCTTTTGTGATAGAATATGTCGGGATTGGATACTGGAACCCACGTCCATTGGCATCTCCCTCGATCATCGTCTCAATAAAAGCCTTATTGACCATGTCCATTTCTTTTTTGCAGTCTTTGTATTTGAAATCCATATCTTTGCCGCCAACGATCGCAGGAAGCTCTGCAAGATCATCCGGAACCGTCCAGTCCAGTGTGATATTGGAAAACGGTGCCTGTGTTCCCCAACGGCTTGGTGTATTCACGCCATAAATGAAAGATTCAATACATTTCTTAACTTCCGGATAACTCAGGTTGTCCACCTTGACAAAAGGTGCCAGATACGTATCAAAAGAAGAAAATGCCTGCGCACCAGCCCATTCATTCTGCATGATTCCAAGGAAATTCACCATCTGATTACAAAGGACACTCAGGTGCTTTGCCGGCGCGGATGTAATCTTGCCTTCGATGCCACCCAGCCCTTCTTTGATAAGCTGTTTCAATGACCATCCTGCACAGTAACCGGTCAGCATGGACAGATCATGAATATGGATATCCGCATTTCTGTGTGCATCTGCGATCTCATTGTCATAAATCTCGGATAACCAGTAATTGGCTGTAACTGCACCGGAATTGCTCAGGATCAGACCACCTACTGAATATGTGACAGTGGAGTTCTCTTTTACTCGCCAATCCTCGACCTTCACATAACTGTCCACGATCTCTTTGTAATCCAGAATCGTGGATTTCATATTACGGATCTTTTCCCTCTGTTTACGATAGAGGATATATGCCTTGGCAACATCACTGTATCCGGCCTGGATCAGAACATTCTCCACACTGTCCTGAATATCTTCTACGGTTACCTTCCCATCCTGGATCTTATTCTGGAAATCTGCAGTAACACGAAGGGCCAAAAGGTCGATCATATCTTTACTGTAGTTTTTTTCTTTTGCATCAAATGCTTTATCAATAGCTGATGTAATCTTTGCCATCTGAAATTCAGCAATTTCACCATCACGTTTTACTACCTGAAACATGTTATACATTCCTCCCTCTACTGCTTGCACCTGTATTATATACGGTCATATTCATACCGTGAATTACATGCTGCAGATTGCTGTTTTCTCCGTTCACAGCAACCGTGTAGAACCTATTGTAGCAGACTCTTATCTATACGTCAATAGACAAAAACACCATATATTGTGCCGCTAATGTAAGTGCACAACTATATGGTGTTGTCCAATATTCCCGTTTTTCCTTTATTTATGGGACTTTGGCATTACTGAAACAAAGATTTCTGCAGGTACTCTCGCCTTTACAAAAATTCCATCTTCCCGATATTCTTCAGAAAGCAGACTTCCGTACTCCCGGATGATCTGAATCTTACCAGCCTCTTTGTAAGTATATAATTCTTCCAGATAAATCTGGCTCTCTGCGAGGAGTTTTGCCAGAACATCTTTAAGTTCCTCCAGGCCCTCTCCGGTACGGGCAGAACATTTGACTGTATAATCCGCCCGAAAATCCCGAAGCGCTTCTCCCTGCACCTGATCCTGCTTATTCAGGAGTGTAATGATCTTTTTACCTGTCGCTCCCAGCTCCCGGAGTGTCTCATACACCGTATGCATCTGAAGCTCTGCCTGCGGATTGGAAGCATCTACCACATGAATGATATAATCTGCATACTTAGCCTCTTCCAGCGTACTTTTAAACGCTTCTACCAGATGATGTGGCAGCTTGCGGATAAATCCTACAGTATCTGTCAGAAGGATCTGCTGCCCATCTTTGAGTTCCAATACACGCGTCGTCGGATCCAATGTTGCGAACAGCTTATCTTCTGCCAGAATGCCGGCTCCTGTCAGTGTATTCAAAAGCGTTGATTTTCCTGCATTTGTATAGCCTACGATCGCCGCTGTCTTCAGATTTCCTCTACTTCTCTTGCCTCTGATCAGTTCACGGTGTTTCTCTACCTGCGCAAGTTCTGCTTTCAGAGCAGATATTCTGGTACGGATCAGACGTCTGTCTGTTTCCAGTTTTTTCTCACCCGGTCCTCTTGTTCCGATACCACCGCCAAGTCTGGAAAGAGATTCGCGCAGTCCGACCAGACGCGCCGACCGGTAACGAAGCTGCGCCAGTTCTACCTGAATCTTACCTTCACTTGTGGTCGCACGGCCGGCAAAGATATCCAGGATCAGAAGTGTTCGATCCATAACCTTGCAGTCCAGTTCTCTCTCCAGATTATTCATCTGTGCCGGTGAAAGCTCATCATCGCAGATCACCCCATTGGCATCATACGCTGCCAGAAGCGCCGCAACCTCTTCTATCTTACCTTTGCCGATATAAGTTCCAGGGTGTACTGCTTCACGGTTCTGGATCACTTTCCCAACAGTTACAGCGCCTGCAGTGGCCGCCAGTTCTTCCAGTTCGTCAAGCGATGCAGCAACATCTTCATCCTGTTCCGTCTGTACGCCGATCAGGATGACACGCTCTTCTATCTCCTTGAAATCATAAAACTGCATAGATCAGTACTCCTCTTCACCAGCTTCACCAGAAGTATCTGCAGCATCACCTGCATCAGAAGCCGCCTCTGCATCAGTATTCTCCGTTGTATCAGAAGCTGTATCATTACTCAATTCACCATTACGTGACTGAAGGAAGGTCAGTTCCTTTGCTGCATTCTCGTCATCCGGGAACATCTTGATATATTCCTGCATTTTGCTCAATGCTGTTGAAAAATCCAGTTTTTTCTCATATACCACGATCTCATTGAACAGCAGATCCTGCATTTCTTCTGTAGATGCATCTTCCAGCCCCTTGCTGATATTTTCCAGTGCACTGTCATAAGAGCCATCGTCCATATCACAAAGTGCCAGACCATTGTAACCTTTGGCCGGCTCACTGTCATCCGCTGACACATACTGCTGGTACATACTTCTGGCATTGGAAGTATCTCCCTGTGCGCGGTAGACCATTCCCAGAAGAAGCATTCCTTCTGTACTCTTCTGATTCACAGCCTCCGTAAGTTCCTTCTGTGCATTGGAATAATCTTCCATGTAGTAATAGACTTTGCCTCTGTTACAGTAATCCTCTGCATTTTTCGCTTCTGTCTTCAACGCTGCTTCAAGATATCGTGTACCATCCGCTTCCATATCCTTTTCCAGATATGCCTCATAGATCTGGATTGCTCTGTCATAAGTGGCATCTTCTCCATAGGCTTCTGTAAAGTTCGAAGAAGCCTCATCATAAGAATCCATTGCCAGTGCCACACATCCTGTCAGATAATATGTCTCCGCATCCATGCTGTAGCTTTCAGCCAGTGTCTGACAATCCGCCATCGCAGCATCATTCAGTCCGGATTTTAATTCTGCGGTTGCTCTGTAAGCAAGCATATCTTTCTTAAGTGCTTTTCCTGCTTTTTCATCGTTCAGACCATTGGTCAGGCTGTCAATGGCATCCTGATAATTTCCAAGATGAATATTTGCGATTCCGGCCCCACGATATGCCTCTGCTGTTTTATATCCAGCAGTGATCGATGACTGATACCCCTGAAGGGCATAATCATAACTGCCCTGTGCAAGATCTGCACAGGCCTGGTCATAAGTTTTCTTTTCTTCCCCTCCACAGCCGGTCAGCATTCCAAATGTCAGTTCGGCTGTCAGCATCCATACGATTCTTTTATTTTTCATTGATATCCTATTCTACTACGAGTCCTTCTTCTTCCATTACACGAACAACGTTATTTACGTGTTCTGCACAGATTTCCTCTGTTCCGGCCTCTACCATGACACGAATCAGCGGCTCTGTACCACTTTCTCTTACAAGAATACGTCCATCTGTGCTGAGTGCTCTTGCAGCAGCCTCTACCGCTTCAACAACCTTCGGATTTTCTCTTGCAGTCTTCTTGTCTGCAACACGAACATTGCGGAGAATCTGCGGATAAACCTTCATTTCTTTTGCCAGATCACAGAGCGTTGCCTTCTGCTCCACACAAGCTTCCATGATCATAAGAGAAGTCAGGATTCCATCCCCGGTGGCTGCATAGCGACTGAAAATAACATGTCCGGACTGTTCTCCACCAATACTGTAGTTATTCTCAAGCATATTTTCGGCAACATATTTATCACCAACTGCCGTCTGTTCATAGTTGATGCCTTCTGCCTCAAATGCCTTGTAAAGTCCCATATTTGACATAACAGTTGTAACTACGGTATTTCCATTCAGTTTTCCCTGAGATTTCAGGAATTTACCGCAGACATACAGAATCTTGTCTCCATCAATGATATTTCCCTTATGGTCTACTGCAATACAACGGTCGGCATCTCCATCATATGCAAAACCGATATCCAGTCCGTTATCCACCACATATTTCTGAAGTACTTCAATATGCGTGGATCCACACGCTCTGTTGATGTTTGTTCCATCCGGGTCATTGTTAATGACATAAGTTTTTGCACGCAGAGCGTCAAAAACACTCTTTGCGATCGCAGAAGAACTTCCGTTGGAGCAATCCAGACCAACTTTGATATTTTTGAAATCGCGGCACGGAATGGAGATCAGGTATCCGATATAACGATTACGTCCGGAAGCAAAATCTACAGTACGTCCAATATCTTCTCTTGTTGCATATGGAAGTTCTTCAATCTTGCCATCCAGATATGCTTCGATTCTTGCCTCAACTTCAGCCTCGATCTTCTGTCCGTTTCCGTTCAGAAGTTTGATTCCATTATCATAGAATGGGTTGTGACTTGCAGAGATCATGATTCCACAGTCAAAATCTTCTGTACGTACTGCATAGGAAACACTCGGTGTAGTCGTTACATGAAGCAGATATGCATCTGCACCTGATGCAGTCAGGCCGGCAACCAGTGCATACTCAAACATATAACTGCTGCGTCTTGTATCTTTACCGATGACGATTTTGGCTTTATGATCACGGCCATAATACCATCCCACATATCTGCCCACTTTAAATGCATGATCTACTGTCAGCTGAATGTTTGCTTCTCCACGAAAACCATCTGTTCCAAAATATTTACCCATTTTTAACTCCTTACTGTGCACCCTTCTGCACATGATTGATCACATTTATTATTTATAAAGATTTGAAGGATATACTCCTGATTTTACAAGATTCGCAAATGCCTCTGTAACAGCCGCTTTATCTTCCTGATATGTTACACCAAACCAGGTATCTTTTGTCTCAAGAACATCTACTTTTGCTTTGCCTTCTTTGATCAGACAGTCAATCATCTCCGGAAGAAGATACTCTTTCTTAATATCCCCCTCTTTGATCTCAGAAAGAAAATCTACAAATCCCTTTTCCAGTGTATCCATAAATACCGGTGTCAGCCCCCACATATTCATGGAAACAAGGCTCTTCACATCCAGTTTCTCGACTTTATCATCATTACGTGCTTCCGCACCGTCTGCTGTCTTAAAAATGTTATGTGTCTCCGTAACACCTGTCAGCGCGCCCTCTTCAATATGGCATACTCCTCTGGTAACACTTCCATTGTCACTCAGAGTATTTCCAAGACGGAAACCAGCCATACAGATATGGAGAATTCCATCGTCCGGCTGTTCCTGGATCAGATAATCATGGACTTTCACATAGGCTTCCTTACCATAATAATCATCCGCATTAATTACCATAAAAGGCTCATTCAGAACAGCTTTTGCTGCAAGTACAGCCTGACCGGTTCCCCACGGTTTGGTACGGTCTGCCGGTTTCTCAAATCCAGCCGGAAGATCTTCCAGCGCCTGGAATGCATATTCTACCTCCGTGATCTTTTCGATCCTCTCTCCGATTACACGGCGGAACTCCTCTTCCAGATCTTTACGGATGATAAATACAACTTTATTAAATCCTGCCTCCAGCGCGTCATGAATGGAATAGTCCATAATGATC
>SKEC01002872.1_pt1 | contig 10940 bp, 10 predicted proteins | sample 4826641 | NCBI WGS metagenome assembly SKEC01 (sample SAMN11008819, study PRJNA524170) | human gut metagenome | biome: Human fecal sample; material: Feces; isolation source: fecal sample from pouch patient p18, p21 | host: Homo sapiens | place: Israel: Tel-Aviv | collected 2015-12-22
GAAAAAAATATTCCAATATGGGACTATTAAAGGTATTTTGCAGGTGTTAAAAACTGCTTCAAATTTACATTCCAAAATGTACGTAAAATATTATAATGAAATACAGGCGAAAAGTAAATGAGAAAAATAAATGCAAAATTAAATTAATCCATTGAAACAGTTTTTAAAAAATGTTATAGTGGGATCAGAAGGAGGGATTGATATGACAGAGATAAAATTAGAGTTTCTGTTAGAAGAACCGGAAATCCCGGCAGAGGTGGATCGTTTGTTACTAAGTTTTTTAAAGGCATCTGTAGAAAAATATTCTCCGGAACTTTTCGAAAAACTTTATACAAAAAAGCAATCCGTCATGAAAACATATTGCTGGTCATGCTATCTGCCGGGAGCACGATTCGCAGCAGACAAGATTTATCTGAAAGAAAATCGGTTTATGGTAACATTTTCCGATGCGGACATGGGAGAACTATTTGAATTCTTTAATGCATTTCAGTTAATGCGGAATATAGAGTATCCCATGGGAGGAAACTCGATGAAACTGCGTGAAGTGAAAGCAAAAAAGATTCCGGAGATTAAAGAATCGGAGCTTATCATAAAAATGCAGAGTTCCTTACTGGCAAGAAAACATGATCCGGAAAATAATACGGATATCTATTATACCTGTGAGGATCCTGAGCTTTCGGATACATTAAAAGACAATCTGAAGTTCTTCTTGAACAAGATCGGATGGGACGAAGATGTGGATTGTTTTTCGATTGTTCCGGTGAAAGGAAAAAAGATTGTTGCGAAAGTATGGGGAAGACCAACAAATGCCAGTATTGGGATATACAAACTACAGGGAACGCCCCGGCTTTTAGATTTCCTGTACTCTGCAGGACTTGGAAGCCGCAGATCGGAAGGCCATGGGAAATGGGAAATCGTCTGGTAGAGAGAGGTGATATTTTATGGAAAAATATGCAATTACGCCAGGTGATTTTCTGAAAAACGCCGGAATCGTCGGGATGAAATATATACTGGATTGCGCAAAGGCGCAGGAAGGTGTTGACTTTGGCATATCGGAAGACGGTCAGGAGATGTGGCTGAACTGCGAATTTATTCAAAATGCGGACTGGACCAGTCTGTATTTCCAGGCATGTGTGCAAAATTTTGGAAGGTTTACTGTTTACCAGGGCGTAATGGAGAAAATCAAGTGCTGTATCGGGAAAATTCAGAATGAAAAATGGAATCCGGGAAAGAACGAAAAGGATGATTTGAAATTTATCAATGACAAACTGCTCTCGAACAGTTACCAGGCCGGCTTTGAAAATATCAAAGATCAGATCGAACATCCGGAAGTTTATATAACACTGAAAAAAGAAAAACTGATTGATAAAATGACAGCGGAAGAATTACTGGAAAGGCTTTCGAAATTACAGGTGTTTCTGGAGCAGGAGAAATGCAAAGAGACGTTTATTATGAAAAGTGTAGTCTACAACTATATCAATCGTTTCTGGGATGGAAAAAGTTTTCTGCTTCGCTCGAATGCAAAAAAAGATATGAGGGAACAGTTTGAAAAAGATTTTTCAGAACCATTCCGAAAATACTTTATGACAGATCATACAAAAGCAAAGGATCTGTGTATTGACTGTGGAGAACCTGTAACCACAAAAGAGAAAGTATCCATCGCATTTATGAAGGAAGTCGGGGACGATTTTACAAGAAAACGGTCTGCGTTCTGGAATTGTAATGTGGATGCGTTCCTGTGTCCGGTCTGTACGTTTCTGTATGCAGCAAGTCCGCTTGGGTTCCGACTGTTTGCCAATAAATTTGTGTTTGTCAATAATAACAGTGATATGTTCACTCTGCTGGCAGCAAATTCCAAAAACAGGAAAAGCAGTCTGGAAGGAGAAAAAGAAGAGAATCAGAGATATTCCCAGTGGTTTGCGGAAACTCTGAATATCATATTGAATGAGAAAAGACAGGAACTTTCCAATATTCAGGTGATCCTGCGTGGAACCGGGGATAAGGACAGATATAAACTTTCTATTATCAACAAGGATATACTGAATATCCTGAAAAGGGAAGATGTAGAAAAAGCATTGAAAAATCTTGGTCAGTATCCGTTCACAAAGATCAGAAATGATTTTGTAAATGTGCATGAACAGGCTGTTATGAACCTGTTGGGCCATCAGAATCAGTATATTTTGTTAGATTCCCTGCTGAGAGAAGCCATTGCAGGGAATGCTGCATCAAACTTTCATATACATTGGGTATATGAGATTCAGAAGGGAACAGAGATCAGTTACAAAAAAGAAGAAGAGAAGGAGGTTCTTATGTATTGCATCAGTATGAAAAAGAGCGGTTCGGAATTACGAAAAGCGATCATGACCGCAAAAAAAGACACGACCGGAGATAGTCTGCGTGGTATCGAGTATCAGCTGCTTAATGCGCTGTCGGTAAAAAATACAGAGAAATTTATGGATATCGTTGCGAGACTGTACAGTTCCTATGGATCGGAAAAACTCCTGATACCGAATGGGATGATTCGGATGTTACAGGACAAAGAAAAATTTTCGGAGTATGGATACGCATTTGTTTTAGGACTGATTGGATGTTATGAAGGAAAGAAAGAGGTAGAACAATGAGAAGAGAAGGATTGACAGTAACTATGGTTTTTCTTGCGGAAAGTGCCAATTACGGAGAGGGAATCGGAAATATTTCTACATTAAAGAAAATGTCAAGAGGAAACCACGAGCAGTATTCGTACATTTCCAGGCAGGCGATGCGTTATAACATTGTCCGGCAGGCAAACTGGGATCAGACTCCGGTGGACGGAAAAAGCGGTGTGGTTCAGTTTGCACCGTCTGCAACGATTGCGGAATATCCGGAAATCGATCTGTTCGGCTATATGAAGACAGCGGCAAAGGATGGCGATCAGAAAGGCGGAGCGTCTACAAGAAGCGCTGTAGTGAGACTGAGTAATGCTATTGCACTGGAGCCGTTTTTGGGTAATCTGGAGTTCTTAACTAACATGGGACTGGCAGCAAGAGGAAAGCTGGAGAATGGAATTGCACAGAGCGAAATTCAGCGATCATTTTATACTTATACCATAACGGTCGATCTGGACCGGGTAGGGATTGACGGAGAAGTGCAGATCACAGGAGAAGAAAAAGCAGATCGTGTGAAAACACTTCTGGATACCGTGCAGTATTTGTATCGGGATATCAAAGGTAGAAGGGAAAATCTGAGCCCATTGTTTGCGATCGGGGGAAGATATGAACGGAGAAATCCATTTTTTGAAAACAGGATCCGGATAGAAAATGATCAGATCAATGTAGAAACTCTGGCGGAACTGTTAGAGGACGACGCGATCCGCACCCACACATTTACCGGTGTCGTAACAGGAACTTTTGACAATGAAAATGAGATCCGGGGAAAATTATCCGGAGAATCCGTAGGTGCAGCATTCAGACATTTAAAAGAGGAAGTGGAACAGTATTATGGAGAAAGCAATTAGAGTTCAGTGTTTTCAGAACCTGGTAAATTATCGAAAACCGAGCAGCTTTATCATAAAAGAGACATTCCCGCTTCCTCCGTATTCTACGGTGCTTGGAATGATCCATGCGGCCTGCGGATACCGGGAATTTCATCCGATGAAACTGTGTATTCAGGGAACAAACAGCGGAATGGTGTCGGAACTGTATACCAGATATTCCTTTTCTTCTGGTACGAAGTATGAAGAGGGAAGACATCAGCTGTGTGTGGATGGAAAATATGGTGTGTTTAAGGGGATCGCGAATGTAGAACTGGTCTGTGATAATCACATGGTGATTCATATTATTCCGGCAGAGGAAGATTTTGCACATGTATATCAATCTCTTCTATATCCGGGCAGGTATTTATCCCTGGGAAGATATGAGGATCTCCTGGATATCGAACGGGTTGACATTGTGAAAATTCATCAGGAAGAGGAAGTAGATCTCAAGCGGGATATGTACATACCGGTAGCGATGGCAGAGACACTGGGGATTGAGAAAAGTCGTATGACGGTGTACCATCTGACAAAGGAATATGAGATTACCAAGCAGGGTCTGCGGCGGTGGAAAAAGGAAAATGGAAGAGTCAATGCTTTTTATTATCCTGCAGGAAATACACTGGGGCAGGGTGCCTACGTGGACGATTTCGAGGAAGATGTAGCGTTAGTGTTCTGTTAAAGAAGGTCAGAAAGGCGTGGGAATGAAATACTATGCAAAATCGAAGAAAAAGGGATTATCCGATAAAGAGCGGGGGAAACAGATAAAAGAACCGGAAGAAGAACAAAAAACATTGAATAGCCATCAGGAAGATATTGTGCGGTGTGCTGAAGCGTTTTTTGAAGAATATGGCCGGTATTTTTCTGAAAAAGAGAAACGGCTGGTCATAGAAGCCTGCCGCATTCATGATTGGGGGAAGGCGAATCTGGTCTTTCAGGTAATAATAAATCCGGAACTTGCCGGAGAACGGAAGTTAAATGTGAAATCTATCAGTCAGATCCCTCATGGACATCTTAGCGCAGTTACTCTGTCACAAAACGAATTCTTTGCAATGGACGATAGTTTTACGAAAGATGATTTTGGGGCTTTTGTCACGGCAGTCTATCATCACCATACGAGAAAAGACCAGGAAGACAGTTCGGAGCTTCGTACATATGGAAAGAAATATTATCTGGAAGAGATCAGTGATTATCTTGGACAGACCAGAACAAAACTGTACTGCAGCAACTTGAACCAGCTTCTGTTTCACAATAACGGATATAGTGGGAAGTTCCTATGTGATCCTGCAGTCTGGAATGAATATCTTCTCGTAAAAGGATTGCTGAATAAGTTTGATTATACGGTTAGTGCCGGATATGAGAATGCGGAACTGGCATGTGATATCAGGGAAAAAAGGCTGAAAAAAGAAGTGGAGAGTTTTCTGGAAGGAAAAGATTTACGGCCTGCTCAACAGTTCATGAAAGAGCATATGGATGATAGCCTTGTTGTTATTGCGCCCACCGGATCCGGAAAAACAGAAGCCGCTTTGTTATGGCTTGACGGGGAGAAAGGATTTTACACGCTGCCTTTGAAAGTTTCTTCCAATGCAATTTATTCCAGAATAAAAAACGGATATGGTTATGAACATGCGGCGATTTTGCATTCGGACAGCATGGCGATGTATCTGAAAGAAAATCCGGGATCTGCCTGGGAAAAACAGGAACAGGCAAAGTTGTTAGCGAATCCTGTTACTGTGTGTACGATTGACCAGTTGTTTACGTTTGTTTACAGGGCGCTGGGGACAGAGATCTTTGCAGCAACTTTGAAGTATTCCAAGCTGATCATAGATGAAATACAGTCTTATGATCCAAGAAGTATTGCTACGATCTTATACGGTCTGAAAACCATCCAGAAAATGGGCGGCAGATATGCGATTATTACGGCAACTTTTCCACCTGTACTGAAAGATTTTATGGAGCAATACGGATTGGCAGATCATTGTTTGTTTGCAGACTTTACAGAAGATCCGAATATTCTCATTCGTCATAAGGTAAGCATCCAGTATTCGGAAATGTATCTGGAAGAGATTGCAAAGCAGGGGAAAACCAAAAAAGTACTGGTGATTTGTAATACCGTTTCCAGGGCGCAGGAGGTTTATGAAAAACTGCGGGAAAGGAACAATTCTGTGTGGCTGTTACATTCCCGTTTTATTCGCAGAGACCGTAATTTACTGGAACAAAAGATTATGGAGTTTTCAGAATCGGATGAAGCGGGGATCTGGGTCACCACGCAGATCGTTGAAGCCAGTCTGGATATCGATTTTGATATTCTGCACACGGAAATGTGTACAGCAGACAGCTTGTTGCAGCGTATGGGAAGATGTAACCGGAAGGGAAGAAGGATTCCTGAACTTTCCAATATTTTTGTATATGATAACAAAAATGGAAGCGGAAGTATTTACGAGGAGAACTTGTATCAGCGATCGCTGGAAAAACTGAAAAAGTATGAAGATATCCTTTTTTCAGAAAAACAGAAGACGAAATATATGAATGAAGTGTATCGGACAGAAGCGATACGGAATACAGAATATTACAGGAAAATTCAAGACTGTATGGAGAAATTCTCGGAGATCCATCCGGCGGAATATACTCTATCGGAAGCGAAGGTGCGCGATATCAAGAGCATTACGGTCATTCCGGATACCATCTATGAAGAAAATCAAGAACTGTTTGAAGAAGTAGAAGACAGATATCTATCAAAAGAGAGAAAGCAGGAGATTCGGACAAAGTTGCAGGATTTAACCATGGGAATCAATCTGAGGACCTGTTTTGGACATCCGGATGGAATAGATAAGGCAGCAATTGGCTCGACAGACATCCATCGAACACAGTTTGTTTATGAGTTTGATTGTGAAACACTGCAAGGACGAGGTCTTTTGCTTGGAGAGAAGGCAGATAGTATCTTTTTATAGGAGGTACGACGTGAAAGAAAATATAACTGGTATGATGGTATATTATTACTTCGTCTGCAAACGAAAACTCTGGTACTTCTGTCATGAAATCACAATGGAGACGGAGAACGAAGATGTGTTACTCGGAAAACTGTTGGACGAGAGCAGTTACAAAAAGAATGACAAACACATTTCTATTGATCAGATAATCAACATTGATTTTATGAAAGAATTCGGAGAGCTGCATGAGGTGAAAAAGAGTAAGTCTGTAGAAGAAGCAGGGATTTGGCAGATGAAATACTATCTGTATTACCTGCAGCAGCGTGGTGTGACCGGAATGAAAGGAAAAATCGATTACCCATTATTAAAAAAGACAATGAGTGTGGAGCTTACAGATGAAGACTGCGGGGAAATAGAAAAAATCATCTGTGAAATTACACAGATAAAAAAGAGGAATATACCACCGGATGATTGTAATAAGAAAATATGCAAGAAATGTGCGTATTATGATTTGTGCTTTATATAATACGAGGTGAGTGATATGAAACAAAGTTTTTATGTTTATAATAACGGGGACTTAAAACGAAAAGATAACACACTTCAGTTTACGAATCACGATGGAGAAAAGAGAGATATACCGGTTGAACGGATTTCTGATATTTATGTGATGTCGGAAATGTCTTTCAATACAGCTTTTATCAATTATATTTCACAATATGGGATTCCGATGCATTTTTTCAATTACTATAATTTTTATACGGGAAGTTATTATCCGAGGGAAACGTTGCTGGCAGGGAGATTGCTGGTAAGACAGGTTGAACATTACACGGATTATGAGAAAAGGATTGTGTTGGCGAGGAAATTTATCGAGGCTGCGGCGGATAATATTTATCGTAATCTCAGATATTATAATGGAAGAGGGAAAGATGTTTCTGTTTATATGAAAGAAGTGGATTCGTTTCGAAAACAGATTGGCAGTACGACTACAATCGAATCGTTGATGGGTGTGGAAGGTAATATCCGAAAACAATATTATGCTGCGTGGAATATTATCATTAATCAGGAAATATCGTTTGAAAAGCGTGTGATGCATCCCCCGGATAATATGATCAATTCATTGATCTCTTTCGTAAATACGCTGATCTATACCAAGGTGCTGGGAGAACTCTACCGTACTCAGCTAAATCCCACCATTAGTTATCTGCATGAACCGGGGGAGAGAAGATTTTCTTTAAGTCTTGATCTTGCAGAAGTGTTTAAGCCACTGATTGGTGACCGGCTGATTTTTTCCCTGTTGAATCGGAATCAGATCACGGAAAACAGTTTTACGAAAGAACTGAATTTTCTTCATCTGAAAAAAGATGCCTCCAAACTTATCGTGTCGGAACTGGAAAGTCGGCTCAAGAAAACGGTGATGCATAAAGAACTGGGAAGACAGGTCTCCTATCAGTACCTGATTCGTCTGGAAGCGTATAAATTAATTAAGCATCTGATTGGCGAAAAAGAGTATGAGGGATTTCGAATATGGTGGTGAAGTATGTATATCGTATTAGTATATGATGTAAGTCAGGAAGACCATGGAACTAAGCGATGGTCAAAAATATTCAAGACATGTAAAAGATATTTAACACACATCCAGAACTCTGTATTTGAAGGGGAGATAAGCAGAGCGCAGCTGGCAAGCCTGCAGCAGGAACTGAAACAGTATATCGATCCGGAGTTGGATTCTGTTATTCTCTTCAAATCACGTCAGGAAAAATGGATGGACAAGGAATTCTGGGGCAGAAAAGATGACCTGACCAGTTTCATCTTGTGATTGTCGACCTGAGATAGAGATAAAATTACGAGAGGTCGACAAACGTGAAAAACATAAGCAAAATAGTGCTTCCGGTGAACCGTGTTATATCGAAATAAATAAAAAGATAAAAAAATATCATGGTCGACAAAATATGGTATAATATGGAAGAATTAATCGGTGGTTCAGAGGAGCGGGTATTAATAGAAACATATTGGAATGTAAAGGCATAACCCATTTGCGAAGCATAACGAGCGGCATTAGGTATTAATAGAAACATATTGGAATGTAAAGTCGCTTGAGTGGAATCAACACCGTTTGCATCGAATTGGTATTAATAGAAACATATTGGAATGTAAAGTACCAAAGATGAAGTAGGTCTGTTAAGGGAATACAGTATTAATAGAAACATATTGGAATGTAAAGTCAGGAGAAATAACGCCAAAGTGACCTCGAAGTAGTATTAATAGAAACATATTGGAATGTAAAGATGACTCCAGCACAGACGAGCGGGTACAAAAAAGTAGTATTAATAGAAACATATTGGAATGTAAAGGGATATTAGAAAATGCTATGATAATATTCTACATTGTATTAATAGAAACATATTGGAATGTAAAGTGCATTAACGCTGATCCGTGATGAGATCATCGAAGAGTATTAATAGAAACATATTGGAATGTAAAGTTTGTAAAGATTGTTGATAAGACGGCGGATCATATGGTATTAATAGAAACATATTGGAATGTAAAGTTCAGCGTGATAGGATAAGGATAATGTCAGTATTAGTATTAATAGAAACATATTGGAATGTAAAGAAGTTTTTCGGCGGCTTCTTTTCTATCCGGCGGCATGTATTAATAGAAACATATTGGAATGTAAAGGAAACATTGTCAACAAAACCATACACACAATCAGTGTATTAATAGAAACATATTGGAATGTAAAGGATTATTCCAAAAGCACCGGAAGCACCGAAGACAAGTATTAATAGAAACATATTGGAATGTAAAGATTGAAGAAGAAAAGCGAAGGCGAAATCTGCCGCGTCGTATTAATAGAAACATATTGGAATGTAAAGAATGGATACATATGAGCCGATCACATAACCAGCCGCGTATTAATAGAAACATATTGGAATGTAAAGACGGATGGCTCTGCGACCATATTCTCATTATCATTCGTATTAATAGAAACATATTGGAATGTAAAGATTGATTCTTCTTGTTTTCCTCCACCTCTGCTATCCATGTATTAATAGAAACATATTGGAATGTAAAGTCGTGTATGCGATGTTTTCGAACATCTCCAGATCAGTATTAATAGAAACATATTGGAATGTAAAGCTGGATATTAAACTGACAGATTCACAGTTCATCGAGTATTAATAGAAACATATTGGAATGTAAAGTGCCCTGAAAGCCGCCATCTGCGAGCGCATCGGACAGTATTAATAGAAACATATTGGAATGTAAAGCAAGGAATTGAGAAAGTCTCAACTCTACGCCAGTAGCGTATTAATAGAAACATATTGGAATGTAAAGAGGCTTGAGTTGGTTGCCTTTCCTCTGACTACGAGTATTAATAGAAACATATTGGAATGTAAAGGCTGATGTTCCGATTCCGATGCCCTGACCGACAGTGTATTAATAGAAACATATTGGAATGTAAAGTTTGAAATCATACTTTCCGTTCAGTTTTCTCTCACGTATTAATAGAAACATATTGGAATGTAAAGACGCTTAAGAAATTAAAAATTATGCTGGGTCTTATGTATTAATAGAAACATATTGGAATGTAAAGTCTTCCGCTCCGGCTTTGTATGCTTCGTTCAGAACCGTATTAATAGAAACATATTGGAATGTAAAGCTTTTAAAGGAGAGAAGATGGCGAAAGTTACGTTCGTATTAATAGAAACATATTGGAATGTAAAGAAGCGCAGAAAAACAGAGACTGGCAGGCTCAGCAATCGTATTAATAGAAACATATTGGAATGTAAAGAAAATCGGCGCGTTGGTAATCTTCCGTCAGTCTCACAGTATTAATAGAAACATATTGGAATGTAAAGCGGAAAGCTTGAACTCCTCACGAGTAGCTGTTCCGGTATTAATAGAAACATATTGGAATGTAAAGTAGTATATCCGTTTTGTTTACCGGAAGCTGCGGTTTTGTATTAATAGAAACATATTGGAATGTAAAGGCGAATATTTGTCAAAGGTTGCAACTGCCGGATTCTGTATTAATAGAAACATATTGGAATGTAAAGATAAATGAGCCAAACACAGAAGGCGGCGAAAATACGGATCAGGATGAACAGGAGCAGGAAACAGCCGAAACGAATGAACCTGACACCGATCAGGAAGGAGGGGAAGACGATGGCGAAGAAAATGAACTTCACAAGAAGAAATCGAGCGAAAAGAACGATTGAAAATGTCGGCTTCATGCAGATAAAAGACGCGGCAGCAGGCGGCGTTGAACTGTACATCTACGGCGACATTGTATCTTCGGCGTGGGACAAGTGGACATCAGAAGACACCTGTCCACAGGACATCACAGACTTTCTGAACGGCATTGACAACAATGCAGAACTGACAGTGTACTTCAACAGCTGTGGCGGCGATGTATTCGCAGGAATTGGCATATACAACATTTTGAAACGCCACAAAGGACATATCACAGGCATTGTGGACGTAATTGCAGCGTCAAT
>SKEC01002876.1_pt1 | contig 10928 bp, 8 predicted proteins | sample 4826641 | NCBI WGS metagenome assembly SKEC01 (sample SAMN11008819, study PRJNA524170) | human gut metagenome | biome: Human fecal sample; material: Feces; isolation source: fecal sample from pouch patient p18, p21 | host: Homo sapiens | place: Israel: Tel-Aviv | collected 2015-12-22
ACCGCATAATTGAACAAGAGCGATTTGCGAATAAATTTTGCGTACTGATGAGGCGCGGTTTCGCAGCAATACTTGCCGTATTGCAAGAAATCGCGGCAGCGCGGACAGAGCTGCGCAAGGATAGCGCTCATTCTCAATTATAGCACGCGAATGCAATAAAAAACTGCTGCACATCAACCGTGCGGCAGTTTTTTCATGTACTCACAGCCCAAACAGGAGCAGGGCGGCGGTGAGCAGAAACTGTTCCCAATCCACCACGCCGTCATCGTCCATCAGCAGGAACCACACGATGAGCAGGGCGATCATAGTATCCATGTCCAGCCGGACACCCTGCAGACGCGCATTCAGCGTGCGTCCGAGACCGGAAAAGGTGCTGCTCTGCGGCGGTTCGTTTGTTTCCGGTGCGGGCTGCTCTGCGGCGGGGTACGGTGGGTGTTTGCCCTGCTGGTACGTCTGCTGCGCGGCATCAACGGCGTGCCGCTGGTAGGCGGCGTCAACCGCCTGCTGGGCCTGGCACTGGGCTTGTGCACCGGCGCGCTGGACTGCTGGCTGCTGGCTCTGGTGCTCTGGTTCCTCGTCAGCGTCACCGCGGGCGGGCTGGACTGGCTGAACACCGCCGTATTGCAGCGCAGCGTCGGGTACAGCTTTTTTGGCGCGTTCAATCCGTTTTTAGTCCATTATTAAACATTTTTTGAACAAACCCCGCCAAAACTTGCATTTTGGCAGGGTTTGCTTGATAATAGTAATAAGGTGCTACGGCGGGGTGGTCATGCCCATATGCCGCCGCAGGGCGTTGAGGACGCCCCCACAAATTTTCAGCAATCCCACGTGCCCATGCGGCACTTTCCATAGAGGTGAAGTATATGCTTTGTGTTAAATGCCAGAAACGCCCGGCCGTCGTCTTTGTGCAGCGGCTGGAAAACGGCAAGGCCATCCAGGAAGGCTACTGCCTGACCTGCGCGCGTGCTATGCACATCCAGCCGGTGGATGACCTGATGAAACAGTTCGGTATGTCCGACCAGGACCTGGAGAGCATGGAAGAGCGTATGTCCAGCTTTTTGCAGGAGGCCGCCGACTCCGGCATGATGGCCCCCATGATGGGCGGCGATATGACCGACGGCGGCGACGAGAACGCCCCGCAGGACGATTTTGTCCCCGGCGGCAGCCCGGTTTTTCCCTTCGGCTTTGGTGCGCGCCAGCAAAAAACTGACGACGCCAAGGGCAAAAACGGCAAGAAGGACAAGGCCCCCCGCCGCAAGTTCCTGGATACCTACTGCGAGAACTTGACCCAGAAGGCCCGCGACGGCAAGACCGACCGCATCATTGGCCGCGACCGCGAAATTTACCGCACGATCCAAATTCTTTGCCGCCGCCAGAAGAACAACCCCTGCCTCATCGGCGAGGCCGGTGTCGGCAAGACTGCCATTGCCGAGGGCATTGCCCAGCGCATTGCCGAGGGCAAAGTCCCTGCGCGTTTGCAGGACAAGGAGATTTTCCTGCTGGATATGACCTCCCTCGTCGCCGGCACCCAGTTCCGCGGCCAGTTTGAGCAGCGCGTCAAGGGCCTTATCAGCGAGGTCAAGGCCGCCGGCAACATCATTTTGTTCATCGATGAGATTCACTCCATCGTGGGTGCCGGTGATTCGGACGGCTCGATGAATGCTGCCAACATCATGAAGCCCGCGCTCTCCCGCGGGCAGATGCAAGTCATCGGCGCGACGACCTTTGCCGAGTACCGCAAATATATCGAGAAAGACTCCGCGCTGGAACGCCGTTTTCAGCCCGTCAAGGTCGAGGAGCCGTCGCTACTGGACACCATCGAGGTCATCAAGGGCATCCGCGTTTACTACGAGAAGCACCATTGCGTCCGCGTGCCGGATCCCATCGTGACGAGCATCGTCAAGCTGTCCGAGCGGTACATCACCGACCGTTTCCTGCCCGACAAGGCCATTGACCTGTTGGACGAGGCCTGCGCCTGCTGCAACCTGCGCCACCCCGAAATCACCGAACTGATCGAGACGCAGCGCACCGTGGCCGACCTGGAAGCCCGCGAGCACGAGCTGGAAAACCCCGAGCCGCAGAACGGCCAGGACGCCGCCATCGACTACGAAGCGCTGGCCCAGGTCAAGACCGATTTGGCGAAGCAGCGCGAAAAGCTCCCCGCCCTGCAGCTGAAAGTGGCTGAAATTGAAGTCACGATGGACGACGTGGCCCAGGTCATTGAGCTGTGGACCGGTGTGCCTGCCGTGAAGATCAAGGAGACCGAGTACGGCCGCCTGCAAGGGCTGGAAGATGCCCTGAAAGCCCACATCATCGGCCAGGACGAGGCCGTCCATGCCGTGGCCGGGGCCATCAAACGCGCCCGGGCGGACCTGTCCGGCCGCCACCGCCCGGCAAGTTTCATCTTCGTCGGCCCCACCGGCGTCGGCAAAACCGAGCTGGTCAAGCAGCTGGCAAACCAGCTGTTTGACACGGTTGACCCGCTTATCTCCATCGACATGAGCGAGTATATGGAAAAGTACGCGGTGTCCCGCCTGATCGGCTCGCCTCCGGGCTATGTCGGCTACGACGAGGCCGGGCAGCTGACCGAGAAGGTGCGCCGCCATCCGTACAGCGTCGTGCTGTTTGACGAAATCGAAAAAGCGCATCCCGACGTCATGAATATCCTGCTGCAAATTTTGGACGAGGGCAAGATCAACGACGCCCAGGGCCGCACGGTGGACTTCTCCAACACGGTCATCTGCATGACGTCCAACGCAGGCTCCACCGACACAGCCGGGGCAACAGGCTTTGGCAAAAAGGCCGAGGTCGCCAGCGCGGACCGCAGCATGAAGGCGCTGCAGGAGTTCCTGCGCCCCGAGTTCATCGGCCGCGTGGACGAGATCATCACCTTCCACCCGCTGAGCGAAGAAAACCTTGAAAAAATCACCGCGCTGATGCTGGACGAGTACAAGCCCGGCCTGGCCGCCCACGGTATCACGCTGCACTACGGCCAGCCCGCGTTGGCGGACATCGTAGCCGAAAGCTCCACCAAGTACGGTGCGCGTGAACTGCGCCGCACCATCCGCAAGACCATCGAGGACCCGGTCTCCGAGGCGCTGGTGGATGGCCGACTGGATGGCCGCGAGGTCACGCTGGAACTGGCCGACCACGACGGTAAGGCCGTTCTGGAAATTTGAGGCCCGCCATGTACAAAAAAATGGCCGCCCTGCTGCTGGCCGTGGCGCTGCTCTGCGGCTGCGCGGCCCAAGTGACGGTGCAGCGCATCCCGGCCGAGTTGCCGAAGGCCGAAAGCCCCGCCGCCACGCCGACGCCGGAACCGACGCCCACCTTTACCGAGGAGCAAAAAAAATACGGCAGCGCGTCCCTATTGAGTGAGCCGACGGTGCTGGTCAGTGTCTTTTTGAACGACGCCGCCCACGGCCTGACCTGGGACGAGGCCGACCGCACCGCCGCCGTGCAGCAAACCCGGATGGCCGTGGATTGGATCACAGCCCAGGCCGAAAGCTACGGCGTGATGCCGGATTTAATCTGTGACCGCACCGAGGATGGCAGCAACGCTGCCCTGACCCGCAGCTATCTTGTGCAGTCTGCCATGCGCGGGGGCGAGGATTCCGACGAGAGCACCGCCTTCATTGAGGAAATGGACGCCCTGTGTGAGTCGCTGGCCGCGGACAGCCGCCTGGCGGTCTACGGCACGCGGCACATCGGGTTTCTGTTCTACCTACCCATCAGCGGCACGTCCTTCACAATGGCCCACTATGCCGACGACGGCGAGTATTTCTACTACGAGTACAGCTGCCTGTACCGCCACGACGCCTACACCGACGGTGAGCGGGAAAGCCCGGCGACCTACGCCCACGAGATCCTGCACCTGTTCGGAGCACCTGACCTTTACGAGGGCAGCGGCGACCCCTATGTGGACCGCGCACTGGTAGACTACGTGGCCGAGACTTACCCCGACGACATCATGGTAAGCACCTACGAGGACGACGGCACGAGCCGGTTTGACGTGATCACGAAGGAGATTAGCCCGCTGACGGCCTACTGCCTGGGCCTGACCGACACCTGCCCGGAGCTGGAACAGTTCCCGCTGCTGACCCAGGTCGAGCCGGGGGTGTTCCGGCGTGAATTGACGGCAGACACATCTGACGAAACCGCCGACGCCTGGCCGGGAGCCGTGGCGGCATAAGGAGGCCCCATGCTGAACGATGATTTTCCGCTGCGGGTCGAGGCGGTTCCTGCCGCCCACACCACCGAATGGCGCGCCGACGATTCCTTTCTGCCCAGCGAGACCGAGGCTTGGCAGCTGATTTTTGTGCGCAGCGGCACCATTGAGGAACGCTGCGACGACCGCCATGTGCTGCTGCGGGCGGGCGGGCTTCTGTTCCACCAGCCCGGCGAGGTGTTCGCCATGACGACGGTGGGGGAGGTCCCGCCCGAGACGCTGCGCATCGATTTTTACTGCACCGGCGCGGCCATGGATCGGTTCCGGGGTGCGATGCTCCACGCCGAGCCCGCCGAGCAGCACGATTTGAACTGGCTGGCCAACGCCGCCAACGAGCTGTTCGACGCCGCGCCCGTACCGGGCGGGCGGCCCGTCGTAAAAGAGGAGCTGCCCTTCGGCGCGATGCAGCAGTTCATCATCCACCTGGAAAACCTGTTGATCCTGCTGGCCCGGCGCTGCCGCCGCCTGCGCCGCCCCGTGGCCCGCGTCCGGCGGGAGCGCCGCCAGAATGCCCTGGTGGAGGATGCCCGCGCCTATTTTGTCGAAAACCTGGAACGGGAGTTGAAAGTGGACGAGGTCTGCGAGGCCCTGGGCTGCACCCGGCCCCAGCTGCAGCAGGCCTTCCGCGCCCGACTCCGCCGCACGGCCATGGAGGAATTTTCCGCCATGCGCATCGAGTATGCGGCCCAGCTGCTGGCACGCGGGGCATCCCCCGGCGAGGTCGCGGCCCAGATGGGCTACTGCTCGGGCGCGTATTTCAGCCAGAAATTCCGCGCAGCCACAGGCCACACACCGTCGGCCTACCGGCGCATCCAGCAGGGGCTGCCCGCTAAGCGGCAAAACAGGCAACAAAAAGATAAAGCAGAATCTAAAACCTCTATTGCAGAATCACCGCAGAAAAAGTAAAATAGTGACAAAGGGCAGGCAGAGCGCCCGCCCACAGGCAACAAAAACATAAATATAAGGAGACGACTGTTATGGCAATTTTGGTTAGCGGTGGCGCCGGTTACATCGGCAGCCACACCTGTGTGGAACTTCTGGCCGCAGGGTACGACATCGTCGTGGCCGATAACTACTACAACTCCTGCCCCGAGGCCCTGGCCCGCGTCAAGAAGATTGCCGGCAAGGACTTCCGCTTTGTCGAGGCCGACATGACCGACAAGGCCGCCGTGGAGAAGATTTTTGCTGAGAACGAGGACATTGACTGCGTCATCCAGTTCGCCGCCTACAAAGCCGTGGGCGAGAGCGTTTCCAAGCCCATCGAGTACTACTCCAACAACCTGGCCTGCACGCTGAACATCCTGGATGTCATGCGCCGCCACAACTGCCACAACATCATCTTCTCTTCCTCTGCCACGGTCTACGGCGACCCCGCCAGCGTGCCCATCCGCGAGGATTTCCCCGTGGGCGGCACCACGAACCCCTACGGCACAACCAAGGTGTTCACCGAGCAGATCCTGACCGACTGCTGCAAGGCGGATCCCGAGTTGAATGTTGCGCTGCTGCGTTACTTTAACCCCATCGGTGCCCATCCGTCCGGCCTGATTGGCGAGGATCCCAACGGCATCCCCAACAACCTGGTGCCTTACATCGCCAAGGTCGCTGTCGGCAAGCTCGAGAAGGTCCATGTCTTTGGCAACGACTACCCGACGCCCGACGGCACCGGCGTGCGTGACTACATCCATGTCGTTGACCTGGCCCGCGGTCATGTGGCAGCCATCAAGAAGCTGGAAGAGAAGCCCGGCCTGTTCATCTGCAACCTGGGCACCGGCCACGGTTACAGCGTGCTGGACGTCATCCACGCCTTCAGCAAGGCCTGCGGCAAGGAGATTCCCTACGTCATCGACCCGCGCCGCCCCGGCGACATTGCCGAGTGCTGGTGCGACCCCAGCAAGGCCAAGCGCGAGCTGGGCTGGGAGGCCCAGTACGGCATTGAGGAAATGTGCGCCCACAGCTGGAACTGGCAGAGCCACAACCCCGATGGGTATAAGACCGCGAAATAAAACTGCATAAAAAAGCCTCCTGATGCTCTTGCATCGGGAGGTTTTTTATGTCATCGCGCAGTAGGGGCCGGGCATGCCCGGCCCGGGTGTGTAAGGCAAGCAGACGCTTGCGGGAAGGCTGCGGGCCGGGCATGCCCGGCCCCTACAGGGCGGCTGATTCTTACGCCAGCCCCGGCACAAAGAATCGTGTGCAGGCAATGGCCACCAGCGCCACGGCAATGACCGCCAGGCATTTGAAGTCCTCGCCGGTGAATTTCAGCTGCTTGAGCCGGGTGCGGCCCTCGCCGCCGTGATAGCAGCGGCATTCCATCGCCATGGCCAGCTCGTCGGCGCGGCGGAACGCCGAGATGAACAGCGGAATCAGGATCGGCACAAGCGCCTTGATGCGCTGGGTAAATGTGCCGCTGTCCAGCATCGCGCCGCGGGCCTTCTGGGCGTTCATGATCTTTTCCGTCTCCTCGATCAGGGTCGGGATGAACCGCAGCGCAATCGTCATCATCATGGCCAGCTCATGCACGGGAAAGTGCAGCTTCGCCAGCGGGCGCAGCAGGCTCTCGATGGCGTCGGTCAGCACGATGGGACTGGTCGTGTAGGTCAGCAGGCTCGTGCCTGCAATCAGTGCGCAGACGCGCACCGCCAGCAGGATGGCATACTTGACACCTTCGACGTAAATGTTCAAAACCCAGAAGTGTACAAGCGGCTCCCCCTGCCCCGTGACGAAGAAAAGGTTCAGCACCGCCGTAAAAATCACGATGGGCACGATGGGCTTTAGGCTTTTCAAAATCATCTTGCCGGGAATCTGTGCTACCTTGTACAGCGCGGCCAGCAGCAGGATGGACAGTGCCAGCCCCAGCGGGTTCGGGGCCACAAACAGCACGACGATATAGGCAATCGTCGCGACCAGCTTGAGCCGCGGGTCGCAGCGGTGCAGGATGGAATGCCCGGGAAAATGCTGACCTATCGTAATATCTTTAAGCATTTGCCCCACCTCCCTGTTTGGCGGCCAGCGCCTTTTGAATCGTTTTGACCGCATAGGGGATCGTGTAGACGTCCGCGGGGATGTCCAGACCCATCTGGCGCAGCTTTAAAAAGATCTGCGTGACCTGCGGTACCGAAAGCCCCAGCTCCAGCAGCTCCTGCGCGCGGGCAAAGACGTTTTCCACCGTGTCATACATGGCAATTTTGGCGCGGTGCATGACCAGCACGCGGTTGGCGTACTTGGCAATATCCTCCATCGAGTGGCTGACCAGCAGCACCGTGATGCCGGTTTTCTCATGGTAGTCCCTGATCTGGCTCAGGATCGTGTCGCGGCCCTCGGGGTCCAGACCGGCGGCGGGCTCGTCCAGCACCAGCACGCGGGGGTGCATGGCCATGACGCCCGCAATCGCAACGCGGCGCTTCTGCCCGCCCGAAAGCTCAAACGGGCTTTTTTCCAACAGCTCATCGGACAGGCCGACGAACGCGGCGGCCTCCCTGACGCGGCGCTGGACCTCGGCCTCATCCAGGCCCATGTTGCGCGGGCCGTAGGCGATGTCGCGGGCGCAGGTCTCCTCAAACAGCTGGTACTCGGGGTACTGCATGACAAGGCCGACGAGAAAGCGGAAGCTGCGCAGGTCTGCGCCCTGCTCCCACAGATCCCTGCCGTCCACAAGGACGCGGCCCGACGTCGGGCGGTTCAAGCCGTTGAAATGGCTGATAAGCGTGGATTTTCCGCTGCCCGTCGAGCCGATGATACCGACAAAGTCGCCCTCCTCGACGGTGAAGGATACGTCATCCAGCGCCGTCGTCGCGTCGGGCATACCCTGGTTATAAATGTAGCTCAGGTTTTCAACACGAATGATTTCGGACATAGTTGTTCCTTTCCCGCCGGATACAGCCCGGTTGCGGTGCCGTTCCGGCATACGTGGGAGTTTTTCGTCAGAGTGGCTTCCCCCAAGGGGGAAGCTGTCGGCGGCTCCGCCTGCCGACTGATGAGGGGCGGCTTTGCGGCGATTTCCCATAAACGGGATACCTCGGCAAGCTCGCCCCTCATCCGGCCTCGGGCGGGGCCTCGGCCACCTTCCCCCAAGGGGGAAGGCTTCCTTTATTTCAGCAGCTTGTATAATTCCTCCGCGCAGGCGTCGGGGGTAATGACATTTTCCGGCATCGGGATCCCGGCCTTGACCAGCTCGTCGCGCAGCTCGGCGGCCTGCGGGACATCGAGGTGATACCCGTGCAGCCGCTCGGTCTGGCTGAACACCTGCTCGGGCGTACCCTCCATGACGATGCGGCCCCGGCTCATGACCAGCACTCGGTCTGCCTGGGCGGCCTCCTCCATGTAGTGGGTGATGGACACGATCGTGATGCCCGCCGCCCGCAGCTGGCGGATGGTTTTCATGACCTGCGCGCGGCCATGGGGGTCCAGCATGGCGGTGGACTCGTCCATAACAAGGCAGTCGGGCCGCATGGCGATAACGCCCGCAATCGCGACGCGCTGCTTCTGTCCGCCGGACAGCTTGTACGGCGCGGCCTCGCGCTTTTCATAGATGCCCGCCAGCTTCATGGCCTCGTCGATGCGGGTGCGGATCTCCTCGGGCGGCACGCCGAGGTTCTCCGGCGCAAAGGCCACGTCCTCCTCGACGATGGTCGCCACGATCTGGTTGTCGGGGTTCTGGAACACCATGCCGACCTTCTGGCGCACATCGTAGAGATGGTCCTCGTTGCGGGTGTCCATGCCCTCGACCAGCACGGTACCGGCCTCGGGCAGCAGAATGGCGTTGAAGTGCTTCGCCAGCGTGGACTTGCCGCAGCCGTTCGCGCCCAGCACGGCGACGAACTCGCCGCGGCGGATGTCCAGGCTCACGCCGTCCACAGCGTACTTGGGCTGCTCGGGGTCGTAGCGGAAGCGGACGTCCTGTACTTTGATCATCGGTTCCTGATTCGGCATGGCTTATTTCTCCCAAATAGCCGTTGCGCCGCAGGGCACGACGCCGCCGGTGGCGGAGACCGGCAGGCCGATCTCATCACAGTGGGTGTGGCCGCCCTGGATGGGGCAGAGCGTCGTTTTGACGATGTATTCCATGACCGCGGGGCTCAGACCCTCGGTGTAGGAGTTGATGGCAAAGAACAGCGGGTCGTCGCTCAGCACCTGCTCAGTCAGCGTGATGAGGTCGTAGACGTTGTCCTCGAGCTTCCAGATCTCGCCGCCCGGGCCGCGGCCATAGCTCGGCGGGTCCATGATGACAGCGTCATAGCGGCTGCCGCGGCGGATCTCACGCTGCACAAACTTGGCGCAGTCGTCCACGATCCAGCGGCAGGGGCGGTCTGCCAGCTCGCTGGCGGCAGCGTTCTCCCGCGCCCAGGCGACCATGCCCTTGCTGGCGTCCACATGGGTGACGGACGCGCCCGCGGCCAGGCATGCCAGCGTTGCGCCGCCCGTGTAGCCGAACAGGTTCAGCACACGGATGGGACGGCCAGCCTGCCGTATCTTTTCCTGGTACCATGCCCAGTTCACGGCCTGCTCCGGGAAAACGCCGGTGTGCTTGAAGCCCGTGGGGCTGACGATCAGCGTCAAATCGTTCCAGTGGATCTGCCATTTCTGCGGCAGCTTTTTGTGGTAATTCCACTGCCCGCCGCCCTTGGCAGAGCGGTAATAGACAGCGTCGGCCTTGGCCCACAGCGGGCTGGTTTCGTCGTTTTTCCAGATGACCTGCGGGTCGGGACGGATCAGCAGGGTCTGGCCCCAGCGCTCCAACCGGTTGTGGTTGGTAGCGTCCAGCAGCTCATAATCCCGCCAGGAATCAGCAGGGCGCATAGGTGATTCTCCTTTGCTATATGTGTTGGTTCGATGAATTTTGTGGTTAAGGCCAAGCGGCAGAGCCCCTCAGGCCTCGTAAATTCGGCCAGTCCTTCGGACCCGGGCCCCTCTGTCGCTCCGCGACATCTCCCCACACTGTGGGGAGTACCCCACTTCGTGGGGCGCCTTTCTCGCGGGCAGTGCCCGGAAGGACTCTACACGTTTGCTTATAGCTCGCACGTTTCCTTATTTAAAACATACTCGTCTGGCCGGAATCCTCGTCGTCAAAGCGCTTCGGCACGGCCATGTGCAGGTGCTCATAGGCCAGGCGGGTCACGCAGCGGCCACGGGGCGTGCGGGTCAGCATGCCCATCTGCATCAGGTACGGCTCGCAGATGTCCTCCAGGGTGACGCTCTCCTCGCCCAGGGCTGCGGCCAGCGTTTCCAGACCGACGGGGCCGCCGCCGTACATCTCAATGATGGCGCGCAGGACACTGCGGTCCAGCTCGTCCAGACCCAGCTCGTCAATGTCCATCCACTTGCGAGCGGCAATGGCGGTCTCCTCGTCAATTGTGCCGTCTCCCTGCACGGTGGCAAAGTCGCGCACGCGCTTGAGCATACGGTTGGCGATACGCGGCGTGCCGCGGGCACAGCGGGCCAGCTCCAGCGCGCCCTCCTCGGTGATGGGCACGCCCAGAATGCCCGCGCTGCGCAGGATAATGCGGCCCAGCTCCCGGGGGCTGTAGGGCTCTAATTTGAGCAGGATGCCGAAGCGGTCACGCAGCGGCCCGGTCAGCTGGCCCGCGCGTGTCGTGGCGCCCACCAGCGTGAACCGCGGCAGATTGATGCGGATGCTCTGGGCACTCGGCCCTTTGCCGATCATGATGTCCAGCGCGAAATCCTCGAGAGCCGGGTACAGGAC
>SKEC01002890.1_pt1 | contig 10877 bp, 10 predicted proteins | sample 4826641 | NCBI WGS metagenome assembly SKEC01 (sample SAMN11008819, study PRJNA524170) | human gut metagenome | biome: Human fecal sample; material: Feces; isolation source: fecal sample from pouch patient p18, p21 | host: Homo sapiens | place: Israel: Tel-Aviv | collected 2015-12-22
ATATATTATAATGCCCTTTAGATTAAGAAATATGAGTGACGAAAAAATATATAACTATCTTTCCCATGAAGTAACCCATTTGAAATACAATGATAATGCTTTAAGTCTTATTTTAAGATTAATTGAAATAATAAACTGGTATAATCCAGTTGTGCATTATTTGATGAAAACAGAAAAAACTTATTGTGAATTGGCTTGTGATGAAAGGGTTCTTTGTGACAAAGAAGAGGACTTTAGATTTCAGTATGCTAGAACTATTGTTGATACATTAACTTGGCAGACAAGAATACAAGTTCCGGGGGGAAGTTCTTTTTTTAGCGGAAGTGATATTGCACGGAGAAGAGTAAAAGCAGCTACACATCATAGAAAGAAGAAACGCGGAATTATATTGGGAACATTGTTTTTGATTACTGTTGTGGGCGGCTTAACCATAACTTCGTCCAAGTTGTCTTTAACGAACTCGAATACCTATCTAAAATGTAAAAGTATAATACAAAATGGAAATATAGATTCTCCAAACTATTACAATAATATTTTTGGAAAAATCTTTGCTGAAATCAATAAGTCTACTTTTTTAAAATATAATGAATATGGATTGGAATATGATATGGATACAGGACGTCTACATTATCAAAATAAATTAGTAAGAAACTTTGAAGATATCCACTTTTTTACGAAGTCTGTAATTTATTTTGAGGATGGGGAGATAGATGTGCATATAGTTAGAAATCGTTGGGGAAATGTAGAAACGATTAAAGCAAATGAAATTTAGTGAATAGGAAAATAAAGGATAATCAAAGTCAAATGGGGCAGTTCGTAAGGCAATGTCATTTAGTTAAGATATTGAGTCGGCAGCCTCTTGCAGAGCAAGGTATATAAAAATATATACCTTGCTCTTTTTTTGTAAAAAATCCTTGACAAATATAGAAAAATTTGCGGCGAAGCCACTTAAATGTATTACATTTTGGAGGTAACGCTTATGATATTTGCGGAACATGTAAAAAACAAATTGTCATCTTTAATCCATGAAATGGCGACCGCCCCATGGTTGTTTTCAAAAAATCCAGAAGTTGATTTTTCACGGAACAGAAAACTTGATTTTGTATCTACAATTCAATTTCTTCTTTCTATGGAAAGTGGAAGCTTAAAAAAAGAATTGCTGGATTATTTCCAGTTCTCTGTCGATACCCCGTCTGCTTCAGCGTTCTGTCAACAGAGAAACAAACTACTTCTGGAGGCATTCCAGTTTTTGTTTTATGAATTTAATTCTTGTTTCTCATTCGAAAAAAAGTATAAGGATTATCAACTATTAGCTTGTGATGGCTCAGATTTGAACATTGCCCGTAATCCAAACGATGCAGGCACTTATTTTCAGTCTCAACCAACTGATCGGGGATTTAATCAGATTCATCTGAATGCTCTTTTCGACCTGTGCGAGAAGCGATATATTGATCTTGTGATACAACCTGCAAGGCTAGAAAACGAATCATTGGCAATGACACAAATGATTGACCGTTATAAAGGAGAGAAAAAAACAATTTTTATCGCAGACAGAGGATATGAAACATATAATATTTTTGCGCATGTCCAAGAAAAAGGAATGTATTATCTGATTCGTGTAAAGGATGGCGGTGGGGGAAGCATGACAGGAAGTTTTGACCTTCCTGATGAAAATGAGTTTGACCACGACATGCAACTTATATTAACCCGAAAACAGACAAAAGATGTGAAAGCTAAACCCAAAAAATTTAAATTTATTGCAAAATCCAGTCCATTTGACTATCTGGATTTATATGACAAAAAATTTTATACGTTGAATTTTAGAGTAGTAAGGTTTGCCATTTCAGAAGATTCGTATGAAAGTATAATTACCAATCTTCCAAAGGAAGATTTTCCAGTAGAAGAAATAAAGAAGGTTTATGCAATGCGATGGGGCATCGAAACATCGTTCAGGGAATTGAAATATGCTATCGGATTATGTTGCTTTCATTCAAAAAAGGTGGAGTATATCATGCAAGAAATATACGCACGTTTAATCCTTTACAATTATTGTGAGCTCATTACAATGCATGTAATAATCCAACAAAAAGGTACAAAACATGTTTATCAAATGAATTACACAATAGCAATTCATATATGTCGTTATTTCCTGCGAAATGACATTTCCCCACCTGACGTTGAGACGCTGATACAGAAGAATCTTTTACCTGTAAGACCCGGGCGTTCCGACCCTCGCAAAGTCAAGCCTAAGTCAGCAGTAAGTTTTCTGTATCGAGTTGCATAACATCGATAAAAGTATATCGTTAATTTAGGCAGATAGCAATCTGTCTTTTTGTGCTGCATAAATATAAGAGCAAGTTTTTATAAAAGAAAAATCAGGCAAAGATAGTGAATTTTCTACCTCTGCCTGATAGGAATACATCTGCTTAATGTCTTAACTAAATGACATTGGTTCGTAAGGACTGCCCTTTAAAGTAACCCAAATTAGGGAGGGATGTTCATGGGGCTGGCTTTGTGGGGACCAGTAGATCAGTCTGCAAGGAATCTTGAGAAAGTTAGTAAATGGTAATGTTAGGGTCGGGAGAAATCGACCACCTAGAGTCGCTTAGAATTAACCATTTTTAGTCGGATAGAAAAAGCCATTGTATTTTCCCCTTCGTGCTCTAAAATGATGTATGCCAATGCATCAGTAGAAATCACAATGGGAGAAAAACACAATGACTTAACTGAAATAATAGCACATGCCCTCAATGAAATGAAGAGGGAAATGGGAGAAAAATTCAATCCTGATAAAGTTAACCTTGCAGAGTTAGAACGTACGCAGGACAGGAATCTCACGGGCCAAACTGCGAAGAATAAAAAAATCCGGCTTTATTGACCTTCCACATGCACTCACCGGTCGTAAAGCCGAACACACTCTTCTGACAGGATTCACATGTATTATTGATGAATTACTCCGAAAAGGAATTACCAACTCTGCCCTCTGTTATGACAGATTAAAAGAGAATGGTTTCCAGGGTGGCTTAACCATCGTTAAAGACTATATTTCCAAACATAAGGAACTTGTCCCACAAAAGGCAGCTTGTGGTTTCTCAAGGCAGCCGTGGTCAGCGTTACCATACAGCACCAGGAGAATCATACCAGATGGACTGGGGGTTCGTATAAGTAGAAAACACCTCTGGTAACACTTATAAAGTTGCCTGTTTTGCCATGATCTGTCATTGCTGCGGACAACGATATATCGAGTTTTTTCCAAACGCCAAACAGGAGAACCTGTTTATTGGAATGATCCATGCATTTTTGTATATGGGAGTCCCTGAGTATGTTCTAACAGATAATATGTAATGTAAAACCAAACAGTTCCATGCAATCATTAGCTACATTGAACTCTTACTGACTTTATATTAACACTTGTCTGCTACCCTAAGGAATCCAAGAAAAAAGTAGATCATCCCGCTCCTCTTCAGAGAAGAAATCAAGACTTTCAGGTACAGTTTTCTCGGCAACGGATTCTATAGCCTTTCTTGTGATTTCAGGATTCGTAGTCAGATAAATCTGGGTAGTCGCCACAGATTCATGGCCTAGAAAATCTCTGACATTGTATATGTTTACGCCTCTGTTCACAAGGTGTGTAGCCTGACTATGGCGAAGTATGTGAGGATACGCAGAACTTTCAATAATTCCTGGTTCGTTTTTGTTAGCCATTTTGGAGTATTTTTGTATTATATAACGGATGCCCTGCCTTGTTAACCGCTCCCCGTTTTTATTACAAAACAATGGAGCATCTGGTGTAAGGCGGAAACGTTTGATATATTTTGATACGATCTTTTCTGTTTCTCTGAGTAAGGGAATAGAGCGATATTTGTTTCCCTTTCCATATTATAAGGATCCAGTTTGAAGCTGAGACTGACAGTAGCAGCCAGTCCGGAGATCTGTTTTCGAAAATCTGTGGCTCCGCAGGCAAGGAAGATCCTGGTGGTTCCTTCTGCAATACGCTTCATCATAACTTTTTCAGTGTCTGAAGAAGTTTTAGAAGTGTATCTGGCTGAAAGTTATCTGGAATATAAACTTTCATTCCCTGAAAATAGATCATCAGCCGGTTATCATGGGAAGAGGAACGATTCTGAGAATAAGAGATATTGGAAGAATGCGGAACCTCTCCAAACGTTGTGATTGTTTCCTGATTTTGTCCTGCCATAAGTGTGCCTCCTTAAATATACGGTTTGTCACAGTATATCAGGAATGGAAGAGGCAGTCACTACGCCATGTTTTGAGGCACTTACGTATTGACAGAAGGTAAATCGAATGATAAAATAAGACAAATGTAAAATAAGACAAACGTAAAACATGAAGGGAGAAATATATGGAGAAAAACTATATAATCAGCAAGTGCGATGATTCAGAATTCTGCTTCCAACCACAAGGTAATTCTTTGATTGTGTTATTGGATAATGATGAAAAAGTATGTGTTTTAAACGAAACTTCAAGGTTTTTGTATGAAAATTGTTCTGGGAAAACAGTAGAGAATTTATGTAAAGAATTATTTGAAATAATATTGGACAAAGAATCATTAAGCTTTGACATGTTGATGAATGATTGCATTGAGGCGCTACAGGCGATGGAAGAATCAGGACTTATTAGAATTAAGAAAGGATAAGAGATGGAATTTATAAAACCAAGTGAACAGTTTGATTTAAAAGGATTTTATTTAGAGATAACGTCCAAATGTAATTTGCGTTGTCTGCATTGTTATAATGAATCAGGTATCTTGAAAAATGAGATTAGTTTTGAACTGTTTAAAAGGCTAATTGATGAGTTTGACGAAAAGCCGGATATTACGTTTTCTGGCGGGGAACCGTTATTACATCCTGATATATGGAAAATGTTGGAGTATGCGCAAGACAAGATAAATAATGATAGTGTATTAATAACAAATGCCACATTAATTACCGATGAGATTGCAAAGAAACTAACGGCGAGTGGAATAGGTGTTCAAGTTAGTCTTAATGGAATTAATGCAGAGCAACATGATGCGATTTGTGGAAAGGGAAACTACGAGAAAACACTTAGAGGTTTGGATCGCTTGCTGGAGGCTGGCAATAAGAAAATTATTGTTAGAGGAATGATTTCCAAGCTTAATTACAAAGATGCAGAAAATTTTGTTTTGCATTGGGGGCAGAATGCAGGGCACGTGGTCGTTAGCTTTTTGTCTGCTATGGGGCGCGGAAAATCAATAAAGGATTTAATTGATTTAGATTTGTTTAAAAAACAAGAGATTTTGAATGAATTACATAATAGTGAAAAAGTGAATGCTCTTAAGGAAAGTGGAATTAGTGTGGGAATTCCGGAGGCGGCATTTTCTTTCTCCTGTCCTTTCATAACAACTTCTAAAGAAGAGAAACCGCCTTTTGCTCCGAGAATTGATGCTAAAGGAAATACCTATTTATGTCAAATTTTCGATGGTATCGAATATTCTTTAGGAAATGTAAATAGGCAGTCCTTGCATGAGATACTTGCTTCTGAGAAATTTGAGAAATTTATAAATCATTTCTATTTATGCAATGACTTTAAGCCGGCTTGTAAAAAGTGTGTTTTTAAAAAAAATTGTGGAAAAGGTTGTATTGCTAATTCTGCAAACAATGGATCAGCACTAGAAACAGACGGAGACTGTGAATTGAGAAAGTTTTTAATGGCAGATTCGTTGGTAACATCCATTGCTAAAGATAATATATAATAACCAAATATAACTGCGTTAGTAAAATAAATACAATAAATGGAGGTAATATTGATGAAGTATACAAAACCAATTGTAACAGTAGCTAGTACAGGGGCAATTGAGCCAAAAGGATCCTGCATTGGACATTCGTGCTCAAGTGGAGAAGTTTTTAAATGTAGTAAAAAAGGATTTTCCTGTTCATTCGGATTTTCCTGCAGTAAATATACTATTAATAGTTAATTGATCAAGGTTATTATATATTAGTTTTACTAGCGCGGGAAGTGGGCCTTTCAAATTGGAAGGCCCTATAATAAGGATAATTCATATGAAATTTTTAAAAAAAATAAAGTTATTATTAGAGATAACACCATTTTTTTCAATAGTGTACTTAGTAATTGATTTATTATTGCATTTAGTACCTAATGTCGAAATTGAATCAGTTAAAAAAATGACAGATTACATGATGTCAAACGAATGGAATGCAGCATTATTTTATATCTGTGTTTTGATTAGTATTTTAGTGATTAAAGGGATACAGTCACAGATACTGTCCATATTAGATATATGTTTACAGAATAAGGTGGCAAAAAAAATGTATCCCAAACTGTATGATTCAATTTATCATACAAATATTTTAAACTTGGACAAGGCAGAGTTTCTTCTTGAAGTCAAGAAAGCACGAACGGCTATTGATGGAAAAATATTAGAAGATTTTTATACTATAACCAGTTTCGCTGGCACAATTATTAGTGTTGTGGCAGTATGTATTTCTGTCACTAGGATTAGCCCAATTTATTTGGGGATTTTTATTTTTATGGTAATAATTCAAAATGCGTTTGTATTTTGTTATACAAAAGAGTCTATTGATTTAATGCAGTTTCACAATAAAAAGCAAAGGGAACATGATTATTTTAATGAATTGCTTCAAGATAAAAGCGCAATAAAAGAAATACGAAGTTTCTTTGTATTTGATTGGTTAGAAAACAAGCGTAAAGATATATACAATAATATTGAAAGTAGTCATATTAAATTTAGTGGTAAATGGACAAAAACCAATATATTTTGGAGTAGTATAATGTTTTTGATTGAAGCGATGTTACTGCTTTTTTTAGTAGAGCAAACGCGAATCGGAAATATAGATGTTGGACAGGTAATTTTAATTTTACAAAGTAATGTGCTTTTCGTGTCAAGTGTTTCCAACATGATTGATTTGGCAAGTAAACTTAAGCAAAATGACATGTATGTTGAGGCTTTTAATGAGGTTTCAGAATATCAGAAACTTGAGCATAGGATTTGTAAGGAGGCATCCAAAGATTTATTGGTTAATTTAAAAAATATAGTATTTAAATATAATGATCGAATTGCATTAAATGGAATAGATTTTTTTATGAGGAAAGGCGAAAAGATTGTTATTTTGGGTGAAAATGGTAGTGGAAAAAGTACACTAGTAAAAATTATTTTAGGATTGTTAAAGGAAGATTCAGGGATTATTATGGTCAACGCAGAACAAAAGAGTGCTGTTTTCCAAGATTTTTCTAAATTTCGGTTTACTGTGAGAGAAAATATAGGAATTGGTCAGCAAAATTATATGATTGATGATTTAAAAATTTCAACGGCAATAGAAGATGTTGGCTTACATAAATTAAAAAAAAGATTAGTAAGGGGATATGATACAGAGTTAGGAAAGGAGTTTTTTAAAGATGGCCTAGAACTATCGGGAGGAGAATGGCAGAAAACTGCGATAGCTAGGGGAATATTTAAAGATACAGATTTGATTATCTTTGATGAGCCAACAGCAGCTATAGATCCTTTAAGTGAAAAAAAGCAATTTGAGGATCTTATGGATTTATGTGAAGAAAAAGGGGTTATTATAGTTTCGCATAGAGTGGGAGTAGTACATTTGGCAGATAGAGTAGTGTTTATGAAAAGCGGAAAAATTGTATGCGAAGGAAAGCACAATGATTTAATGCAAAAAAATCAAAGTTATAGAGAGTTTTATAAATCCCAAGCCAAATGGTATGTTTAATGCGAGATAGATTTATCATTTCGCACCTTATGGAATGAAAGGAATTCGTATAAACATGAAAAAAATAAAGAACAATTTATTGAGCTTGAGAATTATTTTAAAGGAATTAGAATATAAACATGTATTCGCGTGGATAACTTTGATATTTTTTGTGGCAATTCTTACTCCCTGTATAACTTGGTTGTATAAATTGCTAATAGATTATTTTAGCCATGAAAATACAAGCCCCGTTAATATTATATTACTCGTTGTGATATATGTGATAGCACAGTTTCTACAAGAATCGATTGAAAATTTGCAATCTAATTTCGCAGTAAAACTAAATTATCGTTTGAATAATCGGATAAATTATGTAATTAACAAGAAATTATCAGTGATAAGAGCGGAACTGTATGAAGATAAAGCAGTATTTGATTTGATAAGCAGAGTTAGAGAAAATATTACTTTTGAAACGATTAATACTTTTGGAAATGTACTTGCTTTATTTATGATGATTATAACTACCATTAGTTATATCGGTATTATTTCGACAATAAATTGTTATTTACCGATAATAATTACATGTTCACTTGTTCCATACTGCATATTGTTTTTTTTTCAGCAAAGAAAAAAATATGAACAAAATGTTGAATTAAGTGACAAGCGTCGATATGTTAATTATTTAAATAGCGTTTTGACAGAAAGAGAAAATGCTAAAGATATACGGACTTTTGAAAGTTTAGATTATATAAAGGGAAAAGTACAAAAAGAACGAGAAAAAGTATATATAGTGGAAAAACGATTAGCGATTAAACAGTTAAGAGAAAATATATTAGTAAATATTTTTCAATATGGAATAATAGGTACAACTTTATTTTGGGGATATTGTAAGTATAGAGACGGTAATATAACACTTGGAGATATCATGCTTATTATAACAGCATTACAAGGGATAATTTCTAGCTTTTCATCTATTGCGGATAACTTTATGTCGATGAGCGATTTTTCTTTTAATTTAAAAGATTGGAAAACTTTTATTGATTTAGAAGAAGAACCTTTAATAAATATAGATTTGAAATCGTTTGATCTGCAATTGGAGAATGTAAGTTTTGTTTATCCAGGATCAGAAAAAAAAGTTTTAAACAATATAAATCTACATATAAAAGAAGGAGAAAAGGTTGCAATAGTTGGGGAGAATGGTTCCGGAAAAACAACGTTGCTTTATTTGTTATTGGGGATATATGAGCCGACAACGGGCGTGGTAAAAATTGGAAAAGAAAATTTGCAAAATGTATTAAGAGATTATAGAAAGAAAGTTTCTTGCCTTTTTCAAGATTATATTAAGTATCAAATGAGTATAGAGGACAATGTTTTTCTAAATAGACAGATAAGCAAGAAATACATTAATAAGTTTGTAGAAAAAAATGATTTTATAAAAAACTTTCCAGAGATGGAAAAAACGATGTTGGGAAAAATAAACGATTTAGGAATTGAGTTATCTGGAGGACAATGGCAAAAATTAGCAATATCTAGGGCTTTAGTAAAGCCGGAAACAAAAATACTTATAATGGATGAGCCGGTAGCAAGTTTAGACCCTAAAAGTGAAAATGATTTGTATGAAAATTTTGATGATATTTGTCAAAAAAAATCGCTTATACTAATTTCACATAGACTAGGTGTAACTAGATTATGCGACAAAATAATAGTCATGAAGGAGGGGCGTATTATTGAACAGGGAAGTCACAATCAGTTGATGGCGGTTAAAGGTGAATACTATAAAATGTTCACAGCACAACAGCAGTTCTATAAATAAAAATAGGTAATTGCGAAACAAGTTCGCAATCCTGATTAAAAAGCGGTAAGAATCCTGCAACGCAGGATTCTTAAGATGAAAAGTAGGTGCTTCTAAATTTAGACATGACTAAAAGACTTCCCAGATAAACTGCGAAGAAAAGATTATATGCATATTAATAATCAGGCAATCAAAGGCTTCAAACTCCGAATGTATTGGTACTGATGAATCTTATCAGCGACAAGCACAGTAACGAGCTGGGTGATTCCAGCAAGAAGTAAATCAGCATGAAGCGTTTTCTCATTCTGGGTCTTACGATCCGCAATGCAGAAACTATCTTTGAAATGGTTGATTGACTTTTCAACATTTACACGGATCTTGTAAGTATCCTCCCATTCCTGTGAGCCGCGTTCTACACCAGGATAGGCACGAAGGTTCTTTTCAGGATAAATGTAGATCATTCGTCCGCAGGAAGAAGATGTACATGGATTGTCACAATGACATACGCGACGTTTTGACCTGTCGGCAGGATTGTATTCCCATTTCATTTTTGGACATACAAACTTCATGGTAGGAAGTTTGCTCCGCAAATGTGATCTGCTTCCTTCACGCCGCATCGGAAGTGATGGATCGTGAGGACAGCAGGGAATACCGTTTTCATTGACAGTATAGTCGGTTCCTTCCACAGAAAGCTTTGTTTTTAAAGGGATAAATGCTTTTTGAAAGCCAATTTCTTCAAAGAGGGATTTGTAAATGTTAATGGCATCAAACGCAGCATCTCCAAGAAACGTCTTTGGATTTATTAAAGGATGTTTCTGGAAAAAGTCAATTAAAACTGGAAGAAGTGCTTTCGAATCGGCAAGGGATTTATCCTCATCCGGTGAATCTGATTTCTTCCCGACAACGATATCAGGATGTTTTTTTAGAAAGTCCTTGTTGTAGAAAGTGATATCACGAACATGTGAACTTCCTGATATTTTAACTCTCGTTTTCTAAAATGCTTATTTTAAGCCATTTATAGCATGTTTTGAAGTGATTTTACGAGAGTTAATTAACTCTTAGTTTTTCTCTCATTTTTTGCTGAAAATATCGAAAATACGCCATTTCTGCTTAGCGAGAGTTGATTTTATAGGAAGTTCACAGAACAATACCAAGCCCGTTCGTAATAATGCCAAATTTATAGGCGTAACAGAAATGTCCATTGATGTACATCTGCTGGATTGCCTGATTGGAAGCCGCATGAGTTGGCATAGAGCCATAAGCAGCTTTATAAGGATCATAGGAATCATCAAGGTTATGGGATTTCTTGAAAGCCTTTAGCTGCTTGATAATACGGTTGGCATATTTGGGGTTATTTTCTGTAA
>SKEC01002898.1_pt1 | contig 10858 bp, 8 predicted proteins | sample 4826641 | NCBI WGS metagenome assembly SKEC01 (sample SAMN11008819, study PRJNA524170) | human gut metagenome | biome: Human fecal sample; material: Feces; isolation source: fecal sample from pouch patient p18, p21 | host: Homo sapiens | place: Israel: Tel-Aviv | collected 2015-12-22
CCTGCGAGATGGGTTCCATGGCAGACACCAGATGGACACCGTTCTTTTCCAGCTGGTACTTGTAGTTCACGGCATCGAATCGGTTCCGGGCAAAGCGGTCCAGCTTCCAGACCAGAACCACATCGAAGATTTTCTTTCCGCTGTCTTTGATCATCCGCTGAAAGTCCGGGCGGTCATCCGTTTTGGCAGAGTAGGCACGGTCAATGTAGGTGCCGACCACGGTGATGCCGTTCTTCTCGGCGTAGTCCTTGCAGTCGCGCAGTTGTCCTTCAATGGACGCTTCTCGCTGGCTGTCAGATGAATAGCGGGCGTAGATCACGGCGGTCATGGTTGCACCTCCTTGGCGTGTATTCGACTTGCCTTTATATTATCGGGTCAAGCGCAGCTTGTCAACAATCTGCGAGCAGATTGAAATGTGAAAATTGCGAAACGCAGCGAAAAAGGTGAGAGCAAGAATCGTCCCGTGGCCGCAAATTTTCAATTCTTGAAAATTTGTGTCCCTTTGGGACCGCTTCTTGTTGGGGCGTGCCTGCCCCAAACCCTGCTGGAAACGCGTGCGACAAGCTGAGAGTTCGTCATCTCCTGATTCAAATCCGTTTTTGGGGCTATTTCACGATTTCAGAAACAGACGGTGCAGGGACTTGGCAAACCCGCCGTGATTGCGCTATAATGGGGCCGTAATAATTCCACAAAGGTGTGGTAAGGGAGGTGCGGTCATGATCCGGGTGGCGATCGTAGAGGATGACGCGGAGGTACAGGGGGTATTGCAGGAGTATGTCCGGCGGTATACCCGGCAGTACGGGACAGAATTTGAAGTAACGCTCTTTGCGGACGGGGTGGACATTCTGGACGACTACCGCGCGGTCTACGATATTATTTTTCTGGATGTGGAGATGAAACATCTGGACGGCATGACCACGGCAGAGCGCATCCGGCAGATGGATGCAGAGGTGATCCTGATCTTCATCACCAACATGGCGCAGTATGCCATCCGGGGCTACTCGGTGGGAGCGCTGGACTATGTGCTGAAGCCGGTGCCCTACTTTGCCTTTTCCCAGCAGCTGATGAAGGCGGTGACCCGGCTGGAAAAACGGGCAAAGCGCTACCTGACCGTGCCGGTGGAGGGCGGGCTGCGCCGACTGGATACCGCAAGTATCTATTATCTGGAAAGCGAGGGGCACCGGGTGCATTTTTACACCGACGAGGGCGATTTTTCTGCCCCGGGTGCGCTCAAGACCTTTGAAGAAAAGCTGGCTGCCTGCCCCTTTGCCCGGTGCAACAGCGGCTATCTTGTCAATCTGGCACAGGTGCGGGAGCTGCGGCAGAGCACCGTGCAGGTGGGCCCCTGCGAGCTGCAGGTCAGCCGCCCCAAGCGTAAGGCCTTTCTTGCGGCACTGACCGACTACATCGGAGGTGAGGGTTCATGACTGCGCTGCCGGACATCCCCCGGCTGTACACCGCCCTTGCCGAGTGCCTGGCGGTGCTGCTGTTTACCCCGGGGCTGGTGGCCCGGTTCTCCCGGAGGGCCACGGTGGCCATTACCCTGGTGTGGGCGGTGGTGCTGTCAGCCTTTTTGGGGCTGACAGGCAATGTGCCGGGGCCTTTTTGGATCCCCTGCATGGTTGCGGCCATTGGCCTCTCCTACCTATATTTGTGGGGCACCTGGAGCATCACCCTGCTGGAGGCCGGGTATCACTGTGCCCGGGCCTTTATCGTGGCAGAGTTTGCCGCCAGCATCGAGTGGCAGTTCCACTGCTACCTCTGGCCCAGCCGGAGCCCGGTCCACCCCTTGTCCCTGGTGCTGCTGGGGGTGGTGTATGGGGTGGTGTTCGGGGTCCTCAGTGGGCTCCAGCACAAACTCCCCCAGCCTACAGAGCATCTGCAGATCAGCGGCAGTGCGGCCCTGACAGCGGTGATGCTGGCGCTGACCGCCTTTGCGGTGAGCAATCTGGGCTTTTTGCCGGGCAGCGAGATCAACATGAGCGTCTTTTCCATCCGCACCCTGGTGGATTTTTCCGGGGTGCTGGTGCTGGCAGTGCAGCATGAGCAGCTGCGAGAAAACGCCCTCCACAACGAGCTGGCCGCCATGGATAAGGTGCTGCATCGGCAGTACGAGCAGTACAAGCGCAGCAAGGAGGGGGTCAAGCTCATCAATCGGCGGTACCATGAGCTGAAGCTCCAGCTGGCCATTATCCGGCAGGAACAGGACCAGGCCAAGCAGAACGCTGCCCTGGAGGCCATTGAGGAAAACATCCGCCAATACGAGGCGGAGAATAAGACCGGCAACCCGGTGCTGGATACCATTCTGACTGCCAAGACCATGGAGTGCCAGCAGGAGAACATCAACATCACCTGCGTGGCCGATGGCCGGATGCTGGGTTTTTTGACCATCCGGGAGCTGTGCACCATCGTGGGGGTGGCCCTGGACAACGCCATTGCCGCCGCCCGGGCCCAGCCGGACCCGGAAAAGCGGCTGGTAAAGGTGGCGGTGTACGCCCAGGGGGGCTTTGTGATGCTGCGGTTCGAGCACTACACCGAGACACCGCCGGAGCTGGGCCCCGACGGCCTGCCGCTCCAGGACCCGGACCTGAAAAGCCTCCGCACCGCCGCCCAGCAGCATGGGGGCAGCATGACCCTCCATTGGGAGAACAATTGGTGCACCCTGCGGATCCTGTTCCCCCTGCCCGAAAACAAATAAATATTTTACGGCAGGTGTCCCCTGCCGTTTTTTGTTGTCTGGCAGGGTGCACAAATACAACGTGGTGATATTTGTATATTAGCACAATAAAATTTGAAACCTTATTGTAACTTTTGCAAATTGTGCATTCAAAACGACAGATTGTGCGAAGAACGGTTCGCTCTGCAATATATATGATAAAATGACATCAAGCAAAGGAGTGGACGCACTCCGGAGAACAGCCATGAACCGGGTCGTGTACCCAAAAGAGAAGGAGTTAACAGTTATGGCACAGAAAAAGAAGGACAGTAAGATGATGGGCAAGATCATCAAAACTGCCGTTTCGGGTGTGTTGTGTGTCGCGTTGGCGGGCGGTATGGTTGCGGCCAATGTGCTGATCCCGCCCAATGCTAGCAGTGTGCAGAGCATTTTGGGCCTGAAGAGCGGAGGCATCGACAACAGCAAGGCAAAGACCGAAGGCATCAATATGGAATACAGCAAGCCCGGCTTTGATACAGAGGCTGCGCTGGTTGAGGATGAGATCGCTCTGAATAAGAAGATCGCCGCCGAAGGCATTGTTCTGCTGAAAAACGATGCAGGAAAGATGCCGTACAGCACGGATACGACCTTCAGTTTTGTCAGCCATTCGGCAGTCAGCTACATTGGCGGCAATAAGGTCGATATGAAAACTGCTTTTGAAGATGCAGGCTTTGGCGTTAATGAAGCGCTCTGGAAGTTTTATTCCGAAGGCAACGGCAAGGACTACGGTCTGGGCGCTGGTTCTATTTTATATGGTGATGACGAGGACTTTTCCATCAACGAATGCCCCCTGTCTGTCATGAAAGCAGAGCCGGGTCTGACCGATTCTATGAAGAATACGGTTCCGGTCTTTGTGTTCAGCCGTGTGGCGGGCGAAGGCCGTGATATGCCCCGCTCCATGTACAACCACACCGATGTGGAAGAGGACAAGACCAAGACTTATCTGGAGCCGGATTCTACCGAGCTGGAGATCCTGCAGTATCTGAACGATAACTTTGACGATGTGGTGCTGCTGCTGAACTCCGGCGCAGCGGTAGATCTGAGCTGGGTCGAAAACTATCCCAATATCCACACCGTCATTTCGGCTCCCGCTATGGGTGATTATGGTCTGTGCTCTCTGGCAGAGATCTTCTCCGGCAAGGTGAATCCTTCCGGCCGCACCGTGGACACCTACGAGATGGATGCCATGAACAGCCCTGCCGCCCAGAACTTTGGCGACTTTGCCTACTATGACGAGGACGGTAACCTGACCAAGTACAACTATGTCAGCTACAAAGAGGGCATCTATGTTGGCTACCGCTACTACGAGACCCGCTACGAGGACAAGGTGCTGGGTCAGGGCAATGCCGGTGATTACAACTATGCGGATGCTGTGATGTATCCCTTTGGATACGGCCTGTCCTACACGGATTTTGAGTGGTCTGATTACGATACCAGCTGGGATGGCGATACCTGCACCGTGACGGTCAAGGTCACCAATACGGGTGATGTGGCCGGCAAGGATGTCGTACAGGTCTATGCACAGAGCCCCTATACCGATTACGACAAGGCAAACAAGGTGGAGAAAGCTGCTGTGGAGCTGGTGGGCTATGCCAAAACTGCAGAACTGGCTCCCGGTGCAAGCGAAACGGTGAAGATCACCTTTGATCAGGAGCAGCTGAAGTCTTACGACTACGTCAATGCCAAGACCTACATTCTGGACGCAGGTGATTACTATATCACTGCGGCTAAAAACGCACACGAAGCGGTCAACAACATCCTCTCTGCCAAGGGCAAGACCGTGGCAGACGGCATGACCGCCGACGGCGACACTGCTTTTGTTGCAACCTACACCCCGGAAAACGGCACCGTGGATACCACGACCTACAAGCTCGACACCACGACCGGTGTGGAGATCACCAATCAGCTCGACCATGCAAATGGCGGGCTGCAGTATCTCTCCCGCAGTGACTGGACTGGCACCTGGCCGACCGTTGACGGCGAGGTCAGCGACCAGATCAGCACCTGGGGCAACCCCATCAATGGTACCGATGCCAGCGGTAACGCTGCATCCTATACCTATCGCAAGACGATCAGTAAGGAAGATCTTGCAAAGCTGGATTCTTTTGATTCCCTGAACCCCACCGACTTCTCCACTCTGACCGATGAGATCGTTTATGGCAAGGACAACGGTCTGGGTCTGATCGATATGCGTGGTCTGGATTACGATGATGAAAAGTGGGATGAACTGCTCGACCAGCTGACCCCCAGCGATTATCAGACCCTTATCACGCAGTCCGGCTACGGCACTGCCGCGATCAAGTCGGTGGATAAGCCCTCCACGGCCGACCGAGATACTGCCACCGGCCTGATCAACTTCGACATCGATGCAAGCGGCAACCTCCACTTCAAGGGCAACATCACGCACTGCGGCGTGATCGTTCTGGCACAGACCTACAACGATGATCTGGCCTACCATTATGGCGAAAACATCGGCGATGAATCCTACTATCTGGGCGTTGATGGCTGGTATGCACCTGCTGTCAATATGCACCGCACGGCATTCTCCGGCCGTAACAGCGAGTATTATTCTGAAGATCCCTTTGTTGGTGGGCACATCGCTTCTCTCGAGTGCGAGGGCGTAGCCTCCCGTGGTATGTACGTCTTTGTCAAGCATTACGCCATCAACGATCAGGAGGACCACCGCGGCGACCGTGAAGGCCAGTACAGCATTGCGACCTTCCTGAACGAGCAGGCGGCCCGCGAGATCTACCTCAAGCCCTTTGAGATGTGCGTCAAGTCTGATAAGGTCGAGATGAACTATGCAAAGGACAACGGCGATGGCACTTACAGCAATGCCACCAGAGAGATCCCGTCCGTGACCGGCGTTATGACTTCCTTCAACCGCATTGGCTATACATGGGCTGGCGGCGACTACAACCTTGTTACCGGTGTCCTCCGCAATGAGTGGGGCTTCCACGGCTTCATTATCACCGATAATGCAAATACCGGCGTGTTCATGGATGCAGGTCAGATGATTCGGGCTGGTGCAGACGGAAAGCTGACGAACCTGCCTTCCGGCGCACGGTACACCTTTAACAAGGATGACGTTGCAGACTACCACTACGGTCGTGAAGCAATCCATAACATTCTGTACACCATTGCAAACTCCAAAACGATGAACGGCGGTATGCCGGGCAGCCGTTATCTGGCAAAGGTCGAGCCTTACCAGAAGGTCATCTACGCAGTGGATGGTGTCTGCGGCGGTCTGATCGCAGTTCTGGTCGTTCTGACGATCCTCCGCTTCCGTAAAAAGAAAGAGGACGTAAAAACCGTCTGATCAACACATAGGAACAGAAGGGGCGGCGGGCAAACGCCCGCCCCCTTTTTTTGATTGTCAGGAGAGACCCATGAAACACACAGATATCATCAACAGCCTGGATCTGGAACAAAAATGCGCCCTGCTGAGCGGCGGCACGGTGTTCACCACCCGGGCGCTGCCGGGCAAGGGCATCCCGGCCATTACCCTGTCGGACGGCCCCAACGGCGTGCGCAAGCAGGCGGGCGCGGCTGACCATCTGGGCCTGAACCCCAGTGTGCCTGCCACCTGCTTCCCCACCTCGGCTACCGTTGCCAACAGCTGGGACCCGGAGCTTGGCGAGGCTGTGGGCGCAGCCATGGGCGAAGAAGCAGCGGCACAGGGCGTGTCGGTGCTGCTGGGCCCCGGCTTGAACATCAAGCGCAGCCCCCTGTGCGGCCGCAACTTCGAGTATTTCTCGGAGGACCCCTACCTTGCCGGTAAGATGGCTGCGGCCTACGTCCGCGGCATCCAGAAAAACGGCATCGCCGCCTGCCCCAAGCACTTTGCGGTGAACAGTCAGGAGCTGCGCCGCATGGCCTCGGATTCCATCGTGGACGAGCGCACCCTGCGGGAAATTTACCTGACCGGCTTCGAGATGGTGGTCAAGGAAGCGCAGCCTAAGACCATCATGTCCGCCTATAACCTTGTCAACGGCACCTACGCCAACGAGAACACCCACCTGCTCATGGATATCCTGCGCGGGGACTGGGGCTTTGACGGCGCAGTGGTCACCGACTGGGGCGGCAGCAACGACCACGCCCTTGGCGTAAAGAACGGATCTACGCTGGAAATGCCCGCCCCCGGCGGGGACGCCATCCGGGAGCTGATGAAAGCGGTGCAGACCGGCAAGATCACCGAAGCGGACGTGGACGCCCGGCTGGAGGAGCTGCTGGAGCTGGTGTTCACCACCAAGGCGGCGGTGGACGCCGCACCCGGCAAGTTCGATGCCGACGCCCACCACGCACTGGCACGCCGGGCTGCTGCCCAGAGCATCGTGCTGCTGAAGAACGAAAACGGCCTGCTGCCCCTTGCAAAGGGGGAGAAGGTGGCGGTCATCGGCGACTTTGCCCAGACGCCCCGCTATCAGGGTGCAGGCTCCAGCGCCGTCAACTCCATCAAGGTGGATTCCTTTCTGGAATGCCTTGCCGAAAGCGGCCTGAACAGTGTCGGCTACGCCAAGGGCTTTGACCGGCAGGGCAAGCCCGACGAGGCGCTGAAAGCCGAAGCGGTGCAGCTGGCAAAGAACGCCAATGTGGTGCTGCTGTGCATGGGTCTGGACGAGATCAAAGAGAGCGAGGGCATCGACCGCGCCGACATGAAGCTGGCAGAGAACCAGCTGGAACTGCTGGCGGCTGTGGCGGCGGCAAACCCCAATGTGGTTGTGCTGCTGAGCGCGGGCTCCTCGCTGGAAAGCGGTTGGGTCAAGGACTGCAAGGCGCTGGTCTACGGCTGCTTGGGCGGTCAGGCCGGTGCGGGCGCACTGGTCGAGGTGCTGACCGGTGCGCAGAACCCCTGCGGCAAGCTGGCGGAGACTTGGGCGCGCAGCTACGCCGACACCCCCGCAAAGGCGCATTTCGGCGGCGATGGTCCCACTGTGGAGTACCGCGAGGGGCTGTATGTGGGCTACCGCTACTACGACACTGCCGGTGTGCCCACCGCCTTCCCCTTCGGCTACGGCCTGAGCTATACCAGCTTTGCGTACAGTGACCTGAAAGCAGACGAAACCGGCGTGACCCTGACTGTCACCAACACCGGCAGCTGTGCCGGTGCCGAGGTAGTGCAGCTGTATGTGGCAAAGCCGGATGCAAAGGTTTTCCGCCCTGTCAAGGAGCTGAAGGGCTTTGCCAAGGTGCAGCTGGAAGCCGGAGAGAGCAAGACCGTCACCATCCCGCTGGACGATAAGGCGTTCCGCTACTGGAACGTTGCCACCGACCGTTGGGAGGTGGAGGGCGGCAGCTATCAGCTGCTGGTGGGCGCTTCCAGCGCCGATATCCGCTTGACTGCCGCTGTCACGGTGGCGGGCACCAGCGCACCCGACCCCTACGCGGGCAAAGACCTTGCCCATTACCGCACCGCACAGGTGCAGAATGTGCCGGACGCGGAGTTTGAAGCGCTGCTGGGCCGTCCCATCCCGGAGAACAAGGTACACATCGACCGCAACATGACGCTGGGCGAGATGGGACACGGACGCAGCCCCATCGGCTGGCTGGCAGCTGCCGTGCTGGGCACCCTGCTGCGCCGCAGCATCAAAAATGGCAAGCCCGACCTGAACATCCTGTTCCAGTACAATATGCCTTTGCGTGCGCTGGCCAAAATGACCAACGGCGCTATCAGCATGGGCATGGTGGACGGCATCGTGATGGAGCTGCGGGGCTTCTGGATCATCGGTCTTGTGCGGGTGATCGTGGAGGCTGTGAAGAACATCGTGCTGAACAGCCGCATGGAAGAGCGCCTGAAAAACAGCTGAAAGGAAGCAGGCTATGAATTTCTGGAATAACTTTGCGGCAAAGCACCCCGCCGCTGCCAAGTGGGTGCGCGAGGGCGGACTGTTCGTCATCGTGTCCAACCTCATCACGGTGTTCAAGTACCTGCTGCTGCAATTTCTGCCCAAGGCCTTTGCAAGCCTGCCGGTGGTGGATTTCGGCTGGCCGGGCATTGATATCACCCTGTTCGGCGAGACCTTCAAGTGGAACATCCTCGGCTACGATGCCGCCCACGGTGGTCTGCCCTACTTCTGCGCCTACATGATCGCCATGGTCATCGGCGAGTGCATCAATTTCCCCATCCAGCGCAATTTCGTGTTCCGCAGCAAGGGCAATCTGGCAAAGCAGATCGGCTGGTATGTGCTGGCGTTCTGCGTCATCACCTGCATCGTCAACTCCATCAACTGCATCTGGGTGGCGGTGGCTGGCCTGCTGGTGCCGGACTTCATCTACAACATCGGCACCACCGTGCTCAACGGCGGCATCTCCATGGTCATCTTCTTCTTTGTGAATAAGATCATCTTCCCGGAGGGCGAAAAAGCCGCCAAATAATAAGACATCTCCTTCATTTTCTTCTTTTCATCACAAAGGCTCTCGCCCGCTCTGTGCATACGACAGAACAGGTGGGAGCCTTTGGCTTATGATCATCCTATCACACAAAAGGCAGGATACCATCGTAATGATGATACCCTGCCTTTGCTCGTTCCGGTCCTCGTCCTGTGACCTCCGCCACAAAAAATCCCCAGACCGAATGGTCTGGGGATGTGGTGGAGCATTGTCCAAGGCAGTCGAACCTGAATTTATTCCAGATACTGCGGCAGATTCCAAGCACCTCGCAGCACACGGTGAATCTCCACGATCTTGTTTTCATCGTTGACGCGGTAGAACACCAGATACTGGTCAACGACCATCCTACGATAAGCAGGGTCAAGGCGGTAGACCTCGCACATTTTCGGGGTATCGCCTAATTTTGTGATCTTCTCCCGCAGCTCTTTCAGTACGCGGCTGGCTGTTTTCGGATAAAAACCGGACAAATACCGGGCAATATCGTTCAGGTCCTGCACAGCAAGGGGCAGATATTTGATCTTATACGTCATACTGCTTGCCCAGCGTCTCCCATACGTTTTCGTGGTCTGCCCACTGCGTGTCGGGGTCAGCCGCCTGCTGCTTTGCCTTGGCAAGTGCCTCGGCAACATACCGCTGGTGCAAAAACTCCTCGTACCTGGCGTAGTCCTCAATGTTGATGAGGACTGATTCTCCACGGCCATGATTCGTGATGATCACATGGTCATGGTCTTTGAGCATCTCCGAAATTTCGGCGTAATGGTTGCGCAGATCCCGGGAAGGGCGAACGAATGTCTGCATCATACGAGACACCTCCTGTCAGAATTATTGTATCACAAAATGACTACGGGCGCAAGACGGATAATTCTGACGGTGAGAGCAAGAATCGTCCCATGGCCACAAATTTTCAATTCTTGAAAATTTCTTGTCCATCCGGGACTTCACTTCTCAAACTCTTGCGAGTTTCCGAAGTGCTCTTGTTGGGGCGTGCGGAGCCCCAAACCCTGCTAGAAAAGAGTACGGTAACCTGAAGTCAATCAGTTTCTTTTAGCCTTTCGAACAGTTTGCGTTCGATTTTATATATTCCTTGATAAGGTTGTTCAAGATAGTACTTACCCCTGTCCTCATATGCGAAGATAGTGATTGTTCCTGTCTCATGCCGGAAGTCAATCCTGATATAACTTTCCGCTTGCGGGACATCTTGAACGCTTTCCTCCTTAGTCGGTTCAGCACTGGAAATATCGGCGATTATTTCACTCATCCAAGTTTTATCTGAATGACTTACTGTGTTTTCTTCAATAGTTATATCAATAGATGTAATCTCATCGGCTTGAGGTAGCGTAATGGGCGCTGCTTTTTTTCCACAAGCAACTAAAGTCAGTATACAGGTAAGACACAAAAACAAAGAAAGAAATTTTTTCATAAGTATTGTTACCTCCATAACTTCAAATTTACTGGGCTAAGCCGAGTGTACCATACACTGTTAAAAATAGCAAAAGGCAGGATACCACCCTCATGGTGATACCCTGCCTTTGCTCGTTTAACGCTCTGTGTAGTCCTTCCGCAGAACTTCCGATAAACAAAAAATGTACCCAAACCCTTTCTCATAGAGAATCAGGTTCGAGTACGAACTGTATGGTGGACGGTACAGGACTCGAACCTGTGACCTCCTGCACGTCAAGCAGATGCTCTACCAGCTGAGCTAACCGTCCATATTCTGTTTTGCCGAAATCAGCTAGATTATAATACCATATC
>SKEC01002904.1_pt1 | contig 10844 bp, 6 predicted proteins | sample 4826641 | NCBI WGS metagenome assembly SKEC01 (sample SAMN11008819, study PRJNA524170) | human gut metagenome | biome: Human fecal sample; material: Feces; isolation source: fecal sample from pouch patient p18, p21 | host: Homo sapiens | place: Israel: Tel-Aviv | collected 2015-12-22
CATCCAGCGCAAGGATATCGGCAGAACCTGCGTTCAGCCGCCCGGAACTGGAGCTGCGGATGAAATAGCCCGTCTGCGGGGCCGTGATCTGGGACGGATTGCCCAGCTGGGACTGCACCGTGGCGGCCTGCTGGGTCAGCGCGGTGATCTGGTCGGAGAAGCTGGCCACCTCGCCGGTGATGACCCAGAGCTTGTTCTGGGCCAGAATGTAGTTTTCCTTCTCCGCATCGGTATCCTCGTAGTCCCCCGCATCCAGCGAATCCATCAGGTCGTACAGAGCGGCGGAACGGTTCTTGCGCAGGGATTCCAGCTGCACCGAAGTGGTGTTCTGGGAGCGCTGCAGCAGGTCGATCTGGTCATTGATCTGGGTCAGCTGCTGGCGCAGGGTGGCCTGCGCTGCATCGCTGTAGATCTCAGCCACCGCTGTGCCTGCCGAAACACGCTCGCCATCTGCCACCAGATACCCCAGCGTGCCGCCGCCCGCAACGTAGCTTTCCTCGAACAGAAGCACGCCTTCGGCATCCACAGTGTCCTCCACCGTAGCCAGCAGGGCGGTCTCGTAGGTATTGGGCGGAAACAGCACCTGCATTGCCTGATAGCCCACATACAATGCCGCCAGCAGCAAAAACACGATAACGACAGCGGCCAGCGTTTTCAGTGCGCCGGAAATGCCCTCGCGGTTTTCTTCCTGCATATCGCTCATCCTTTCGCTAAAAATTCATTTGTGAGACATGCGGCCTGTTCCCGGACATCCGGAGCCGAGGCATCCAGCCAGCAGATGCCTTCCATGTGGCGGAACCAGGTCAGCTGGCGCTTGGCATAGTTGCGGGAAGCCTGTTTCAGCTTCTCCACACAAGGGGCAAGCGCGCTCTCCCCCGCAAAGTAGGGGAAGAATTCTTTATATCCGATGGCTTGGGCCGCCGTCTTATAAGTATCCCGGTGTTCCCACACACATGTTTTGCCTCGTTCAGCAGATCCTGCTCCATCATCTGATCCACTCGCAGGTCGATGCGGCGGTAGAGCTGGGCGCGCTCCGGGAAATCCAGCCCAAGGATCAGAGAACGGTAGGGCTTTTCGGGCGGGAGTGAGTCAGCTTTCTGCTCACTGAGCTTTTTGCCGGTGGCGCGGTAATGTTCCAGCGCCCGCAGCACCCGCACCTGATTGTTGGGGTGGATGACAGCCGCCGCTTCCGGGTCCACCTGCTGCAGCTCGGCATAGAGAGTGGCACCGCCCTTCTGGGCCAGCTCTTCTGCCAGCTGCTCCCGCAGACCGGCCGGTGCTTTTTCTTCGGTAAAGCGCACACCGTACAGAAAGCTCTGTACATATAAACCGGTGCCGCCCACCAGAATGGGCAGATGCCCCCGGCCCGCGATCTCCTGCTCCAGGCGGCCCGCCATGGCAGTGAAATCTGCCACGCTGAATGGTGCGTCCGGTTCCAGGATGTCCACCCCGTGGTGCGGGATGCCGTGGGTCTCCTCGGGCGTGACCTTGGCGGTGCCCACATCCAGACCCTTGTAGATCTGCATGGAGTCCGCGCTGATTACTTCGCCCCCGAACTGTTCGGCCAGCGCTACGCCCAAGGCCGTTTTGCCGGTGGCCGTGGGGCCCACCACTGCCACGACCGGGTGTTTATACGATGCGTCCAAACTGCTTTTCCAGCTCCTTTCGGGTCAACTTGAGCACGCAGGGGCGGCCGTGAGGGCAGAAGGGCGGCACTTCGCCGGAAAGGATCTTTTCGGCCAGCGCCAGCAGCTCCTGCGGGGAGGACTTGTCCCCCGCCTTGATGGCCGCACGGCAGGAGATGGAATGCAGCACCCACTCGGTGTGCTCGTTCAGTGCGTCGTGGCCGCCCTTGAGCAGCTTGTTGGCGATCTCAATGAGCAGGCTTTCGGCGTTCTGCGGTTCCACATCGGCCGGGACCGCCCGCAGCACCACCGTGTTGCCGCCAAAGTCCGCGATCTCCAGCCCTGCGTTTTCCAGCAGGGGCACATGATCCAACAGGGCCTGTTTTTCCTCTGCAGACAGGTCAATGGCCGTCGGCTCCAGCAGCATCTGACTGGGCACATTGCCGTAGTTGGCTGCCAGCTTTTCGTACAGCTGGCGCTCATGGGCAGCGTGCTTGTCGATGAGGCACAGTTCGTCGCCGCGCTCGGCCAGGATATAGGTACGGAACACCTCGCCCACATAGCGCAGCGGCTCCGGGCCGTCGGCGGGGGCAAAGTTCATCTGCTCCGGCTCCACCGGTTCTTCGGCAGCTGCTTCCGGTTCCTCCCGTGCAGGCTGTACCGGCGCTGCGGGCTTTTCCGGCTCTTTCACCAGAACGGCAGGCTGCGGGTCCCAGGCCGCCATGTGGTTCTGGTCTGCCTGCACTTTTGTCTCACCGAAATCCGGTTCCACGTCCAACTGTGTTTCGCTGGCCGCCGCACGGAAGGGTTCAGCAGGCTTTTCCTGCGGGGCGGCCGGGCTGTGCAGGGTAACAAAGGGGTCCAGGATGTCAGCATCCACGCTGCTCTGTTTCCAGCGGGGCTGTGCCACAGCCGTCGGTTTTTCCGGCGAAGCAGGTGCAGATGCCTTCGTTGCGGGCTTTGCGGGAGCCGCCGGGGCCGGAGCGGGCTGCGACGGGAGGGTGCCCGGGTCCGCCTGCCCCGGAATGATGGCAGAAATCCCTGTAAAGTTGTTTTTCTTTACAGCATTTTTCAGTGATTCTCTGTCAGATACTTCGATCTTGGATTTTTCGTTGGTTTTTGTTTCTTCAAAGGTGAAATGCCGCTCGCCGGTGCCGGGCTGGGCTAGCGCCAGCTTGACGGCGTGGTAAACCACATCAAAGATGTCGTTTTCCCGGGCAAATCGCACCTCGATCTTGGCCGGGTGCACATTCACATCTACCAGGTCTGCCGGCATATCCAGCAGCAGGATGCCGCCAGGGAACTTGCCCTGCATCATGGTGCCCTTGAACGCCATCTCCATGCCGGCCATGATGGTACGGTTGCGGACATAGCGTCCATTGATGTAAAAATGCTGCATGCTGCGGCTGGCGCGGCAGCTCTTGGGCGGGGTAATGAGACCCCTGATGTGGTAGACGCCCTCCTGGTTGTCCACCTCCACAAGGTCCCGGCTGAGCTCCCGGCCCAACACAGAGTAGGCCGCGCCCCGCAGCTGACCGTCACCGGGGGTGACGTACTGCAGTTTGCCTTCCCGGATGAATTTGATGCTCACCTCCGGGTGGCTGAGGGCCACATGGGTGACCGTGTCGGCCACGAAGGTGCCCTCGCTGGAGTCCTTTTTGAGGAACTTCATACGGGCGGGGGTATTGTAGAACAGATCCTGCACCCGGATGGTGGTGCCCACGGCACGGGCGCCCGGCTCACGGGAGAGCTCTTCTCCGCCCTCGATGCAGTACACCGTGGCAAATTCGTCCTGCTCGGTGCGGGTGGTCAGCTCCACCCGGGCCACGCTGGCAATGGAGGCCAGTGCCTCGCCGCGGAAGCCCAGTGTATGGATGCTGACAAGGTCGTCCGGCGTCTGGATCTTGCTGGTGGCGTGTCGGATGAAAGCAGTGGAGATGTATTCGGCTTCAATGCCGGTGCCGTTGTCGCTGATCTCGATCAGCTTCACGCCGCCGGACTCAATGCTCACGGTGATCTGGCTGGCACCTGCGTCGATGGAGTTTTCCAGCAGCTCCTTGACAACGGACGCCGGACGTTCGACTACCTCACCGGCTGCGATCAGCTCGGCGGTGTGCTTGTCCAGAACATGGATCACGGCCATGGTCGTTCCCTCCCTTGTGCGTTTTATGGAGAACGGGTCAGCCGTTCAGGCTGCCCTTCAGGGTCTTTTTAAGTTCATAGAGGAAGTTCAGTGCCTCAATGGGGGTCAGGGTCTCCACGTCCACGGCATCCAGCTTTTCCATCATCTCGCTGGGCACCGCCGGAGAGTTGTACTCCTGCAGGGCATCAAAGTCCATCTGTTCCACCTTGTTTTTCGGGGCCGTGGCTTCCAGTGCCCGCAGCACCTCGTGGGCGCGGCGGGTCACGCTGCCGGGCAGACCGGCCAGCTTGGCCACCTCGATGCCGTAGCTGTCATCGGCCGGGCCGCGCACGATGCGCCGCAGGAAGGTGATGTCCTCACCGCGCTTCTTGACCGCGATGTTGTAGTTCTTTACACCCTCCACGGTGCCTTCCAGCTCGGTCAGCTCGTGGTAGTGGGTGGCAAACAGCGTCTTGCAGCCAAGGCCCTTGGCGGGGTCTGCAATGTGCTCCACCACGGCGCGGGCAATGCTCATGCCGTCAAAGGTGGAGGTCCCGCGGCCGATCTCGTCCAGCACCACAAGGCTCTTGGAGGTGGCGTTTTTCAGGATCTCGGCCACCTCGGTCATCTCCACCATAAAGGTAGACTGCCCGGCAGAAAGGTCGTCCGATGCACCGATGCGGGTAAAGATGGCATCCACCACGCCCACATGGCAGCTGGCGGCCGGCACAAAGGAGCCGATCTGCGCCATCAGCGCGATGAGCGCATTCTGACGCATGTAGGTCGATTTGCCCGCCATGTTGGGGCCGGTGATGATCAGGCAGCGGTCCTCGCCGCAGTTGAGGGTGGTATCATTGGGCACAAACAGGCTGCCCTTGAGCACCTGTTCCACCACGGGGTGGCGGCCCTCGGTGATGGTCAGCTCGTCGCTGTCATCCACCACGGGGCGGCAGTAGTTGTTCTCCGCCGCCACCTGCGCCAGGGCGGTCAGCACATCCAGCTTTGCCACGGCGTTGGCCGTGCGCTGGATGCGGTCCAGCTGGGCGCTGATGCTCTCCAGCAGCTCGTCGAACAGGCGGCGCTCCAGCGTGATCAGCCGCTCGTGTGCGCCCAGGATCTTGCTTTCCAGCTCCTTGAGCTCCTGAGTAATGTAGCGCTCGCCGCTGGTCAGGGTCTGCTTGCGAATATAGGTCTCCGGCACCATGCTCTTGTAGGAGTTGCTGACCTCGATGTAGTAGCCGAACACATGGTTGTAGCCGATCTTCAGCTTGGGGATGCCGGTCTCCTGCCGCAGGCGGGCTTCCAGCTGGGCCAGGACCCCCTTGGTGTTGTCGCGGATGGAGCGCAGCTCGTCCACCTCGGTGTGGTAGCCCTTGGCGATGACGCCGCCGTCCTTCAGGGTGGACGGTGCATCCGGGTCCACGGCCGCATAGATGCGGGCCTTGATGTCCTCCAGCGGGTCGATCTCCTCCGCCAGCTCTGCCAGCTCCGGGCAGCCGCAGGCCGTTGCCTGCTGCCGGAGGACCGGCAGATGCTCACAGGTCTGGGCCAGCGTATAGATTTCCTTGGGGGTGGCCGAGCCATAGACCGTGCGGGTCATCAGGCGCTCCATGTCGGCAATGTAGTGCAGCTCGTCGGTCAGGTCGCCGCGCACGACGGTCTGCCGCACAAGGCTCTCCACCGCATTGAGGCGCTGGTTGATAAGCTTGCTGGACAACAGCGGCTGCTCGATCCAGCTGCGCAGCATGCGCTTGCCCATGGCCGTGCTGGTCTTGTCCAGCACCCAGAGCAGCGTGCCCCGCTTTTCGCGGCCGCGCAGCGTCTCGGTGAGCTCCAGATTGGCCCGGGTGACCGGCGACAGACGCATGAACTGCGCCTCGTTGTAGGTCACCACGGTTTTCAGGCGCTCCACGCCCTTGATCTGGGTGTCGTGCAGATACTCCAGCAGTGCCGCCATGGCAAACCGTACCAGACCGTTTTCGGCCATGCCGGTGGTCTGGGGCCAGTCACGACCGAACTGGCTCTCCAGCGAAGCCGCCACCAGACCCGGCGCATAGCGCTCATCCTCCACCAGCTCCACCGAGCAGGTCATATTCTTTTTGATGTAGGCCGTCACTTCGCGGCAGTCCAGCAGGCCGGGGTTCATCAGCACTTCGCTGGGGTGGAAGCGGCACAGCTCGGTGATCACCGCCGGGGCGATCTTGTCCGCCGCCAGCTCGGTGATGTGGGCCGTGCCGGTGGAGACGTCCGCAAAGCAGAGACCCGCTTTTTTGCCCTTGAGATAGATGCTGGCAATGTAATTGTTGCGGTCATCCTGCAGCATACTGCTCTCGATGACCGTGCCGGGGGTGACCACGCGGATGATGTCGCGCTTGACCAGCCCTTTGGCCTTGGCAGGGTCCTCCACCTGCTCACAGATGGCCACCTTGTAGCCCTTGGCGATCAGACGCGCCACATAGCCCTCGTAGCTGTGGAAGGGCACGCCGCACATGGGGGCCCGCTCTTCCAGACCGCACTGCTTGCCGGTCAGGGTCAGATCCAGCTCTTTGGACGCTGTGAGGGCATCCTCAAAGAACATCTCGTAAAAATCGCCGATGCGGTAGAACAGGATCTCGTCCTTGTGTTGTTTTTTGATTTCCAGATATTGCTGCATCATGGGCGACAGCTCTGCCATGGTTTTCCCTCTCTCCCCGTTCGATGGTTCTGTGCATGGTTTGCGGCCGGTAACCGCCTTTTGCAAACAAAACGCGGTCTGCATTGCACAGCCGCGTTTTGTTCCGGATCGTGTTAGTGGCAGCCGCCGCAGGTGGAGCAGCTTCCGGTGCAGGAAGCGGAAGGCTCCTGCACGGTCATCGGGTCGCCGCCGTTCATGGCAGTGTTGATGATGGCATCAATGTAGTTGACCAGATTTTCGCACTCGCGCTTGGCCTCGTTGTAGGCGGTCATGCCCTCGTCGCCCATGATCTGGCCGTAGAGGTTGTTGACCTTCTCGTTCAGCTCGGTGATGCGGGCGTCGTCGCGCTCGCTCTTGCCGATCTCGTTGTTCAGGTCCATGCGGGCCAGGTTGAACTCGCCGATCAGGTTCTGCAGGTTCTCGTCGTTATCGTTTGCCTTGCGGGCCTGGTCCAGTGCCAGGTAACGGGGGTCGGTCTGCAGGGCCACTGCAGCGCGCTTGAACAGATCAATGCAATCCATGGTAGTTGTTCTCCTTGTCGCTTTTTATTGTTTCAGGGGCATACAGCCCCGGAATCGCGTTTTCTCTCAGTCTGCCAGCTCACCCAGCAGCACGGTAGCACGGGCACCGGTCAGCCGGACCATCGCATACTGGCCCAGCAGTGCCGGGTCGGCAGTGAACTCCACCGTCAGGTTGTTGTCGAGCCTTCCGGAGAGGGTACCCTCGCTGCGGCCGTAGCCTTCCACCAGCACCTGCACGGTCTGGCCCACCTGGCCTTTGACCAGTGCCATGGCGATCTCGTCCTGCACCTTGAGCAGGCGGCTCATGCGGTCGGTCTTTTCCTTGCGGGGGGTGGGGTCCGGCAGTTCGGCAGCCTTGGTGCCGGTGCGCTTGGAGTAGATGAAGGTGAACAGCTGCATATAGCCCACCTTCTGCACCAATTCCAGCGTCTTGACAAAGTCCTCTTCCGTCTCACCGGGGAAGCCGACGATGATGTCGCTGGAGAAGGTGATGCCGGGCACGGTCTTGCGGGCGTACTCGATGAGCTCCAGATACTGCTCAATGGTGTAATGGCGGTTCATCTGTTGCAGCAGCCGGTCGGAGCCGCACTGCACCGGCAGATGCAGGTGCTTGCACAGTTTCGGCTGAGCGGCAATGGTATCAATGAGCTTATGGCTGGCGTCCTTGGGGTGGCTGGTCATGAACCGGATGTGGTAGTCACCGGGCACGGTGCACAGCAGGTTGAGCAGGTCGGAAAAGTCGATCTGCTCTTCCAGGCCCTTGCCATAGCTGTTCACGTTCTGACCCAGCAGGGTGATCTCCTTGTAACCGGCCTCCACCAGTCCACGGAACTCGGCCAGGATGTCGCCGGGCTTGCGGCTCTTTTCGCGGCCGCGGACGTAGGGCACGATGCAGTAGGTGCAGAAATTATCGCAGCCGTACATGATGGGCAGCCAGGCGCGGAACTCGCTCTCGCGCCGGATGGGGATGTTCTCCACGATCACCGGGCGCTGGGCGGGGTCCAGCAGCACACGCTTGTGCTTCTGCAGCTTCTGGGCGATGAGCTGCGGCAGGGTGTCGATGCCGTCCACGCCGAACACGAGGTCCACATAGGGGTAGCTCCGGCGCAGCTTTTCCACCACATGCTTCTGGTTGGCCATGCATCCGCACAGGCCGATGATCAGGCCGGGCTTTTTCTCCTTGAGGCCCTTGAGGGCGCCCACGTTGCCGAACACCCGCTGCTCGGCATGCTCGCGCACGGCGCAGGTGTTGAAGAGGATCAGGTCGGCGTCCTCCGGCTTGTCGCACAGGCCGTAGCCGATATCCACCAGCACACCCTTGATGCGCTCGCCGTCGTTGACGTTCTGCTGGCAGCCATAGCTGTGCACAAAGGCCAGCGGCGGGGTGTCGTAGGCCTGCTTTACCAGATCGGCGGCGATGTTATTATGCTCAAAACTAATGTATTCCAATCAAACCATCCTTCTCCGCCGGGAAAACCCCGCACGGTGAACACTCTTTTTTCCGTTTTTATGAATAGCTCTCCTTAGTATACACTCTTTGGCCGCTGTGGGCAAGGGGGTCCGGGCAAAGTTTACGCCTCGGAGGCCGCTTTTTGTGCTGCACAGCAGCTTTCGCACACGCCGATGAACACCACGGCGCAGTCCTGCACCCGGCCTTTCTGGCCGCGTACCAGCTTCGTCACCTGCTTTTCGTCCACCTCGGCGTCGGTCACGCCGCCGCACACCGTGCAGTACAGGTGGCTGTGCCAGGCCAGCGTATGGTCGAACCGGTCGGCCTGGCCGGGGATGGACACCCGGCGCACGCGGCCTGCCTCCACCAGACTGTTCAGGTTGCGGTACACGGTGCCAAGGCTCAGGCCCGGGCATTCCTTTGCAGCGGTGTCGTAAATCTCTTCGGCGGTGGGGTGGTCGCAGAGGTTTTCCACCGTCTGCATGACCAGCTCACGCTGTTTGGAATAGCGCATATCGTTCTCCTTTTCTTGTTTTTGGGTTCAGACGTTTTCCTCGCCTTTGATCTTTGCCCAGTAGGCGCGGGCCGCCTGTTCGGTACGGTTGTCGCCGTAGGTGTAGTATTTCACGTCCTTGAGGGCATCCGGCAGATACTGTTGTTTGACCCAATGGTGGTCGTAGTCGTGAGCGTACTTGTAGTTCTGCCCTTTTACCAGAGCATCCTCGCCGTCAAAGTGCTTGTTCTGCAGCTGACGCGGGATGGGCCCGGTGCGCCCGGCCTGCACATCCGCGATGGCTGCATTGATGGCGTCATGGGCGCTGTTGGATTTGGGGCTGGTGGCCACCAGGATCACCGCGTCAGCCAGCGGCAGGCGTGCTTCCGGCAGACCCACCATGTTGGCCGCATCCACCGCCGCCTTGACGATGGGGATGATCTGCGGGTAAGCAAGGCCCACGTCCTCGCAGGCGCACACCATCAGACGGCGGCAGGCCGAGGGCAGGTCGCCGGCTTCCAGCAGACGGGCCAGATAGTGCAATGCCGCATCCGGGTCAGAGCCGCGCATGGACTTCTGGTAGGCCGACACGATGTCGTAGTGATCATCACCCTCCCGGTCGTACCGCATGGCCGTGCGGCGGGTGACCTGCCGGATCATATCCAGCGTGATGTGCCGGGCACCCTCTTCCACCGGGGCCGCCGTGACCGCAAAATCCAGGCAGCCCAGTGCCTTGCGCAAATCGCCGCCCGCACTCTCGGCAAGATAGGCACAGGCGTCCTCGTCCATGCGCACCGGGGTGTTCCCCCCTTCCGCCAGCTTTTTGAGGGCATTGTGCAGGCCTTGCTCCACGTCGGCGGCGGACAGGGATTTGAACTCGAACACCGTGCACCGGGACAACAGTGCATTATAGATGTAGAAATACGGGTTCTCGGTGGTGGATGCAATGAGGGTGACCGAGCCGTCCTCGATGCACTCCAGCAGGCTCTGCTGCTGTTTTTTGTTCAGGTACTGGATCTCGTCCAGATACAGCAGGATGCCACCCGCCCCCGCCAGCGTGCCGATGTCCTTGAGCACCGCCTTGATGTCGCCGGTGCCGCAGGAAGTGCCGTTGAGCTTGTGCAGAGTCATGCCGCTGTTCTCTGCGATGATGCGGGCCACTGTGGTCTTGCCGGTACCGGACGGGCCGTAGAAGATCATATTGGGGATGCGTCCGCTCTCGATGGTGCGGCGAAACACCCTGCCCGGGGCCAGCAGATGCTGCTGCCCGCACACATCTGCCAGCGTTTTGGGCCGCAGGCGCTGCGCCAGTGGTTCGTTCATTGTGTTTCCCTCCCATGCCGGGGAATCCCCCAGTGTTTTTTATAGTATAGCGCATTTCTGCGCGGAGGACAAGAGATTTTCTGAAAATGATTCTCAGATAATTCCGGGCAGGCGTTTACAAATCGGTCGAAACATGCTATGATAAGGAAAACATTTTTTGCCGAAAGGAGGCGACGGTATGCCCGCCCGTAAAAAGGAGCCGGAAGATCTCACCGCCAAAAAGAAACTGGCGCTGGAGGTGATCGACCGGCTCAAAAAAGAATATCCGGATGCCGGCTGCACACTGGACTACGATCACGCATGGCAGCTGCTGGTCAGCGTGCGGCTGGCGGCCCAGTGCACGGACGCCCGGGTGAATATCGTAGTGGAGGACCTGTTTGCCCGCTACCCCAGCGTGGCCGCACTGGCCGCTGCCGAGCCGGAGGACATCGAGGCCATCGTCAAGCCCTGCGGACTGGGGCACTCCAAGGCGCGGGATATCTCGGCCTGCATGCGCATGCTGCGGGACAAGTACAACTGCCAGGTGCCTACTACCTTTGAGGAGCTTCTGGCGCTGCCCGGCGTGGGCCGCAAGAGCGCCAACCTGATCATGGGCGACGTGTTCGGCAAACCGGCCATTGTCACCGACACCCAGTG
>SKEC01002910.1_pt1 | contig 10828 bp, 8 predicted proteins | sample 4826641 | NCBI WGS metagenome assembly SKEC01 (sample SAMN11008819, study PRJNA524170) | human gut metagenome | biome: Human fecal sample; material: Feces; isolation source: fecal sample from pouch patient p18, p21 | host: Homo sapiens | place: Israel: Tel-Aviv | collected 2015-12-22
CTTCTATTCTACGCATTTTTTTCGTATTTTAATATCTTTTTCTAAAAAAAGCCCTGTTTAAATCTTCATAATCAATATGAATAAATCTAATACAGGGCTGTTTTATTATGAATTATTTCACTTCACGAATCATGATTTCTGAAGGAATCACACTACCTTGCCAGTAAAGTTGTGATGCGACTTTCGCCGCTAACTCTAAATATGCTTGGCTAATTTCGTTGTTAGGATCTGCTGCTACCGTTGGTGTACCCGCATCTAAATCTTGGCGTAAGCGAATGTGTAATGGTAATTTACCTAACACCTGCGTGCCATATTTATTTGCGATTTTTTCTGCACCACCTGTACCAAAAATATCTTCGTGGTGGCCACAATTGCTACAAATATGAGTACTCATATTTTCCACCACACCTAATACTGGCACAGAAACTTGTTTAAACATTGAGATCCCTTTAATGGCATCGATCAAGGCAATATCTTGCGGGGTAGTCACCACAATTGCGCCAGTCACTGGAATTTGTTGTGACAGTGTTAATTGGATATCACCTGTACCCGGTGGCATATCGATAACTAAGTAATCTAATTCATTCCACCATGTTTCGTTTAATAGCTGGCTTAATGCGCTGCTTGCCATTGGACCACGCCAAATAGTTGCGTTATCTTCTGGCATTAAATAGCCAATAGAGTTAGATTGTAAGCCAAAAACTTCAATCGGATTGATATGTTTGTTATCTGGTGAGAATGGACGTTGATCTTTTGCACCTAACATATGCGGAATAGATGGGCCATAAATATCCGCATCTAAAATCCCTACCTTCGCGCCCTGTGCTTTTAATGCTAAAGCTAAGTTCACAGAAGTCGTTGATTTACCTACGCCACCTTTACCAGAAGTTACCGCAATAATGTTTTTCACACCATTAACTGCTGGATGGCTATTTGCACGTTTTAACGTTGCAATTTGGTATTGTAAAATCCATTTAATCTCTGAAGCCCCTGTTATTTCACGCAGTTTGCTTTCTGTTGCTTGTTTAAGCGCTTCAAAGCCAGTATTCCAAGCAAATGGCATCACAAATTCTAAGCGTAAAATCCCCATACCTAATTCTGCTTTTTTGAAAGCATTGATGCTAATCAAATCTTTCTCAAGCGTTGGATGGGTAAAGTTTTTAAAGAGAAACTGAATGTCACTCAATTGTTGTTCAGTTAGTTGGTTCATTGCTGTCCTTATCGTTTTCTAATCGTTGACGGGATAAATCTTTACTATAAATTACTTCACTTGGGTTAGTCATTTCAATACCTAAAAGGGTGGGTGCTACTTTTAACCAAGTTTGATATTGAAACATCGGTAAAATCACAACATCCTCTTCTAACCATTGCGTAATCTGGCGAATTAAGGCAGTACGCGCTGGCTCACTTAATGTTCGATTTTGTAATTGTTCTAATGCCTTATCGACCTTTTCATTACGGTAGTGGGTTTTATTGTCTGCACTCGCAGAATGATATTTCCACAAAAAAACAGCTGGATCAGGATAATCCGCGCACCAACCTGCACGAATTAAGTCAAAATCTTTCTCTGCATGTTTTGCTAATAAGGTTTCAAAATTGACCGCTTGTGGCTGAATATAAACTAAATCCGACTCACCTAACGTGCGAAGCATCTTACTTGCTATCGCACCATGTTGCCCCTGTTCATCATAAGTTAATCTTAATTTCAAAGGCTTTTCCACACTTACACCAGCTTGTGTTAGCAATCGCTCAAATACAGTAGGTTGCCACTGGCGCTCATTCTCACCATTCATCTGTTTGGGCAAAATGGCATCATTAAAAATACCGTAGGGCGTGCTGATTCTTGCCGAATGAATCTTCATTTTTAGCGCTTGGCGCACTTCTTTTCGACTAAGTTGCGGGTGCGCAAAGTTAAACTCATAGAAATAAGTACAAAGCCGAGGCAAAGCCATATTTGCCTGTGGCGAAGAAGCAGGCACATTTTCGACCAAATCATTGTTAGCAAACGGCTGATTAGGCGCTAATAAACGATATTCTACCGTAGAAAATGGCGTTTCAATTTGTCGAGTGGCCAGAATAATTTTATGTGGTTGAATCTCATCAACAACATAGCTGGCATTCGTTGGAAATTGTGCCAAAGCACTTGGCTTTTCACCTTGATAAGTAGGTAATAAAGCCACATGTGCTAACATTTTTGGTAATTCACTATTAGGTTTTTCTAAAACAATTTTTAATGTATTCGCATTCACAGCTTCTACACCAAGCGCATTTGCAGGTTTCTCACCTAAAACAACCGCTTGTGCTTGTTTTATTCCCGTAAAAATCAAATATGCGCTAAGTGGAGAATGAGGTTTCTGCTGCGCCAGTCGTTGCCAGCTCAACACAAAATCAGATGCACTCACCGATTCGCCATTCGACCAAGTCGCTTTTTCATCTAAAATGAACAGCCAAGTGCGGTTATCTTCCGTAACCCAGTTTTGAGCAACCGCCGGTACGATATTGCCTTTGGTATCAAAAGCAGTTAACCCAACAAACAAATCACGCACTAATGCCCCTTCGCTATTATGCGTTACCCAATGTGGATCTAATACAAAACTTTCTGCATAAAACGCCCGTCTTAAAGTATGCGCTTTATTTTGCGTATGCTGCATTTCTGCTATCTGTTGTTTTTTTTCAGGAGAAGTGTTGAGTTTATCGCAGCCCGTTATCACCGATATACAAGCGGTCAAAATCATCGCAAATTTTACCAATTTGCGATCAAAAACGTTGCGATTTACTCGTTTTTTGCTCATTAAGCCCAACTCTCCTATAACATTGCGCTATTATACGGGATAAGCGAATAAACAAAAACACCTAAAACCCAAAGGGTTTTAGGTGTTTAATATGACTTAAACTTAGTGATTTACTGTATTCGCAGAAAGAGATTCTAAAAACTCTTCACTAATATCAATAGATGCACGTTCACGCAGATCTTTCATAAAATCATCACGTAAAACAGAGCCTTCTTCTCGATTGAATTGCGCAATCAACGGTTGGAATTCAGCTAAAGTACCATCAGTTACGCTATCTAGTGCCACAATCGTAATATCGCCTTCTTTATTGCGAGATTGCGCAAAGGTTGCTTTATCTGCTGGTTTTGGCATTGAAAATAAAGTGTTTGCTAATACTGCATCTTCAATTTTTGCTTGAGCATAAACGAAAGTTTTTGCTGGCGCAAAATTCACGTTGACAGACTGCCCTTCATTTAAGGCTTTTACGTCACTTTCTGCCTTTGCTAATAAAGCATGTTCTGCTTTTTGGCGTTTAACCGCTGCTTCCACCTCTTTAGCTGCTTGCTCAAACGTTTTCGCGCTAGAAGGTTGGTAGTCACTTACACGGACAATTAAAGTCGCAGGCGTGTTATCACGGCTTACATCAAAGGCTTCAGAGTTTTGTCCACTTTGACGTAAATCGCCTTCAAATAATGCTTTAACCACTTTATCATTTGCTAACACTGCAGGTACATTTTCACGGCTAAATGCTTCGGTTTTTTGTACTGTTAACCCTGCATTTTTCGCTACTACCTCTAGTGAACCACTATTTTCTACCGCATCATTTGCCATTTGGCTTGCGACTGAAGAATAAGCACTATCTTTTAATTGTGATTGAAGTGTGGCAACAATTTGTGCTTTAACTTGCTCAAGTGGTAATACGGTTTCTGCTTTACGATCTAATAATTTGATTAAATGATAATTGCCATCCACTTTAATTGCTGGGCTAACTTTACCAACAGTTAATACATCCGCAGCATTCTCAAAAGCAGCTGGATAAGTTCCTTTAGCTGCCCAACCTAAATCACCGCCATTACCTGCTGATAATTGATCTTGCGATTTTTCTTTTGCTAACTGAGCAAAGTCTGCACCATTTTGTAAAGCTTTCGCAATTTCATTTGCTTGCGCTTCGTCAGCTACTTGAATATGCGCTAAACGACTTTCACCACGTGTTGTGAAAGCATCGCGATTTTTCGCATAATAATCCTCAATTTGTGCATCGGTTAATGCTGCTTTATCTTTTACCGCTTCAGGTGTTAATAACACATATTCTACGGTAACTTTTTCAGGATTCATTAAAGTTGCTTTATGTGCATCATAATAAGCTTGTAACTCTTGCTCAGAAGCTGTCTGTTTTTGAGCTTCATCTGCAATAGAAAAGGTTGCGATACGCGCTTGGCGTTTTTGCAACAACCATTTTGCCATTTGAGTTTGCTGTGCAGGCACAGTAAAGTGGCTTTCTAAAACGCCTTCTTGGATTTGCTCAAATAAAATCCCTTGAGCAATCATTGCCGCATAACCATCTGCAGTAACTTGCGCATTACGTAATCCTGCTAAATAGAGATCGTTATTAAATTTACCATCTTGTTGGAATGCTGGATTACTTACGATCGTTTTCTTGATTTGATCAGCTCCCACGCCTAATTTTAATTCGTTAGCGTATTGACGGAACAATTCATTATCAATTAAACCGTCAAGGACAGATTGGTTAAATTGCGCTGCAAATTCTGGATTATCTAATAAATCCCATGCTTTTTCGCCTTGTCGGTTCACTAAATCCGTTTGTTGACGGTTTTTCACTTGTTGGAATTGCTCTTGAGAAATTTCAACACCATTGACTTTTACCGCATAATTACTGCGACCAACCAAGTTTGTTCCAATCCCGCCTAATACAAACGAAAGCATTACTAAAGTAAATACAAATTTAAAAACCGGACGGTTCGTCCAGTCATTCCATCTTTCAATCATTCTATCAATCCTATCTTGCACGGAAATAATATAAAAATTAGCGGAATTATACTGTAAAGTTGCCTATTCTCAAACGATAAATTGATACAAAGCCTATGCGCTTTTTGCAAAATTTCACTCAAATTCAACCGCTTGTTATGCTTTTTTCTTTTCATTTTTAGCAAAATTTGATTTAATTTCTCCTCTAATCTGCCTTTTACCATGAGGAATTACCATGGGTATTTATGCCTATCTCTGTTTTCTTTCCGCTCTCTCGATTTTACTCGGCTTTATTACCAGCAAAATCAGCGCCAAAGTGCAATCTACAATTGCCATTACTGCTGCTGCGATGGTTTGCTCACTTTTAGTCTGGATTCTCGGCTCACTTGGTTGGTTTAAAATTGATGAAATCGCAAAAAGCGTGATGGAGCAAATTGACTTCAAAAGCTTCCTACTTAACGGGATTTTAGGCTTCTTACTCTTTGCCGGCTCATTAGGTGTTAAATTACCAGTGTTAAAAGATCAAAAATGGGAAATTACCACCTTTGCTCTCTTCTCAACACTGGCATCAACCTTCTTTATTGCCATTATTATTTGGGCTTTTGCTAATCTTATTGGTTTACCAATTGATTTTATTTATTGTGTGGTTTTTGGTGCCTTAATTTCTCCAACCGACCCGATTGCCGTATTGGCAATTATCAAAAACTTACGCGCCCCAAAACGATTATCTATGCAAGTTGAAGGCGAATCACTTTTCAATGATGGCGTAGGTTTAGTTATTTTCGTGACGGTTTTTGCTGTTGCTTTTGGCGGACAAGAAGCGACATTTTCTGGCATTTCAAGCTTATTTTTACATGAAGCTATCGGTGGGATTTTATTCGGATTCGTGCTAGGTTTTATTGCACATATTCTCATTTCTAGCACGGATGATGGTTCTTTAGAAATTCTTATTACGTTGACTATTCCAACGGCTGGTTTCATGTTTGCGAGCAATATCTTACACGTTTCTGGAGCTTTAGCAATGGTAGTTGCAGGCATCATGATTGGTAACTGGACTCGCCGTTCTGGCTTCTCTGAACAGAGCCAACGTTATTTAGATCACTTTTGGGAGATGATTGACCATTTCTTAAACTCGTTACTCTTCTTCCTTATTGGTTTTGCGCTTCTCTTGGTAGATTTTAATATTTACGGCATTGTGTTAATGATTGCTGCTATTCCAGCTTGTTTAGCTGCACGCTATTTAAGCCTATGGATTCCCTTTAAAGTGATGCAACAATTTAGAACATATAACCCTTACACCTTAAAAATCATGACTTGGGGTGGCTTACGAGGTGGTTTGGCACTAGCCATGGCGCTTTCTATTCCGAGCAAAACAGCCTTTGCCGGCGATATTGATGTTAAAGATATTATTTTGGTGATGACCTATGCGGTGGTGATGTTCTCGATTTTAGTACAAGGCTCAACCATTGAACCAAGCATTCGTAAATCAAAAACCGTTGACCCAAATAGAGAAGCTTATTTGCAACCAAGCAAAAGTTCACATTAAAAATGCAAATTTTAGTTGAAATTTAACCGCTTTCTCTTTAAAATTTTGGCTTCCTGTCCTCGCTGAGTTAGAGATCGGCGAGTGATGTATTATCAACCCTTAACAAAAAGGAAAATAACATGTCTCTAAGCGTAGAAGCAAAAGCGAAAATCGTTGCTGAATTTGGTCGTGATGCAAAAGATACTGGTTCTTCAGAAGTTCAAATTGCATTATTAACAGCACAAATCAACCACTTACAGGCACACTTTGCTGAGCACAAAAAAGATCACCACGGTCGTCGTGGTTTATTACGTATGGTTTCACGCCGTCGTAAATTATTAGACTACTTAAAACGTACTGATCTTGCTAAATATTCAGAAACTATTGCACGTTTAGGTTTACGTCGCTAATTTCAGAATTAATGAAAACCGAGCTTTGGCTCGGTTTTTTTATGTGTAATGATTATGGAATTTCAACATCTTAAACTTTTCATCGATTTAGCCCAAAGCCGTAGTTTTATCCGCACAGCAGAAAAAAACTATATGAGTGCTTCAACGCTTACCCGCCAAATTCAACAAATTGAAGAAAAAATCGGGCAACCACTATTGATCAGAGATAACCGCCAAGTGCATTTAACCGATGCTGGCAGAAAATTCTTAGAATTTGCCAATCAAAGCTGGGCGCATTGGCAACAATTTCAGCATCAATTATCAAGTAATCAAACGGAATTAGAGGGCGAACTCAAGCTTTTTTGCTCGGTGACGGCAACTTATAGCCACCTGCCTGCAATTTTAGAGCGCTTTCGTCAACGCCATCCAAAGGTAGAAATTAAGCTTAATACAGGAGATCCCTCACAAGCATTAAGCAATGTACAATCTATGCAAGCTGATCTTTCGCTCGCAGGTAAACCTGAATCACTACCTGCTAACATTGATTTTCACTATATTGATGAAATTAAACTCTCACTGATTGTGCCACGTATCGCTTGTGCCGCAACGCAATTATTGCAACAGCAGCCAATTAACTGGCAAGAAATGCCATTTATTCTGCCACTAGATGGCCCTGCTCGAAAACGTATTGATCATTGGTTTAAAACCCAGAAAATAAAATCTCCAAAAATTTATGCTACTGTTGCAGGACATGAAGGTATTGTCCCAATGGTTGCGCTTGGTTGTGGTGTTGCCCTACTACCTGATGTCGTTATTCAACATAGCCCAGCTAACAGCCAAGTCTCTTATTTTCACTTACCCGTTCCGATTGAACCGTTTGAACTGGGTGTTTGTGTCCAACATAAACGCTTACAAGAACCTGTACTCAATGCTTTTTGGACGCTTCTTGCTCAATCACAAGCGGGCTAATTTGCTCAATTTTTTGCAAAAATAAAGGCAGACGATTGTCTGCCTTTTCTATCTATTTAAAGCATTATAAAATTTCTTTTGCTTTAGCTACTACGTTTTCAACAGTGAAACCGAAGAGTTTGAATAATTCATTCGCAGGTGCAGATTCACCAAAGCTATTCATACCCACGATCTTACCTTCAAAACCAACGTATTTATACCAGAAATCAGATAACTGTGCTTCAATTGCCACACGTTTAGTTACCGCTTTAGGTAACACAGCCTCACGGTATGCTGCATCTTGTTTATCAAACACATTAGTGCTTGGCATTGAAACTACACGAACTTTTTTACCTTCCGCTTCAAGTACTTCAGCTGCTTTAACCGCTAACTCAACTTCAGAGCCTGTTGCAATGAAGATTAGATCTGGTGTACCCGCACAATCTTTTAAGATATAACCACCACGAGCAATATCTGCTAATTGTGCAGCATTACGTGGTTGTTGTTGCAGATTTTGACGCGTAAAGATTAACGCACTTGGGCCTTCTTTACGTTCAATAGCTGCTTTCCACGCTACTGCAGATTCTACTTGGTCAGCTGGACGCCATGTTTCAAGATTTGGAATATAGCGTAATGATGCGGTTTGTTCCACCGGTTGATGGGTTGGGCCATCTTCACCTAAACCAATTGAATCGTGCGTATAAACAAAGATTGAACGTTGTTTCATTAACGCCGCCATACGTACTGCATTGTGAGCATATTCGTAGAACATTAAGAAGGTTGCACCGTAAGGAATAAAGCCACCATGTAATGCAATACCATTCATAATTGCAGACATACCGAACTCACGCACACCGTAGTTGATATAGTTACCATCTACATTATGATCAGCACGAATTGGTTTTGAACCAGACCATAAGGTTAAGTTTGAACTTGCTAAGTCTGCTGAACCACCCATGAAATTTGGAAATAGTTCCTTTATCCGGTTCATCGCAGTTCCCGACAAATTTCTTGTTGATTCAGGTTTATTTTCAAATTTCCAGAATTCCACATCGTTTTCAAGTACTTTATTATAGTCCACCTCAAAATACTGCTTCCATAATTTTTTCATCTCTGGATATGTTACCAGATAGTCATCAAACATATCCTTCCAAATCTTATAGATTACCTCGCTGCGTTCCTGCTGTTTTGCTGTATTGAGATAAACTTCCTCATCTATCGCAAATGTCCTATCCTCATCAAGTCCCAGTGTCCTTTTTAATTCCCTGACATTTTCTTCACCCAGTGGCTCTCCATGTGCACTGGCTTTTCCCTCTTTAGCCGGACATCCTTTTCCAATTCTGGTTTTCACTTCAATAAAGGCCGGCTTTTGAGATACCCTAGCTTGATTTATCGCACTTAATATTTCGTCAAGATCGTCTCCATCTTCAACCGTGAATGTATCAAAACCAAATGCCTTCATTCTTCCCTGAACATCTTCTCTAAAGGCAATATCCGTGCTTCCTTCAATCGAAATATTATTTGAATCGTATAAAACGATCAGTTTCTCCAGTTTTAAAGTGCCTGCAAGTGAAAATGCCTCTGACGAGATTCCTTCCATCAGACAGCCGTCACCGCCTAGTACATAAGTAAAGCTGTCAAATACTGGATATCCCGGTCTATTAAAAATCGCTGCCAAGTGTGCCTGGGCCATTGCCATTCCTGTTGCCATAGCCATCCCTGCTCCCAATGGTCCTGTCGTTGCCTCGACCCCTACAGTATGTCCGTATTCAGGATGCCCCGGAGTCAGTGAATCAAGCTGTCTAAACTGTCTTAGATCCTCTATCGTTAATCCATAGTTATACAAATGAAGCAGACTATAAAGCAGTGATGATCCATGTCCTCCCGACAAGATAAAGCGATCCCGGTTGACCCACTTCCGATGTGTTCCACTATGTTTCATGACCTTTCCCCATAAGATATAGGCCGCCGCCGCTGAACCCAAAGGCAGTCCCGGATGTCCTGAATTTGCCTTTTCAACAGTATCAGCGCATAATGCTCTAATGGTACTGACTGTTTTTCTATCAACTGCTTCCATATTAGCCTCCAAATACTGCTCGATAGTCTTTTTGGAATTTTTCAATCCCCTCAGCAGTCAAAGGATGTTTCAGCATTTGTTCAATAACACTGTAAGGAACAGTTGCCAGATCCGCTCCGGCTTTAGCACATTCGATAACATGACAGGCGTTTCTGACACTGGCTGAGATGATCTGCGCTTTGATATCATGCGTTTTGAATATTGCGGCAATATCTCTGATCAGCTGCAGTCCGTCCATCGAGATATCATCGATTCTTCCAACAAATGGAGAAACATAGGTTGCTCCGGCTCTGGCTGCCAGGATTGCCTGCGGAACATTAAAAATCAATGTCAGATTTGTTTTGATCCCTTCACCGGACAGTACCCGGCATGCCTTCAAGCCCTCAGCAGTAGTTGGAAGCTTAACAACCATATTCTTATGGATTTTTGCAATTTCCCGGCCTTCTTTGATCATGCCTTCAGCATCAACAGTTGTGGCTTTGACTTCTCCGCTGATAGGACCGTCAACAATTGCAGCAATCTCCTTAATTACCTCATTAAAGTCTCGACCTTCTTTAGCAATAATAGAGGGATTGGTAGTAACACCACAAATAACCCCCATATCATTTGCTTTTTTTATTTCTTCGACATTAGCCGTATCTAAAAAAAATCTCATTTTATTTTTCTCCTTATATATATTGTGATAACACTTCTTTTTCACATTCATTAATAACTTTTATAATATTATTCTGGTTATTACATGATTCCAGCTTTTCAATCAGCTTTGCATCATTGACCATTCGCATTAATTTAACAATTGCAGGAATATGTTCTTTTTTATCTTTACTCGCTAAACAAAAGATAACCCTAACTTGTTTATTATCGAACCATACGGGTTCATCAGTTACAATCAGACTCATTGAACTTATTTTAACCGATGATGTGTTCCCACTATGAAATAACGCAAATTTACTATCTGTTACAGCATAAAACCCTGATTCCTTAATGACACTCATCAAGCCTTCATAATATTCAGATTTAATACATCCATGTTGTATTAAAATATCAGTTGAAAGTTTGATTGCATCTTTCCAATTGCTAAATGATTTAACATAACGAATACAATTTTCACCTAATAAATCACTTATATTAT
>SKEC01002918.1_pt1 | contig 10804 bp, 9 predicted proteins | sample 4826641 | NCBI WGS metagenome assembly SKEC01 (sample SAMN11008819, study PRJNA524170) | human gut metagenome | biome: Human fecal sample; material: Feces; isolation source: fecal sample from pouch patient p18, p21 | host: Homo sapiens | place: Israel: Tel-Aviv | collected 2015-12-22
ATTATATACCACATTAACATAAAAAAAGGGGCGTCGCACTAATTTCTTAGTGCGACAGCCCCTTTGTGGTAATAGGGTAATTAATAATTTATATTTCACATGCTACATCATATGCTGATTTAATAGCATGTTCAATATTACTTGGACGTTCTCCAGCACAATCACCAATATAGTGAAGTGGAAGAGGACAATCAGAAAGCTCTGGAAGGTTCTTTCTTGCACCAACAGCCATTACAACAAAGTCTGAAGCAATTTCTTCTGTTGATGTATTGTCGTCTATTGTTTTTTCAACAACTACAGAATCATCTTTAATTTCTGATAATTTTGCAGATGTTACTATTTGAACATTATAATGCTCTAATTCCCTCATTAAAGTAGGTAAAATAGTGTTACTTTCTTCTTTTGCAATCTGGTCCATCATTTCAATAATTGTAACCTTACATCCGCGTGAAGCCAGATATTCAGCGGTTTCAACACCTACAAGACCACCACCGATTACAGAAACATTACCGAATACGATTTCTTTCTTGGCAAGTACATCCCATGCACTTGCTACAGTTGGAAGATCTTTGCCAGGAACAGGGATTATTGCATTGTTTGCTCCTGTTGCCACAATTACTTCATCGAATGAATTATAATCTTGGGATGTGAATTCCTGACCAAGCCTGAATGTTACATCCAATTCAGGAAGTACATTTGTATAATAATTAATGCTTCTCATCATTTCTTCTTTTCTTGGAGGTACACTAGCAATAAGTAACTGACCACCAATCTGAAGTGATTTCTCAAATATAGTTACATGATGTCCTCTTAATGCGGAAACACGTGCAGCTTCAAGTCCAGCAATACCAGCACCAATAATTGCTATATTCTTTGTTGATGCTGCAGGAGTAATCTGACGAGATCCTTCGTAACCATTTTCAGCATTAAGTACACAACTTAAGAAAGCACGATTCTGAATATTATCTGTACATCCTTTATTACACATCATACATGTTCTGACATTACAGCAATGTCCATCTGCACATTTGTTTGCAAAGTCAGGGTCTGTGAGAAGAGAACGACCTAATCCAATAATATCAGCAGAACCATTTGTAATAACTGCTTCAGCAGCTTCTGGTGTAACGATACGGCCTACTACAGATACAGGAATAGATACAAGCTCTTTGATTTTTTTAGAATAAGAAACCATAAATCCGTATGGCTGTGTTCCCATGGCAGGGATTGTATCACCCATATTTCCAGTATGGTTAGCCTGTGCAACATGTAATGTGTCAACACCGCAAGCTTCTAATTCTTTAGCAAAAATGCAAGCTTCATCAAGTGGAAGACCACCTTTTCCTCTAAAACTATTTTCTCCAAGAGGAGTAACTATAGGAAGCTTGTAGTCGATAACCATGTCAGGTACGATTGTTTTTAATCTTTTTACAAGTGTTAATGCAAAACGTGTACGATTAGCCAGGTCACCGCCATATTCATCAGTTCTATGATTTAAAATAGGAGAGCAAAGAGAACCAACAAGACGGTCTCCATGTACTTCAATACAATCAACACCAGCTTCGTGTGCTAAGATAGCACAGTTTTCCATATGCTTTATTATTTCATCAAGTTCTTCTGCAGTAACTTCATTTACAAAGTGCTGCATATCATGGTGAAGTTTAGCTCTTGCTTCCTGCATTTTGCCCTGATGAAACAAATCGTTTAAAGCTTTAACATTGTAGTCAGGATGGAATAACTGAATTCCAAGTTTTGCGCCATTTTCATGACATGCGTCAGCAAGTCTTTTGAAGCTTTGAACCTGCTCAGGTGAATAAAGCTTTGGTGTAGGAGAGAATGTTGGAAGTGGTGCAACATCTCCAATTACTATATATCCGACACCGCCTTTTGCGAGACGCTCGTAAAAACGAAAACTTTGTTCTCCAATTGAACCATCTTTTTCCTCATATCCTGTTGTAAGTGGTGGGAACATAATACGGTTTTTAAACTCAATATTTCCAACTTTTATAGGCTCTAATAATTTCATTGTTCATACTTCCTTTCAAATTGAATATACTATTTAAGTGGTGTTAAAAACTCTAACATTAATTTGTCTAATTCTGCTCTTGCAAAAGCACTGGCAAAATTGTGGTTAGCGCCTTCAATTGTTTTATAATTGCATTTTCCATTGTAAAGTGACTCATATCTATGGCATGTTGCATCATCTACCAAATCATCTGCAGTTCCTCTTATAAGGAGGACTGGTCCGTTGTATCCTTCTGCTGACGAGAATGGCTCATAATTAAATAAATCATGATTAAAAGATGTTGGGAAAGTGAGTCCTTCAATATCGGCCTTGGTGATCCCCTTAGCTTCCATGGCTTCAGCACGATCCTTACATCCAAACCACATTCCAGCACCTGGACACATAAGCATGAGAGCATAAGGATTAACAATAGGAGCGGCAGTAGCAGCTGCGTATCCTCCCATACTCTGACCAGATAAGATAATCTTATCTGGATTGGCAAAATCTTGTGTTTTAGTCCAGTTTATAATATCCTCGATATCGTGTAGGATACCTGTAAAGGTCATGTCCTCGAATTCACCATCACTTTCACCATTTCCGTATAAATCAAAACGGACACTGGCAAATCCATGTTCAGCTAATAATCTGGCTGTGTGCGTATAAATACTTTTGTAACCGCTTTTATTCCCTGTAAAGCCATGTACATTTACAATAGCAGGAAATCTTGTGCCATCTTCTGGAATGTTAACTATTCCGCGTAAGATGTGTCCATCACGGTTTGTGATTTCTACTTGTTTTGTCAATTTAAAATACCTCCATTTCTAATTTTATTCTGCAGTAGTAGCATTTCGCTTGTCAGCTAAATCCTGTAACATTTCAGCTGTTTTCTCTTTTGTAAGAGGGTAGATAAATTTTAATACCAGAACAGCTAATAAATATCCTACAACATATAAACCTGTATATGTTTTCCAAAGATGTCCTGAGAATGCTTCATTCTGGACAGCTTCATTAACCTGGAATCCAGCAATTGCAAGTGCAAAACTACTCATACTTCCTGATACAGCATTAGCAAGTTTACGGAAGAATGTATATGCCGAATATACAATTCCTTCATTACGTTTTCCTGTCTGAAGTTCTTGATAATCAATTGCATCATTTACAAGTGCCCAAACTAATACTTGGAAACCACTTACTCCAAGATAGCAGATTCCGTTGATGATAATAAAGAGCAAAGGATTTTCAAGTGGGAAGAAGAATAAAATAGCATAAACAACAACTGAGAAAGTTGCACTGTACATGATCCATTCTTTCTTTCCAAATTTCTTAGCAACAAATTTTGTGCCTACGAATGCAATAAGTGACCAGAGTACACTTAACATACCTGAAACTGCCATGATGGCAACATTTCCAAAATAATCGCGGAATAAATAAGTATTTAATCCGTTAACCATACCTGCTCCAACAATACCGATAAAGCTTGATAACATAACTCCGAGTAATGCTTTGTTTTTAGTAATATCTTTAATTACCTGGAAGTAGTTAAACTTTTCTTTTTTCTCAACAACTGGTTCTGTAATAATACGCTCTTTACACCAATGAGATGTAAACATAAGACAGATTAATCCAATAACTGCACAGATTGCTGACATAATAAGGAAATGGCTAGGTACTGGCTGGTTATCTTTATATAAGAATAATGGTCCAGCAATAACGATAACTGTCATAAAAATTGTACCGCCAAGACTTCTGAAACGAGAAAGGTCAGTACGTTGGTTAACATCATCAGTCATTACACTTGAAAGACTACCAAATGGAACGTTGACACATGTGTACATAATTTCGTAAACAATATATGTAATGAACATATAAGCAATACGTGCACCATAAGCGAAATTGCTTACGTTAACAAATCCTAATATACAGAGTACTGCAGTTGGAAAAGCAAAGAATTTAATCCAAGGAATAAATTTTCCTTTTCCTTTGTTTTTGTGGCTATCAACAAGTGCACCAATTAAAGGGTCATTTATAGCATCCCAAAACTTTGTAACAAGCATAAGGATTCCTACGTGTACTGGATTAACTTTTAATACCAGTGTATAAAAAATAGCAAGATACATGGCACGGAACTGCTCAGTACAGCAACATCCCAAATCGCCAAGAGTGTAACCAATTTTGTCCTTCATGGAAAAAGGTCTTGTTTCTTTCATGATAATTTACCTCCAAACATTTATATTGTTTTAGTAGCTACAATCTTATTATATTGGGGTTATGCTGATATCCATATACAAATATTGCTTGCAAACTACGAAAAATTGATATATTGTATATTTTGACGAAATGAACAAAAAATATAATAGGAAAGTGTACAAAATAGACATATGAAAAAGCAAGGCTACAAAATGGAATATTTGAAAATATTGGATAGTGCCCAGCGAAGCTTTGGGCAAAAGGAGAGCTATACAATTGTATTTATAGCTGGTGGGATAGGGTATATGCACCAGGAGGACGATAATATTGTATGTACTATGGAGGATTTGATATTTATTAAGCCAGGTAATAAAGTAAAGCTTGAATATCGTAAAAATAAGTATCCTCTTGAAGTTTATGTTCTTTATATAGGTGGAGAACTTTTAAGGAAATTGTCAGATGAAGAAACAAGACTTGATGAAGCGTTTGATTTTGTTCCGTATCAAGTTAAGATTGTTCATTCTGAGACTGAATCGGCTATGCTTATAAAGAATATATCAAAAAAGCTCTATTCGATGAATAATGAGCCGCCTAAATTTGCCCACTCATTATACGAGAAAAGCCTATTAACTATGATTCTTGTACTTGCACTTCGCTCATCTGTTCAGGATGATGTACAGATCAAGAAGAAGAAGAAAAAACACGTTGTAATGGATGATATTTTTATTTATATCAGAGAACATTTGACAGAAGATATCTCGTTGGAGCGCTTGGAAAATGAATTTTATATAAGCCGTTATCATATAGTAAGAGAGTTTAAAAAATTGACAGGTGAGACACCTCATTCATACATTGTAAAGAGCAAACTTGATTTATGCCGCCATTATATAGAGCAGGGGAAAAGTATTCATGAGGTATATGAGCTTGGTGGATTTGGAGGGTATAATCATTTTTTTAGAGCATTTAAGAAAGAATATGGTGTTACTCCAATGCAATATTACAAAGATTTAAAGATTGACAGGAATGAAAAGTAATGATTGTGTTTGTAGAATAAAGCAAATTTTGCCTGATTTTTTGTAACGGCTTTTTTCCACACGAAAGTATATTTATTGGCATTTGCCTCAATCTTGAAACTTCTGCGAGAATACGCTTAGAACAAGGGGCAAAATGAATGCTTCTGAATCGTGCAAGTGTTGCATGGTCAGGTGCAGAATGCCCTTCTAAAAGAAACATGAAATTGATATCTCTTTTGCAGTTTAATTCCATAGAACGGAATGAATAATCGCCATTCATGTAAGAGTATAAAACAATCTTCAAAAGTGTTCTTGGCGATAAAGAATTTATTCTATCATAAGTAGAATATAGATCAGTCAAATCCATCTCCTCTACAAACTGACTGAGTAACCGCACAGAATCATTCTTAGGAATAATTGTTTCTAATTTGAGTGGAAGTTTTAGTTGATATCCACTCTGATTTAACGTATAATCTTTTTGTAATTTATTATGTAATAGCATACTAATATTTTACCATAAATCCCAGGTTTTTCGAAGCCTGGGATTTATTTTTTTAGGTTATATACCGCCTTAACATAAAAGAAGGGGCACCGCACTAATTTCTTAGTGCGACAGCCCCATCTTATACCTATATCTAAAATCCTGGTTTCACTTCGTATAACTTGCCATCAACCTTAAGACTAACCGCACATAACGCTATGCAGCCACGCTTAATACGTATGCCTTTTATCCTTTCAGCTGCCTGGACTGCCATATTTCCACCATACTTTCCATCACCAGCAACCGGCATGTTTCTTGAAGCAAGCTGGACACGTATCTGATGATGTATGCCTGTTATAAGATGAATATCCAGCCTTGATATGTCTGCTTCTTCATCATAAGAAAGAAGCCTGTACTTAAGTCTTGCTTCCTTAGAACCCTCCGTTCCTTTTGAAACTACCGATGATTCATTATTCTTTGCATCTTTTATAAGATTATCCACAAGTTCGCCCTCATCAGAATCTGGTTTTCCACATACAAGCACCTGGTAATGTTTACATAGTGTTCCTTTTTGAATAAGTAAAGACAATCTTGCTGCTTCCTTTTTATTCTTAGCCATAAGCACAAGCCCTGATACAGGACGGTCAAGTCTGTTTATTATAGCTGCGTAAGCTTCTTCACCCTTGCTTTTTCTATATGTAAGAACTTCACTTACAAGATCCATCTCAACTAATAATTCCAATACTCTTAATCCACTTTGTAAAAAGTACTTTCCACTCACCAGTCTGTGCAAAATCATCACCACAGCCATAACCATGGCCACCTGTTCTGAATATATGAAGTTCAGCACTTACACCGGCTTTTCTTGCTGCCATATAAAAGCCCACACTGTTCTCAGACAATGTTGTTCTGTCATCATCCGTTTCACATATAAATACTGGCGGCATATCCGGTCTTACAAGCTTATCCGGATTATACTTATGCAGTATCTTTGCCTTACTGTCACTGATTCTCTCAAGCACCTGTTCCTCAGACATATATCTTTTGCCTGCTTCAATACAATCGTCAATACTTATAACCGGATATGAACAAACAGCAAAATCTGGTCTTGCTGATAGTTTATCATATTCATCCTTATACTTATAATCCGCATACACATCACTTTCATACGCTGTTGATAATAACGCTGCCATAAAGCCTCCTGCTGAAAAGCCCATAACGCCTATCTTAGCTTCATCTATACCGAATTCCTGTGCCCTTCCTCTTATAACTCTCATTGCGCGCATAGCATCTATAAGTGGGACATCCTCTGCATTATCATGTTCATCTGATGGAAGTCTGCATTCAAGAACAAATGCAGCTATTCCCATACTATTAAGCCACTTTGCAACATCTTCACCTTCAAAGTTGTATACAAGGCGTCTGAACGCACCTCCTGGAATAATCAATACTGCCGGAATCCTTTGTCTGTCTGTACTGTTACCAATACCATCAGGTATATAAGGAACAATATCCGGATCTGTAATGTTCTGCACTATATGCTTTACTCTTCCATCAGGCATATCTTCAGTGTAATATTTTCTTGTAAGCTTAAGGTTCTGCGAACCCGGAGCCCCATGCTCAAACAGCCTTATCTTGTTTACTGGTGACTTAAACACCTCATTCTGCGTATCTGTCATATCTACTCCCCCCTGCTCTCAAGAAACAAAAGCTTATTAGCCTGTATGCTCAGCTCATCATAATGCATAAGCATATCACTCTCATCATATTCTTCTGGAATCACTTTATAGCCTTCAAACCTTATAAGATTCTTGAAATATTCTTCCACATCTGCTGTCTGCTTAACAACAACCTCACTGAATGCCACTTCCTCTTCTGACTCCTGAAAATCTGGTCTGTAAAGAAGCTCACCGGTAATTATATTTTCTTTATTGGCTACAAATACGGCTTTGGCATAATATTTGTTACTGTCCGTTGTCGCAAGACGTATTCTTCTTAGTGGTGCCATCGTCTTATCATTCATGGCATTCGCTTTCCTGACTTCTTCTGAATCAAAATATTCCTTTTCAATTATCATATTTAACCTTCTTTCTGTCATATAAATCACTCATAGTTTTACAATATCCAAAACAGGACGATATATTTAAGGTTCTTAATTGATATATGTTCTAAACAGGCTTTTGTATCAGAGAAAACTATTTTTCCATTTTTTAGCCCCCAAAATGGAATTTATTTTTTCACTTTCTTTTCCACAGTTTTGCATTAAATAAATTCATTTTCTTCTTTTCACCTTGCTTCTTTTTGAAAAATTATATTTCCTTTTTTATGAAGAATTTCGGAAATTAGATTTGCGTGATACAAAGAAGTAATTGTCTACCACTATGCTAACTCACATAGTGCTAAACGTCAATTATTTCTTACCATTATATTTCATCTGGTCTGACTTCTGTTGAATTAACTTCACGCACTATCTGCATCATATAATTTTTATTCATATCACCATTATCAGGAACTAATATAAGTTCGTGTATGCTGCTTGGTAAAACATATAGCCCTTTACAATTATTACCAGTTTAATCCTTCACCTTATTTAAACAATCCTTTAAAATGTCTGTGTTATCGTAAAGCAATAAAGATACCCCGAATGTTCTGTCTTTATTAGATAGCACATAAAGGCTTGTATCAAAATCATCTTTATCCATATAAGGGTATAACTTTTCTGCTATATTAAAAAATTCTGGTGTATTTTGTTCCATAGTATTCTTATAAGCATAATCCCACAATTTATTTACGGCATCATTTTTATCTATTCCCCATATGTCTAACATCTGATTAGTAATAGTTGCAGGAGCACCACGTTCAATCTGTAAGTAATACATTACCGACAAATCATCTGTAATAGGGAAGTGTGGAGCATTACTGAATAATTTTTTATTTGCCTGTGTATTAACAATTATAAGAACATAACTGCAGATGCTGGTTATGAGAGCGAGGAAAACTATCTGTTTCTTGAAGCTAATAATCAGATAGCATTCATAAAGCCGGCTAATTATGAGATATCAAAAACAAGGAAATACAAGAATGATATTGGAAAGATAGAAAACATGGAATACGATAAAATATCCGATTTTTATACATGTAAGAATAACAGGAAACTTACAGTATCACATATAAGACACAATAAAACTAAAACAGGATATGTGAGTGAAAAAACTATCTATACATGTGAGAATTGCAGCGACTGCCCTTACAAGAGTGACTGCATAAAAGATAATAACTGCAAAACGCCATTAGGAGAAAGAACCAAGGTATTACAAGTTGCAAAAACATTTATAAAACACAGAAAAGAGGATTTGGAACGAATCATATCTGATGAAGGGGTATTGTATCGGATGAACCGGAGCATTCAGGCTGAAGACTCATTTGGAGACATAAAACAGGACATTCAGTTCAGAAGATACCTAAGCAAAGGGACTGCGAATGTACTCGCTGAAAGTACTCTTTTAGCAATTGCAAGAAACATAAATAAACTTCATAATAAGATTCAGAACGGGAAGACAGGAACATATTTATTTCCTTTAAAAAGTGCCTGAATTTAGAAATATCAAAATAAAAATTTTTAAAACCTGTATAGGTTTATTAAAGTACGCCAATTTTTGGAACATCCCATTCATTTTAATAAATAGTAACTTAAAAATCGTATTTTTATAGGAAAAAGAGGCTGGTACCTTAACGATTTTCAATCGTTAAAGCGACAGCCCCTTTTTGTTATCCGAGAAGTGCGAGGCACTTCTCGAAACCCAACTGCTTCGAAGTTTGGGTTCGATTTCTCAGAGTGCTAAAGCACTCTTCGGTCGTGTCAGAGCAGAGGTCCACCGGACCTCTTGACTTCTCGAGACACTAAAGTGCCCCTCGGTCGTGTCAGAGCAGAGGTCCACCGGACCTCTTGACACCCGTCTCGCGTGACGTACGGGAGGGATTATCAATAAGTCCTAAAACAAAAGTTAGTTCACTACCTCTAATATTCCTTGTGCATCGGCACGGGCCAGGACATCTAGCTGGGAGTCGGTGCTGAAATGAGTTCTGTAGTCGTTCTCGTTGCTTAGGAATGAGTGTTCTATTATAATTGTTGGTATTCCGGCGTATGTGCCGTTGTATATAAGTCCATAATAATCTGCTGGTGAACCGTCTGGGTAGAGTTCATTTACTGTGTTGGTACGCTGTAATATGCCATTAGTGTATTCTGTGTTCCAATCATCCGCTATTGGAATTCCTATATTGTTAAGATTTCGTATAATTGCATTTGCCAGCATATTTTCTTTATCATATATGCTTGCAAATCTTGAATCAGATGGCTGATATCGGCTACAGCTCATTAATACCATACAGCCTCTTGGATTAGTATTATCCTGGCTTTTGCTGTTAATATGAACCGATATAACATAATCGGCGTTATTGCCTTTAGCATAGTCTATTCTTCCACCTATGCTCACATCTGTATCAGAAGTACGTGTCATAATGACATTAAGATTATCATTCTGTTCAAGATACCACTGAAGCTTTTTTGCTATTACAAGATTAATATCTTTCTCTTTAATGAGTACACCATCATATGTTTCTTTCGTTCCCTCATTACTTCCACCGTGTCCTGCATCTATACATATAGTTGTCTTGTGCTGTGCTTCCTGAATATTTTCCTGTGTATCATCATCTTCTGCTCCACCTGATACATAAGAAAATGTGTCATTATATACAGGCTGCTGGCTGTTATCATCTACATTGTTACCATTTTCTGTATAATTATCCGTATCATAATCCGAATTATCATTACTTATACTTTCATCACCGCTGTTATTTTCATCTTCAATATCTGCATTATTTTCGTTATCCGTTACAGCAGATGTGTTATCGGCTTCGCTGGTGTTCTGGTTCTCATCTGAATTAACAGACAGATCATCTGCATTTACATTCTGCATACTATCTGTATCACTATTATTTACCGCAACAACTGCCGTATCTGCTTCATTATTAGAATTATCAGACTTACCGTCTGTCCTTCCGCACGCTGTCAGGCTCAATGTCAATGTACTTACTAATAACGCTGTATTTATCACTTTTATT